>ULNJ01025745.1_pt1 | contig 23641 bp, 21 predicted proteins | sample 1951891 | NCBI WGS metagenome assembly ULNJ01 (sample SAMEA4835574, study PRJEB28245) | human gut metagenome | biome: gut microbiome; material: fecal sample | place: Denmark | collected 2008 | reverse complement strand
AAATCCCTTGGCCAGTAATGGCTGTGCGGGTTCAAGTCCCGCTTCGAGTACTAATAATATCCTGTAAGTCATTGATTTACAGGATATTTTATTTTCATGGGTAGCCAAAGGGTAGCCAAAAACGACAATAATAATAAAAATAACCTTTACCATTGTAATTTTTTGGTGTTTGATATTACTAAAAAAGGTAACCGTTCTGGCTACCTTTATAATTTTAGTGAATTATTGTCTTGCACTGTTTAAAACACATTCCTTTTGCAGATAGAGTTTTGCCAACTTGTTAGTTAGCTTTATTTTCTCATTAATGTTTGTTGCATTACGTTTCTGTCTTTCCAGTTCTCCTATCTGCCTGTTGAGTTCTTCAACCTTATTTCTTATTTCCCAATATTCCATATCAAAATAAATTAGCTATGTTATCCAATATTTTTTCTTCTTCCGGTGTGAGTTCTTCGTTTTGTGGAATACCACACATTTCATCAGCCATTAAGTCTATTTCTTCATCGGAAAAAGCCCTCATATCTGCCATGGCCTCCCTGTATTCCTTCTTTGCTTCTTCAAGTTGCTTTTGTAAACGAATATCCTCTCTAGCATCATTATGGGGATTGCTTGTATTTGCCAATTCTTTTGTAAGAAATATATCCATCTCTTTTTTAGCTCTTTGAAGTTTTTCTTCTGCAATAATCAATCTTCTTTCTTTTTCATTTACTGCCATAATCTTTAATTTTAATATTTTCTACAATGTTATTATTCTCTTCTGCTGTTATAGCTGCATCAGTTTCTTTCATTAAAGTTAAAAACCAATTATCTCTTATCTCATTTAATTCTGGAATATCGTTTGTTTCTATAAATCCATTTTGTAGCCATTTCAGCAACAATATTTTTTTCTTTCTGTCAATCTGTATTTTCATATTCTGTATCCTTTATTAGATTGTTAATAATCTGCTGTAATTGCTCATCAGTTAGACTATCAAAATCAAGTTTAACCTGCTGTGATGCTTGTTTAGGTATAGCATATTGCATCAATTTTTCAAAAAATATCAATCTATCTTTTGGAGCTAATTTTTTCAAATCCTTTTCCATCTGTAAACGGTTATTGTTTATCAAATCAGTTATCCAATTTTTAAGAGTGCCTGTAACTTTATTAGGAGTTCCCGCCGCTCTGCCTCCCAACCGTCCTCTGCCGTCATTCTTCTGTCTTGCCATAAATCAATGTTTTAAGCTTGTATTTCAGTTTTTCAATTTCCCCCAAAGTATAATCACCAACATTTCTACATTTAAGAAACTCGCTCCCGTCTGTATCAAATAGCTTAGTTACATCTAACATGATATGTCCGCTGCTGTCTGTCGTGATTATATCTTTGTCCTTTAAAGTAGTGAATACTACTGCATCTGTTTTTGTTCTCATACTATTTCTTACTTCTTTAGTTTGTTACCAAAATTTGCCCACAAATACATCTTATTATAAGACTATACATAAGCACCCACATTTTTAACCTCGTTATCAAGCTCCTTAACAAGTTCATCAGAAACCGATATTTCCGCTTTTGTGGCTGTATCTTGGATTTTCTTTTTCAATCTCGTATAACATTTTCTATCATCAAAGATTTTTGCCTCTTTCAGTTCTTCCAGAAAAGCCGTTATTTGCGTTTGGTCACTTTGAGAAATCAATCTTGCAACCAACACATCATAAGCATCTGAAACGGTCTTAATTTCACTCATAACACTTGTTTTTACTTGTTTCTGTTTTGAGATGGAAAAATAGCTGTCTTGGTATCGCTTCACCATTTGCCGATAAAACTCTTTTTCTGATAATGTCGAGGCTGTAACTTCTGGTACTCCTAATTGTTGGGGTAACCTCTGGTTATACCTCATTTCATATTTCAGTAAGTTTGCATCACTAAAGCCGTCTGGTAGCGTCATTCCCTTAACTGCTGCATCCGCTTTCTTATCGTAAAAAGCAAATACTTTAAGCTGCTGTTTTCCTCTGGGTTTATAGTAAAGAGTTCCAACCTCAAAATGATACCTTTGCAATCGTGGCATATCTCCCAATTTTCTTAGATAATCCTCTGGCTTGTGCTTCATCACAAATTGAGTTCCAAACTCCAGACCTGTTATCTTTGCATCTGAAATCTTCAAATGTAGGCTGTCAGATAGCTTCCCCACCGCTTCCGCTGTGCTGTGCCTGTCAAGTGGATAAATATTGTTTGGATATAGATATTTTGATAAACTGCCGATTATTGAAATACCGCCTGTAAAGATTGAAACCTTTAAGCCCTCCAGACTGCCAAAGGTTATTACTTCACCTGTTGCATGGTCTATCTGGTCTTTAGCGTTATCCAAAAACTTTGTAATGTCTGGGGTTGCTCTGGTTCTTGCTGCCCATAGTTTTAACTTATCGTACATTGTTACCAATTTTTGCCCACAAACTACATATTATTATAAGGCTTTAGCCTGTTTCCTTAACTGATTGATAGCGTCATCAAAACCGCCCATAATTAACTGTTTGCAATATGAAGGTATCAATACCTTTGCACCATCCAAAACAATTAGTTCTATGAATGTCGGTCTTATTTGCTCTTCTGCTGTTACTGCTTTCTTGTCTTGGTGTATGATAAACAGAAAACCGTCATTACGATATTCATAAAAGGGATTTTCTATTTTCTTGCTGCTGTAATACTCATCGGCCAAAGGATAACCGTATGCAAAACCGCTTAACTTGCCATCTACAAAATAATCTTTCAATCCTGTAAAGTTTAGGCTGTTTTTAGCTTGCAATCTCATAGACGGTACATTTGCCCCCTCTTTCAGCTTTTCCATCAGATACATTGAAACAAGCCCATTTCTGCCTCTTATTTGCTCCATAGGCTCATAATATCCAGCCTCCTTTGTTATAATGTACTTTGGAGTTTTCTTACTATTATTATCAAATGTCATTCCTGCATAATAGCGTATAACTGGGATTCTCATCTGATACCTCCTTTCATGCAAAATGATTGTGCTTTCTGGCTTATCTCCGCTTCCGTCGCTACTCTATTGCTTTGTAGCCACTGCTCTAACTCCAAACGATTAAAATAACACATCTTACCCATAGGCTTAAAATGTGGTATCTGTTGTTTCATAGTAAGTTTATACAGGTAGCTTTTAGATATACCCATATACTTTGCTGCCTCATCACTTGTAAGCACTTCTTTAGTGCAAAAGATTGTGTTTGCCGTTACTAGGTCGGCTATCTGTTTTAATTCCTCTGCCATATTCCCATTATTAGAGTTTTGGGCTTCTGGATTGAGGTGCAAGGCTCACCCGTCTTTGCCCTTTGCTATCTTCTGGATAGACTTGCACTCACTATCCATCTGATTACAAGGGCAAAGGTAGAGGATAAAGGAAAATAAGAAAAGGAGCTATAAATAGTCTATTCATAGCCCCTATAAAACACTGTCTTTAGTGTCTAATCATTGAAAATATTGTTATTCATTTCATCTCTCCACTTCTTTACATCAGCTCTTGTGGCTTCATATCCGGCGTTTGTTATAGATGCAGATAATTTCTGCACACTGAATAAACTTTCTAATTTATTTATTGGTCTTGGTTGCACAAATACTCTATTACAGAAATATCCTAATCGGGCTTGCCCTTTATTGCCTCCAAATAACCATTTATAACCGTTGTCATTTTTTCTCATATATCCAGCTTTAATAGCTTTAGCAAAACATTTTCTTGCTTTTTCTGTATCTAATTCACTTGGTAAAGTAATCTCGTTTTCTGCTGTTTCTGCATTTGTTGCAATTGATATTTCCTCTGTTTTCTCATTTTTCAACCAATCATTTTGCAATACTTCTTCTTTTTCGCTTGGCTTAACACAGCTATCAAAATTACTATTTGCTGTTTCATACAATAATTTATGACTATATGCCAATACTTTGGCCAATCTGCCTCCGTCTCCATCTGGTATATTATACCAACCCTGTATTTGGGCTAATACATCTCTATTAATAGTATTTACAAAACATGCTAATTCTTTGTCACCATTATAAACTATAAAATTCCTAATTTGGATTATTTTATTGCCTATTGACAATAAATCATCTACTATTCCTTTAGGTATATCAAAGCCTTCCTTGACAAATATATTGGCTGTGTCTAAAATGTCTCTTATCTCAAAGATATAATCTATTATCTTTTTTCTTTCTTCCTGTTCTTTCATAGTATCATATTTTTAATTCCGGCAAACTATTTATTGCTGCCTGTTTAAGGCTGTCTACGGCACGCGTGTATTTCTCTGTATGCTGTATGCTGCTGTGGCCTAACAGACTTGCAACCGTCTTTATATTTGCTCCATTATTAAGAATGTTCACGGCAAATGAATGTCTGCCACAGTGCCATGTAATATGTTTGGTTATTCCTGCTTTTGCAGTCCAATGTCTTAATGCTTTCAAACACATTTCTTGGCTCGGTAACTTGAAAATATTTTCTTCTGGGTTATCCGTTGAGGCTGTCCCGATTAATGAAAGCAAACCATCATTCAAAGGTATAGATACATAGCTTTTACTGCTGTGCCCCTGTGTCTTTTTCTGATTGAATGTTAATACTTTGTTTGAATAGTCCACATTTGAGAATTTCAGTTCCTTTATATCACAAAATCTTATTCCTGTGTATAGAGTGAAAATAAATGCTCGTCTTGTTTCTGGGTTCTGTCCGTGATATGTGGTGTTTATAAGCTGTTGCATTTCCTCTATTGAAAGTATATCTTTTTTTAGTGCTTCCTCGTCAGCTTTACAAACAATATCCTCACATGGGTTTTTTCTTAACACATCTTTTTTAACTGCTGCTTTCACTATTTTTTTCCACCGTTTCCAATGTGTTAACGCTCCCTCTCCCTTACTTATACTTTGCAGATATTCTACAAAATGCTCCATCATTTCTGGGGTTATCTTTTCTGGGGATATGTTGTTTTTGTATAACGGATATTCTAAAGCTATGAAATCAGTAAAACGCTTTTGAGCCGCTTTTATCATACGTTTATCTCCCTTTGTGTATTCATCATAATAAGCCTGTATGAAATCAAAGAAATTTATTTCCTTTGCTTTAAGTCTGTAACCTAATTTCCCCTCTTTAAGTTCCTGTTCTCGCTCGTGTCTTATCTCCTTTGCAAGTTGTAGCGTTTCTTTGTTCTGCTGTCTTTCAAGTGGTGTTCTTGGTGCTTGCCATAGATAGAGTTTTAAAGCCTCTCTTTTACGCTCTTTTCTGGCTACCTCTTTATCTTTAGCCTCATCATATACCATCTTATAACCTAAATAATAATCAAGAAACAAACTCTCTCTGCCATCAGATAATATTTTTGCTCCTAACTTTGGGTTGTCGGTATCGTCTGTGCTTATCATGTAAGTATTATCAGACCTTATTTCTTTCTTTGCTGCCATAGTTTATTTGTTTTTATTTTCCTTTGTTTGCAAAGATAGTATTTTATTTTATTCTGGGTAGCCAAAGGGTAGCCAAAAACGACAATGTAAAGTCTTTTTTATGAAACTATGTGCAAATGTTATATTTTATAATATATTGAAAATCAGTATTGTATAATTCTTTTATATTCTCTTATTTTCTTATAATTATAGGGTTGTGTACCCGCTTCGAGTACGAAATAAGCGCTAATTGTTTGTTAATAAGCAATTAGCGCTTTGTGTTTTGGATATGATATAACAGGATAGCATAAGACTATAGTTTTTTAGTATATTCTTACATTACTTATGGATATATTTCTGATATGAAAGTTATAAATGCTCAGATAAAAACGATGAAACTAATTTGTTGATTACTGGGATAATAGTTGAAGTTATTAATACATAGAAGAATGGTCGTATCCATGAAAAGAATTTTGTGGTGATGGCTTGTTTCCATTTCAAAGATGAAGATAAATATGGGATTCGTTTTAAAAAGTAGTATTAAGAGATTGGGAAACTTTATGACAATGTACGATCAAGATAGATTAAACAAAATTGTTAGCGAGGCACATTCAAGAGTTTCAGATTCTTATTTTACATCGGTATTTCTTTCTCATTCTCATCATGATACTGATCTGATATTTCCTATTGTAGTGTTATTGCGTGGATATGGAATAGATGTTTACGTAGATTGGATGGATGAGACAATGAGTAAAGTTCCTACAGGTGAGACAGCTCAGAAACTTAAAACGAAAATTCAGGTAAATAATAAGTTCCTTTTTCTTGCAACAAATAGTGCTTTATCATCAAAATGGTGTAATTGGGAAATTGGATATGGAGATGCGTACAAATACATAGATGATATAGCTGTTTTCCCGATATTGTCAGATGGAAAATGGGAAGGACAAGAATATTTACAGATATATCCAAGTGTAAAGTTGCGTGGGGTATATAATGAATATCATTTAGGGCCCAATAATTTTTATGTTGAATATCCAAATGGAGATTCAATATCATTAAAAGAATGGATAAAACAATAGATAAAATATGGGAAGAAAGATTTTTATTTCTTATAAATATGGTGATACTTCTGTGCAACATCTTTCTCGGAATTCTATGTGGGAAATTACGAAAGTTCGTGATTATGTAGATGAGTTGCAAGATAAACTGATGGAAACAGACCACTTAAATAAAGGAGAAAAGGATGGAGAGGATTTGTCTGACTTTAAAGATGATACAATTGCTTCAAAACTTCGAGATAAAATTTACGATAGTTCTGTTACTGTAGTCTTGATTTCACCCAATATGAAAGAATCGGGAGTTTCAGAAAAAGATCAATGGATTCCTTGGGAAATCTCTTATTCTTTGAAGGAAGTAACAAGGGAAGATACAACATCGCGTACAAATGGAGTCTTAGCTGTCGTAATTCCTGATTATAATGGAAGCTATAATTACATGTTGGAATCTAAATATTGTTGTGAATCGGGTTGTACTTTATGGCATACAAACAAACTCTTTGATATTCTAAGTAAAAATATGTTCAATCAAAAGACAAAAATGCGAAAAGATTGTCATATTGGGGACAGTGTTTATACGGGTTTTGTCAGCTATATCCATATGGTACGTTGGGATGAGTTTATCAATGATATAGATAAGTATATTAATATGGCAATAGCTATAAGGGATAATAAAGATGATTATATAATCACTAAATCTCTGATTTGAGTGAGGCGTCTCGTTTTGAGACGCCTCACTCGATTATCCCCATATATATATTACTATTCTTGTAGCAACTAAACTTATAAGATAAAATGGGATTAATGTTTTAGTAAATATGCCTTTAGTAATTAAATTCCATATAGTTACTTTCTCAGGTGTTATGTTAAAGTCGATATTCTCATCGTTTTTAATCCGAACTTCATTGTACATCTTTCTGAATTTTTTTTCTGTGGCAAGGAAAAAACCATCTAGAATCCAGAATATAGGGATTATAAAGTAAGCTATGGCGGCAAATTTTACTTCACTATCTTTTGCAGCTAGAGCAAACAATGCTGACACTAAGGTTACACACCAGCCTTTTATCATAAATGAATTAGAGTTCATTCGTGTAATGATGTTTTGAATGAATTCTAAATGTTTGATTTTATTTTCATTAGCCATTTTATATTTCCTCTTCTAATTTTAATCCTAATTGTTGAACTGATTCCTTCACTATTTTATAAATCTGAGCTGATTCGTCGAGTGGTTTAGCGGGAGTGGAACTAGCCTTAAAAGAAACTTCAATCTCCAGATTGTTTTGATTTAGTGGCACAATGAAACTAGAGAATAATTGGGTCCATTGGTCTACTGGAATCTTACCGGAAATTTTGATAGATTTAAAATGACGTACTGGTTGTGATGAAACATCATCCGGTTTATGCGGAGAATTATCTGGTGATGTATGGGAATTGTTTTCTGATTTTGTCTTGTTATCCTCAGATTCCGTTTCTGTTTTATCTTGAGGCATAATGTTCTTATCTATCAGCCAATATTGATGGTCAGTGACATCAAGGCCAAAGATATTTTCACGATGATAGATACGTGAATAATTTCCTTCTTCTCCGAAAGCCACATTGAATTCACCGTTGTAGCAATATTTTTGGATGGTATTGGTCACAGCATCTACTCCTGTAATCATAGGTTTGTCATCATATTGTAGAAAGGCTTCATACAATGTCGTTACATTAATAGGATTTTCGAGAGTAGGATACAAGCGGTTTGCTTTCAATGTTCCAATGCCAATCGAGCGTATCAACCATTCTTCTTCAATGATAGCTTCCATTAATTTGTCCGTAATTTGCGTCTGCATATCGCGGGCAAAGTCATGTAATTCCAAGGCTTCCAAACCATCGGTTGCAGAGTAACGCATGGCTATGTTGTACACAGAAATCAACTGGGTATTAGCTTGTTCGTTTGCATCATTCTTCTTGTCAATAATATCCTTTTTTTGGTCTGTGTCCAATTGTCCGCTATATTCATGTTGTACTCTTTCACATGCTAAGTACTCTGTCAGTTTAGATTGTAATAACCCAAGCTGGCTTTCAGAGCAAGTCAGATAGAATATTGTATTCCGGAAAACGCGCTGTGTACTTCCTTTTTTAGTAGCAATCTGTTCTACATAATTTTCAATTTTCTTGTTAATTGAGTTGATTTGTGTGGCATACTCCGGACTTAATACGATTAAGGTCAATGTTTTCTGCTCGGGAACATCACCTGATGGGTTGATTAATATACGCAATTGGCTGTTGCTGTTTATTTGATTATTTAGCCGTTTTAGTATTTCAGCCTTGACATCTGCTGCTGATATTTCTGATTTGGCACTATTAATTAGAATATTAATGTTAGGCTTTGCTTGAAACCAATAAGTTTTGGCTCCAACATTGGTTGAATAAAGGTAATAAGCAACCTGCTCCAATTTGTTCAGGGCATTGTTGATTTCGCTATGCTGGAATGCAGATGGGCGAAGCATACAAAGTTTTAATTGTTCTATGTTTAATCCTTTGTTCTGCGATCCACCTATGCTACTCATTAACAGTGTAGTGGCTATTCCTTGTGCCAAACTGTATTTACAGCTATTGCTTTGTGGGTCTTCGTTATCTATTTTATAAGCATTGCTTGAGGTGCCTATAATGTCGGCATGCATCACCGTTTCCCATTGGCTGCCCATTAGGCTGGTGATGGTCCCTGTTAAAGTTGGTAAATTGGCCAGGTTGACATCTGAAGTGTGTATCAGAGCTTGTGATCCGCTTAAAGAACCGCGGCGGCTCCATAAATCCTTGACGATGGAGGCTAACAAACGTAATACGCCTCGTGTGCGTTGAAAATGGGGGTCATTTCCCCATTTCAGTCGAAACATATCTATTAGTTCGGGATGGAATGGGTAAGCTTTACGCATTTTATTGATATACTCTATGCGGTCTGCTTCAGTTGGTAAGTCGGAACGTCGATTGTGGTAGGTATTCTTATATCGTGTTAGTACTAGCTCTATAACTTCCGGGTTCCCGACATTTTCAAATAGCCGACGGCGAACTACCTCGAATATTTCTTCATCATCTACTGGTTTGATGCCAGTACCCACACGTACAATACGGTTCTCCAAAGAAGAAAGTATCTGTTGGCCAATTTCTGATGAAGCTACTTCTGTTGCACTGGCAGGAAGAGTGGCTATCAATACACATCGAGGCACTGCAGCGACTGATTCGGTCAGTGTTTGCAGAAAACTTACTGTTTGTGTATATAGGGTGCCTTTGCCTACCATTATTCCATTGGCCTTATTACAGTAATCTGCCAACTCATCAATCAGGATTAGAGAAGGTGTGTTTTGGGCCAGAATAGGCTTGAATATGGAAGAAGAAGGTGCTGTCCGACTTTCATCGTTGGCTCGTACCTTATTGTAGCCTTCTGCTCCTCCTAATTGATAGGCTAATTCGCCCCATAAGGTATGAATGGTTATACCTTCTTCGGTAGTACGTCCTTGTGCGACATCGGTTGTGTTGTTGGTAAAGACGGCAACCTTTGCGTCATTGTATTCAGGGCGTATGTTTTCATTTAACAGATGGGCTGTATAAGCAGAATTTAATAATGAACGTCCAGCTTTGGCTATATGATATAATGAGATCAAGGTGTGGGTTTTACCACCACCAAATCCTGTTTGCAATGAGATGACTCGGTTCTCACTTTCTTCACCATTCAATGCACGAACCACCCGGTTGGCAATGTCCCGAAGTCCGGCAGTGATATAGGTTTTCTCGAAGAACATTGTCGGATTGTTATAAACTTCCTGTCCGATACCCAAGGCTACTTCTCCCAGATTGGCCGCGAAAACTGATTCATCTAGTACGCCATTACGAATGTCGTAATGGGGATATACGTTGGTGAACCATGCTGGAATAGGGGTATCTTCTCGCATGGTTACGACGGTAGTTTGCATTGGAGGAGCCATTGCTTGAACGGGTTGTGCCATAGGTTGTTCTTGATTCTTAATTTTGTCTATTTCACTGACCAGTTCATCCATTTTCATCAGTTTGGCCGCCTGTTTGATATAGAGATAGGCACCGTCTATTTCTTCGTTATCCAAAACTTGATAATGGTTACACTTGTTGCGGATATCTTTCAGTTCTTGCAGATAACTGATGAACCTATTTGCCTTATCCGGCGTCCCGAATTCTATACCTAGTTCTTGCTTAAAACCGAGTGCAAAATCCGTCAAGTTATTGTAATCAATCAGGCTGATGCATGATTGATTTTCACCTTGTGCTTTCAGAGCCTGATTCCAAGTGGCCCGTTTGGGAACTTTTAATCTGGAAAAATATAATCCTTCCCATGGCTCATTCGGAAAATGTTGTTGCAGGAAGCCTACTACAAACGGACGCATGGCATCTAGAAAAATGCCGAGGGCTTTATGTATCTTATCGTTCATATCTATAATTCTATTGGTATTGACAGGTTAATTAAATAATGTACCTTGGGTGTAAGTCATGATTTCTCCGCAGTGCTGTATCAGGTCGGCCGAATTAGAAATGAGCTCCTGTACTTGTGTTAAGTCATCTCCTTCCGGCAACAGTTCTTTCAAGGATGCCAACACACGCCAGAAAGGATTGTTGGCTTCTTTTCCTACTATATGTATGTGATGAAGGATTTTTCCACGGTCGCCATCACGCCAATTGGCCATGGCCCGGTGTACTTGGTCTATCAGCGGGTCACTGGTACTCATACCTAATTTTTCATTTACCGTTCGTTCGGCGTAGGTAGCCAGATGTTGTTTGTTACCGGTACGGATAAGTAGATTGTGAGCAAAAATGTCACTGATGTTGACGCTCATTCCCACGCGGGCAAATTTGGCTGCATCGTCAAAGTCGGTATCTCCCATGCCGTTCATCTGCAACCAGCCAATATAGAAACGGGTATATTCATCTCCGTCAAAACCACTGAGCAAGGCGTTAAATGCCGCAGTCCGGGCTAATTCCAAAAGCTCACCTACAGTTACTTCGCTACCATCCGCTTTTTCCACTGTTTCGTATTTCCCAAATTCACTGACAGCTTGTCCAAAGCAGGCTGTCAAGAGGTCTGCTCCTCGGAACCCCAATTCGTAGAGAGCATTGACTTCTTCTGTAACTTTGGTTTCAATAGCTCGTTTTACTCGTTTGAAGCTTTCAAATCCGTTACGTTCAGACGGACGACATGAAACGGTTACAGATGATTCGAGGGCAGCCCCAGCCAATCCTAAACTTCTATTGGCCATTTCTGTATCCATGGGCCAACTGCCGGTAATGTTCATTCTTGCTCCTAATATTGAATTGCAGAGCGTTGCCCAAGCTTCGGTGCTTTGATGGGCAAACATAATGCTGACAATCTCAGAAGTTTGGTATTCGATGGCATCAAAAATGGCCGTCAGTTTGTTTTCGAAATGTTTTTTGGCTTCTGCCTCACTATTGTGATGATGGTGTTTCAGTGCCGTACACTCTTCCGCCTTTGGGGTTTGGGGAGTAGCAAAGTTGATGGGGTAGATGTCTCCCAATGTGCGCTTCATCCATACATAAAAGAAGTCTGAGATATCCGCATAGGCTATGGCGTCATAATAGGGTGGGTCTGTTACGACGGCAGTCAGCGTTTTGGCAGCGAATTGTCCTTTTTCTCCACTGGAAGCATTTGCAAACAGTGCAGCAAAAGGACAATTACTTTCCGACTCGATGTAACGGGTTATCCACTCCAGTTGGTTGAGGGCACTGCCCGAACTGTTGCAGAAAGGGTTGGATTCCGGATAATCGAAAACCATGGCAATGGCCTGGCGGCTGAAAGGGGTTTGAATCCCCTCTCTAGCATTGTCCCATCTACCTAATGAGGTATTTGCCACGGCTATACGGTCAAACCAGATGGCAAGGAAAGTGAGCAGAGCTTGGTGGTATTCGGATGTATTTATTTCAGACTTTAATTGAGATAGATTTTTAATGAGTGTAAATAGCATATACAATTGTCTACAGGAAAACATGTCACCGTAATTGTCAATTCCCCATCCAGGAGTATTGAAATTACGATTGTTTTCAACAGCCATCTTCTCATTGGGCTTATTTTCTATTGTCAAATGAGACTGATAAGAATCGTCTTTATGTGGTATAGCATAGTACTTACCAGCGTCGGTTTCATAAATGACAGATAGAATTCGTTCGGAAGTTTTTTTATTTTTGAATTGTTGTTTAACCTGATTTACTGGTGTGATATTTCCGCAGCAGGGGCAAGTCATATTTCCTCGGTTATTCCATCCGGGCAGGGCTTTCTCGTCATAACTTCCTTCTTTTATTTCGAACTGAATATCAGTACCATGGATGATAGGATTCAGATACACCTTTTTCGATTTGGTATTCGCTAAATAAAACTGTTTTAGTAGAGGAACTTCTGCTCTGCAAGAAGGATTAGAACACGTAGCTGTTCGTGCCCAATAATAGGCTATAGGTTTGTTTCCTTTTTCGTCCGCAGGATAAAGATGACCCACTTCGGCCTCAGTCATGGCTAGTAACTTTTTGGCATAATATTCTACATCAAAAGACAATCTATTGGGTATTTCTACATTGCCCGTAGGCATTCCTCCAAAATTTTCGGTATACAACTTTACTCCTTCTTTGCCATATAAAGTCATAAATTCCTCGTGAGTGTAGGTGATAGGTTTTCCGTATTTTTGAGGAAACTCTACCGAACCTTTTTCAATGATATGCGCTACGGGGTTGATGTCGTTACCGAAAGAACGACACCCCAAACGGGCTGCTTCCAAGGGTATGGCGCCACCACCGGCAAAAGGATCGAATACGCTGGGCATCCGGTTCTGGAATTTCTCGATAGCCTCTTGTAAGGCGGCTTCTTTGGCTGTTACCTCTGGAGAAGCGAGATGTCGGTTTGGCGTGTGATACAATGCAGTCTCAGCGTTCGTGATGGCTTTAGAAGCTTCATCAAATTCTACAGTCAAGTCTGTGTATGTGGCTTCAGGATGTAGTTCGGAATTGTAGGCTACCCATATCAGCAAACGAGCCAGACGAAGTATGGTGGGGTCATTTTTACTTTCCCATTTTATCAGGCATCCTTCTTGCACTTGGTCCTTGGAAGGAGTCGTTTTTCCGGCCAGCATATTTTTTTGGCAGGCAGGTGAAAACTTCCCGATAAACATTAACAGTCGATTGCGAAGGTTGTCAGGCATCGGGTCATAGATAGATGTATAGGGAATATCTGGATAAGGGGCATAAAGCGGATTATTGGCCAGCAGGTCTTGCACAGCATCACAGAATGCTTGCGGACACTCAGGATCCAGCGGATCGGGTACCAGACTTGCAAATATTACCGCCCGGCATACAGGCAATGGCCGACGGGCCCACCACAGATGCAAGGTGGAAATATGTCCATGACGGATGGATTTGTCGCGTACACTTTCTGCCGAGATTTCCTTAATCGGCATTGCTATTTCTATGAGCTTCTTTGCTTTTGTCATAATTAATCTTCTATATCCGGAAGTTTACCAATCATTGTTTCAAGTTCTTTTTTGTAGGCTTCATCAAAAGATTTGTTCTTCAGGAGGTTGTCAATGTCTGTTTTGTCAATGTCCTTTAAGTTGTTATAAAATGCGATGAAGCTGGTAACCATTGCATCAAAGTACGTTTTTACGATTTCGGTTACCTTATTCGGAAAATTCATTCCTCTCAGTTTTTGTTCATTGTCTGATTGGAAGACTTCTGTCATATTTTTCTGTAAAGTATCGAAATCTGTTTTCCGAGAAGCATACATATATCCAGCCAAGTAATAGGTACTTTTTTTGAAGATAGGGAGTTTCCCCAGATACTTTGCATTATCTTGTTGGATTTGCTCTCTTATGGCATCGAGTATACCATTGGCAATGATAAATTTAAAACATAACTCATCCAGTTGTTTTTCATTCCCTTCTTCCAGCAAGTTGCTATTGAATATCTTATCATATTCGGCCTTTTGGAATACACGTGATTTGCCTAAACCGGAGCGTAATGAACGTGCCATGAAAAGGTAAACTGCTCTGTAAGCCAATGCTACATTGACCATGCTTATAATCATTTGATTACCCTGTATATTCTTGCCTTCTCCTTTTCGGTCATAAATGATGTTGAACTTTTTGAGGACCTCAGCAATGCGTATTTGTATAGGGTCATTAGCCATCAACGAATAACTTTTTACAGAATTCTGATTATTTGTTGCTTTGATGATATTCATTTTGAAGTCGGTCTGTGACGGATTAATTTCATAAATTCGCACCATAACATTGGCCGGCCTGAAATTGTCCCGCGTGTTTTCACCGTATTTTGCACTATATAACGCATTGACTGTCTGGCATCCATTGATAATCTGCATGTTCTCCAACGTAAAAGTTTGCACATGTTTTGCTGCATTTGTGTTGCCAATGGTCAAGGCATCACAAATGATACTGATTCCGTTGTTCATATAAGGAAACCAAAGACTTTCACTGCTGGTAATGGTTGCAATGATATCCTTGTTGACATTTCCGCGGTCACCCAGGTATAATCTGATGTTTTCTGCATACAGTTGGTTGTGGTGATATTTATTCTGCAGCCGGATGAATTCATTGACATTGCACATCCCCACAATCACTTTCTTAGGTAATCCAAGACTTTCACGTTTGGAGTTATCTTCAAGTCGGTAAGAATACATTCCTTCATTAACTAATTCTAGGGATTCACTTCCTACTTGGATTTTTCCTTCTCTGGCCAGTTCCAAAATTTCTTTCACTCCATATACCTGAATGGAAAATCCTAATAATTGTCGGTCTGCGTTGAAGCGGGCTAAGACATTATTTATTTCTTTTTCATTATTGCGATAGATACCTGTAGCATTGTTGATATAATGGCAATATACAATGATGCGACGATCTCTTCTTCCTTTCAGAAACTCATCACATTTTGTTTTTATTTCAGCTACTACTTCATTGTCCGAGGGCTTCTCCAGAAACTCCGGGTGTACAAAATTATTGTTTACAAAAGTCGCAAAATTGAGTAACTCCACGGGAGACGCACTTTTGGAATCGTTTGCGTATAGCTTGTATTGGAAAATATGAAGCTGTTTTACTTTTGAACTTTCGGTTTCAATAAGAGCATACGCATCAATTTGCAATTCAGAACGTCCTGAAATACTTTTGTCGGTGATGACGAAATTTTCAAAGAAACCATCTTCTGAATAATCCATGACTAATGATGCAGACATAGCCATGTAAAGAATCTCGTTCGTTGCATTCTTCACTTCGGTGGAACTTTTTCCAGCCTCAATTTCAAAATGCTCATTAGTTCTTTTAAAGAAATCAAGTTCTTGTTGTAAGTCTTCACTGATATACATGATAGTTTTTTTTTATTGTTCATATTTCTGTTGCCATTCTTTTAAAGGCAAGTAATATTGTACTCCTTTTGATACCTTTTCAAAGGTAAGACGAATGGCGGGGTTCTGTATTCTGTAAAGTTCAGGTGTGGTTTTGCAGTTTATAACTATATAGAGCCATGCTTTGTCGCCTAATTGTGCCAAGCGGTTCCATTCGTTTTCCGACAGCATGACTCCATCGGTAGCGGCACGTCCTTTCACTTCAATATACCGTTTCAGCTCGAATTTATCTATACTTTTTATATCATAGCCTAAATTTTGGTGGGAAACATCCTCCGGATTTCTGTCTTGGTCTGTTTCATAATTCATTGCAACTTGCATTGCGATTTCTTCCACTTCCTCATCACGTGTCATGTGGAAATGTTGTTTGTATTCCATTTGTGTCAGTGGAACGACATAAGCACAGCCTATGATTTCAGGTTCTTTAGGTGATATCTCCATCATTTGTTCCATGTCGGCAATGCGTTCTTCACGTCTTTGCATCAGTTCAGCTTTGCGCGCCATTTTATACGATAATTTTTCTTGTAGTTTTACATCGCCCATGAAAACCTTCATCTGCATATCATTGATGGCGATATCCAAGTCCATAATGATCTGGCTGAAAGCTGTTTGCAGATATTCTTTCCGTTTGGCTACATCTTCTTCTACTTTTACTTTGGTTTCCTCGAATAATGGAAGGGTAATATGTTCGAAAGCCCAGCCCATTACTTCCTGACTTTGGATGGTAGCAGGTGGAAGTATTTCCTTGGCAAATTGCGATGGAGCATGAAGGTCCAGGAATTTGGCAGGAGAAGTATTGTGATAAGTTCCATCAGCTGTCTGAAAAATGAAACTCAACTGCTCGTTGGCAATGCTATCATCTCCTTTATTAGGACGATTATCGGTAATTTGGTTCTTTACGAAAAATGCAAAGTACTCTTCCGTATCTTCCGGTGAAACCAATATGGTCCCTTTCAGCATTTCTTCTTTGAAGTCTTTACGCACGCAATCTGTCAGAGCGTCGAACAATGCATTACCAGGATTTATGTAATGTACTTTCCCTAAAATAGCGGCTGTATTCTGGTAGTCAAGAAAGATTTGTTTGTCGAAACAAAATAAGAGTTGATTCAGATTATCGGCAAGTATATTATAGTTTTCTTTTAATTGCTTGCTAAGAATCTCAGGGATGGTTGTAATCTTATAAATACCTTTCTGTACATTTTCGTAACGTCCTCCTAAATATTTGAATGTCCGTTCAAAGAACAATTGAATGTAGATAGGTTGCAGACGCCTTTCATCAGAGTCTTCTTTTAAAAGTCTGGCATCCTTATAATCTACCGAACTATGGGCAATAGCCTTCTGTTGTGCTTCAATCTGACACTTGAACTCTTTTTCAATTTCTTGGTTGTTTTGAGCCAGAAAGCGATCTAAGTCTGATTCTTTTCCGTCAAACACAGAGGCAATGATTGCTTCCAGACTGACATCTTTCAGCACATCTTGAATGACATCGTAAACACGGTCATCCCCCATGCTTTCCCGAATGATATCCAGTTTATTGAGTAGTTTGGCTAATACTTGTCCCTCGCGGGTATTGTCTGCTACTAGGTTGAAGACAAGCACATCTTCTTTTTGACCGTAACGATGAATACGTCCCATTCGTTGCTCTAACCTGTTCGGATTCCAGGGGATATCCCAGTTGATGAGTAGTCTGCAGAACTGCAGATTAATACCTTCACCTGCAGCATCGGTCGCAATCAAAATTTGAGTTTCTGGAGACATAAATTCCCATTGGGCAGCCCGGCGTTCGTCTACCGACAGGCCACCGTGAATGACTGACACTTTATATCCATTATTAGTCAGCCGTTCTTGTAGATAGGTAAGAGTATCTTTATGTTCTGTAAAAATCACCAGTTTCTGTCCATTAATCACTCCTTGGCTTTTAAGTAATTCTTTGAGTTGAATGTACTTCTTTTCTTCTTGATTCTGATTATAAAGTTGGTTGGCAATGTCGTACAGGCGTTTAACTTCTTGTGCTTCATTGGCTATTTCTGCCAGACTTTTAGATGTTGTGAATAACTTAAACTTTTTTGGATCGGAAAGGATGTTATCGAGTGCATCTTTTTCGTCATCTTCCAAATCATCATATTGGTCTATATTGTCTACATCAATCAGTTCTAGTTTCTGACGCTGTTTCCATATGTTAGGATTCTTATTCACTTCATCTACAATACCTTGCAAGGCGTTCCAACGTTTGTACAGCGTGTTTTTAATGGCATAAATGGAGCTGACCAAACGGCGTTGCATGACGGCTAATGCTAAACTGACATGAATATTTTTTTCTTCAGTAGCTTCTTCTTTCCGTCTGGTCAGATAGTTAGTCACCTGGTCGTAAAGGTATTTCTCTTCAGGTGTAAGTTGGTAGGAAATGGTCTTTGTAAAACGATTCTTGTATAACGGATGACCATCCCAATCTTTCATGTCTTCTTTTAAGCGTCGGATGAAGAATTTATTCAACCCTTCTTTACTTAATTCTTTGACTCTGTCGGAAGCTACATCGTCTGTAGCAAATATATCTTCATCCAATAATTGCAGTAACTTTTTAAACGTATCTGTTCTTCCACGATGAGGAGTCGCAGTTAATAAAAGTAAGTGTTCGCATTGTTGCGACAAGACATAAGCTGCCTCATAGCGTTTGGATTTGTATGTTTTTTGTCCGTATTCGTATGCTGATAATTTATGGGCTTCATCAAAAATGACCATATCCCAACTTGTATTGCTGACCACAGACAAGATGTCTTCACGGCTTATGAAGTCAATCGATGTGACGACTTTATTGGCTGTACGGAAAATGTTAGGATCTGCTGTAAACAGACTGCGGTTGACTAAGGTGAAAGGTATATTGAATTTGACTCCCATTTCATCTTCTTGCCATTGTTTAGTCAAGCCACCTGGTGTTACAATCAGAATGCGCTCAATGATACCACGCATAATCAGCTCTTTCAGTAAAAGTCCTGTCATGATGGTTTTCCCGGCACCTGTATCATCAGCCAAAAGAAAACGAATTTTGGGCTGAGGCAATAAGTATTTGTAAACCGCTTCAACTTGATGAGGAAGAGGGTCGACCACACTACAGTTAATGGCAAATAATGGGTCAAACTGATATGCTGAATGGATGCGTTCTGCTTCTGCAAACATGACAAACTTTTCTGGATCTCCCTTAAAATTAAATTCGCCTTCTGCTGTCAATACTTCCAAAGACTCAAATTGAGCTTTACTAATTACTTTGGTACTAGTCTTGTGAGTATTTACTCCTGTGTATTTAATGGAATACATATTCCCGAGAGGCTGTAACTTGATGATGGTGACAGGTTCCGTTGGGATTAAGTTCTTGATTATCTGATTGACTTCTATCATTGATTACTTCTTTATTTCTTGATTATTGACTAATAAATTTTTCGTTTCAACATCCAATAAAGAAGCAATTTCATATAGCCATTCTATCCTTGGTTGTCGACGGTTGCATACATACGCATTAGTTTGGCTAAATCTTTCACCTATTTCCTCAGCTAGCCAGATTTGCGTGATTCCCTTTTCTTCAAGTATTTGTTTGATACGATTCATAATAAAGAGGGATATTTATGTATAATTGCAAATATATGAAATATTATGTGATATAAAAAATGGAATTGCGCATCTTTATCATTGCAGTTTTAACTTGATAATTTAGGGAAGGTTTGCTATGTATAGCCACACAAAAAAACCCGTAGGAGGCCTCCGCATTTGCGGAAACCTCCTACGGGGTTGCTTATATCTTATCAGCTGGCAGCGCGCAGCTGGTTGAACAAATCTTTCTGTTTTTCGGTCAATGAAGTCGGTATCTTCACGTTGTACGTGACAATCATGTCGCCAAACTGACCGGGTTGTTTGTAGACCGGGAATCCTTTGCCCCTCAAACGTACCTGCGTACCGTTCTGCGTGCCCGGTTTTACTTTCAGCCGAACCATACCGTCCATGGTTCTTACCTGTACTTCTCCACCCAGTACGGCGGTGTACAAGTCGACATCCACGTGGGTATAAAGGTCGTCGCCTTCCCGTTCAAAAGTAGCATCCTTGTCAATCACGAAAGTGATGTACAAGTCACCGTTTTCAGCTCCGTTCATGCCCTTCTCTCCATAGCCTTTCAGCCGGATGGTCTGCCCGTCGGCTACTCCCGCCGGGACGGTGATACGGATATTCTCACCGTTGACGCTGAACGTCTGCTTGTGGGTGACGTATGCTTCACTGAGTGACAAATGCATCTGGGCCTCTATGTCGCCACCCTTGGCCCGCATGCTGTATCCTCCACGGCCACCGCTTCTGTGTCCGAAGAGTTGTTCGAAGAAGTCTGAGAAACCGCTTGCGCCTGCTCCTCCGAATCCTCCGCTGAACTCGTCGCCATTCATGGAGTACCAGTAGCCTGAGCCACCGTTCTCCTGCTGGGCCCGACTGTATGCCTCACGTTCCTGCTTGAATTCATCAGCGTGTTTCCAGTGTTCCCCATATTCATCGTATTTCTTTCGCTTTTCCGGATCGCTCAATACTTCATGGGCTTCATTCACCTGCTGGAACTTTCCTTCCGCCGATGGGTCATCCTTGTTCAGGTCAGGATGGTATTTCTTTGCCAGCTTCCGGTAGGCTTGCTTGATTTCATCCTGTGTGGCATTACGGTCAACACCCAATATTTTATAGTAATCAATAAATGCCATATATCAATCGTTTTTAGTGGGTTCCAGAATAAAAAACTCTCGCCCGCAGGGAAGTGCAGACGAGAGTTTTTCAATTAATTGTTATGATTAATGTATCTCAATCACACGGTTTACTTTTGCTTTTTCTTCTTCAGAATACTTCGGCAAATCAATTGTCAATACACCATCTGCCACATTTGCACTGATTTTTTCTTTATCGACGTTGTCAGGCAAATAGAGTGACTGTTGGAATTTTGAGTAAGAGAACTCGCGACGCAAGTACTTCTTGTTTTCTTTGTCCTTTTCGTTGTTTTCGCTCTTCTTTTCCATGGAAATAACCAGTTCGTTGTCTTCACCCAGATGGATGTTGAAATCGTTCTTCGTCATTCCCGGAACTGCAACTTCTACCTTGTAGTCTTTGTCGCTTTCCACTACATTGATTGCAGGGGCAGTAGCGTTAGCTTTTACCATCCAATCGTTATCAAAGAAATCATTAAAGATACTTGGTAACCAGTTCTGATTGTAATATTTTCTAGTCGGCATCATAGTTGTAATCTCCTATATTTTATTTTTTTATTATCAATTTGTTTCTGAACCCGCGCTCCTTGAGGTCTTTCAACTTCTTGAAGTTCAAGTTCACTTCTCTATTTGCAAAGGCTGTGCCACAAACGGGTGCCATAGCTGCCTTTTTTGTGAATATTTTTGATAACTTCCTTATTATAAGATGGTTACATTCTCCGCTTCGTTTGCTGGGAATTATGACTTTTGTGTACCGTGTAGAAAATAGTAACAAATTGTCACCTGTAAATAGATGGATACCGACAAAAAGTCCATTTTGTTGACATATTGTCATGTATATCGCCGCAGACGTGGCAAAACTTGGATTCGATGAAGGCTGATATGTGCCGGTGGCATGCGACAGGCCATTGAGACCGATGTGCAGCCGTTTTCCGGCTTTTGCGGTGCAAGGAATAGGGATATTTCCCGGAAATGGCAGGATGCTTTCAGAGAAACGTCCGGTAGATTTTTACGTTTCCTAGTTTGAAAACGTTCGTTTTCCGCGGCTGAACCGTATGTTTTTTAGTAGTGAAACCTAGGTTTCCCAGGTGGGAAACGTAGATAATGCCGGAAAGAAAGCCTTTCTTCGTCGGGACGTTTTTGGCTTTGCGTGTAAGTGATTCCCATGCGGTCGTCTGCCTTCGTCAGTTTCACGTTGAGGTTGTTTTTGGGGACGACTTTTGCTTGTATGATGGGAGCCTTGTATTTAAGGTACAAAAGAGCTTGCTTAGCAGCAGCCCTTTTTCTTGCAGATAGGTTGTCCGAAGAAGTCGGTAAACATCTTCTGAGCCAGTGCCCAGTTTTCCTTGTGGATGCAATACTTTACCTTGGGTGGCTCGATTTCGCCTTGAATCAGTCCGGCTTCTTTCAGTTCTTTCAAGTGCTGCGAAACCGTGGCCTTGGCTATCGGCAGTTCATCGTGGATGTCGCCGAAGAAACAGCTCTCCTGTTGTATCAGGAATTGCAGGATGGCCATGCGGGCAGGATGGCCCATCGCTTTGGCAAACCGGGCTATCCGTTCTTGCTCTTCTGTGTATTTTTTATCGGTCATAAGCTTTTTCTCTATTTATTGTTCGCTAAAATACGAATAATAAGATAGACAGGCAATAAAAGGAACGTTTTTTAACAAGATAAAATATTTTGTCCGTTTTATAAGAAAAATTTGTCAAATTATCTTATCTTTGCATCGGAATGGTTCCGAGTGTCTGTTCAGGCCCTCGGATGAAAAGGGAATCAGGTGCAAGTCCTGAACAGTCCCGCTGCTGTAAGCTCCATTCAACCTGCTGGAAAAGACTCATGCCACTGATGACTGAACACAATCGGGAAGGCTCCAGGAGGGGAGTAAGTCAGAAGACCTGCCATCATACATGTTAACCACGCTCGTGGGATTAGGTGGTTAAAACGATTTGGATTTTCAATTAGTACGGAAAAAAGTATGGGTAGACGGAAGTTTCTGTCTGTCATGCTGGGGGGTATTCTATGCCTTGGGAATACTGTGACTCTTCGTGCGCAGAGCAGGCTCGACAGCTTGCAGCACTTGGACGAAGTGGTGGTCACGGTACGTGCGTTGCCCAAGGAAGTGATACCCGTGCAGCAACTGGCGGGTGAACAGCTCAGCCGGTTGTCATCGCACAGCGTGGCAGATGCCCTGAGGTATTTCTCGGGTTTGCAGATAAAGGATTATGGCGGTGTGGGCGGTCTGAAGACGGTCAATATCCGGAGCATGGGCACGAACCATGTAGGGGTGTTCTACGATGGTGTGGAGCTGGGGAATGCCCAGAACGGGACGGTCGATTTGGGACGTTTCTCGCTCGACAACATGGAGTCTGTCACCTTGTACAACGGACAGAAGAGTGCCATTTTCCAGCCGGCCAAGGATTTCGGTTCGGCAGGTTCCATTTATTTGCAATCCCGGGTTCCTGTGTTTTCCGAAAAAGAATTGCAGCATGTCAAGGCGACTTTCAAGACGGGTTCGTTCGGGTTGGCCAATCCTTCCCTGTTGTGGGAGCGGAAGCTGACGGAGCAAGTGAGCACGTCGTGGAGTGCGGAATACTTGTACACCACGGGAAAATACAAATTTTCCTACCGCAAGCAGGACGGGTATGACACCACTGCGGTGCGGCAGAACGGCGACGTGAATGCATTGCGGGTGGAAGGGGGCTTTTACGGAAAGCTGCCGCGGGGCTATTGGCGGGCGAAGTCGTACTTGTATCGTTCGGAACGGGGATACCCGGGAGCGATTGTCCGCAACAAGTTCTCGCACGAGGACCGGCAGTGGGATACGAATTTCTTTACGCAGGGGGCGTTCAAGAAGGATGTGGCCGACTGGTACAGCCTGATGGCGCACGTGAAATATGCGTATGATTACTTGCATTACCTGGCCGACCCGCACAAGGACGAGTCGCTGATGTACACCAACAATCATTATTACCAGCAGGAGGGGTATGCCTCTTTGGCCAACCGCTGGGCGCTGACCTCGGATCAACGTAAAAATCTGAGGGATTCGTTGAT
>ULNJ01006046.1_pt1 | contig 23751 bp, 21 predicted proteins | sample 1951891 | NCBI WGS metagenome assembly ULNJ01 (sample SAMEA4835574, study PRJEB28245) | human gut metagenome | biome: gut microbiome; material: fecal sample | place: Denmark | collected 2008 | reverse complement strand
TGCCGGGACAGACGATGACGTCTTTTATGCCGTGGGCAGTGAGGAGCGCAGTAAGTATGTTGACGTTTTCGTGATCAGAATATGTTTTCATAGTTGGTTGTGTGCGCCTTATTCTATCAGTCGCGCCATGGTGTGGATCTTTGCCTCGGTCTCCTGCCATTCGCTTTCCTCTTCGCTGTCGGCGAGCAGTCCTCCGCCGGCATAGAGGCGGAAGGCGTGGGGAAGCAGTTGCATGCAACGGAGGGAGACAAAGAGGGCGGTGTCTCCGTGGGGACGTATCATGCCACAGAAGCCGCTGTAATAACGGCGGTCCACGTTCTCATTTCTTAGAATGAAATACCGGGCGGCCTCTTTCGGCAGTCCGCATACGGCGGGAGTAGGGAAGAGGTCGTCGAGGAGTGTTCCGAGCTGCTTCTGTTCGTGCAGCCGGAACGTGAAGTCGGTACGCAGATGCAGCAGCTGGGCAGCTGTCGTTGTGTAGGGAGCGCTCACTTCCAGGGACTGGGTATGGCGTTCAAGGATCTGTGTGATGTAAGTCGTCACACACCGTTGCTCCAGCTTGTTCTTCTCCGACCATCTGGCATCTTTCCATGTGTTGTCGGCCAGTTGCTCGGCCGTGGCCCGCTGTGTGCCGGCCAGCGCCATGGTATGCCAGCAGCCGTCGTGTGAGCCGAGCAGGAGCTCGGGCGTTGCCATGAGCCATTCTCCCGCACCTTGCAGGGAGATGAGGGCGATGTATTGATGAGGATAGAGATGACAGGCACGTGCAAAGAGTTGCAGTGGCGTCAGTCTGCTGCCGGCAGTGTCGGGATATTGACGTTCCGACATGCGTGCGAGGACGAGCTTGTTGAATTGACCCGCTTCGATCTGTGCATGGAAATTGGCAAAGTCGAGGTGATAGCGTGCCCGTTCCTCTGACTCGTCCTGTGGGGAGTCTCCTTCCTGCTGTGATCCGTTGGGGGCAGCTGTGGACGCAGCGTCTGCGTCGAGAGCTGCCGACGCTCCCTCATTGCCTTGTAGGAAGGTGGCCGTGCTTTCCAGCTCTTCCAAGGAGAAAGGCTCAAGGATGTCGGGATGGAGCAGCAGGATGGGATGCTCTGCTGACGGAGCGAAAGGTGTCATGACATAGCCCTCTTCACCTCCCAGCTCGGCGACGGAAGGGAGCACGGCGGGCTCGCCGCCGGTTTGTTGCACGATCGTGCACAGGCTCTCCTCCGGCAGTCGGAAGAGGACGGTGTGTCCCTTGCCCGATGCCAGTAGATTATTCAGCCGTTGTACGTTCATCAGTCGTCGGATTGGTGTGGTCTTCTGCGGCTTCTGAGCTCTTCTTCTCTTCACGTGTGCCGGCCGTCGTGTTGGCGGCAGTCTTGGACATAGGGCGTGGGGTGATGATATAGTTCGTTACCTGAACGGTGGAGATCATGTCGCCAGCCTCGTTGCGGATGTCCACCTGCCAGTTGTGAAGCTTGCGTCCTTTGAAGAGCAGGCGTCCATAGGCAGTGACCGTGTCACCCTCAAGCACGCTGCGCATGTGGGCGCCGCTGACATTAGTGCCTACGCAGATCTTTCCCGGACAGAGTGCCATCGAACCTACGCCGGCAAGATTTTCAGCCAAGGCCAGTGTGGCACCGCCTGAGAGAAATCCGAATACTTGACGATTGCGCTCGTCAACCTTCATGCGGGCTTTCAAGGTGTCGGCCTCTGGCGTAGAGATAAACTCCATACCCAGGGCCTTCGTCAGGCCGTCGGTGTTCTGGAGTCTTTTCTGAAGATGATCAATATTCATAGTTTTATCGTTTCCTTTTGATGCAAAGATAACAAAAAAGAGTGGGATAGGATATATTCTTTAGAATAATTCCTTCCCTCTCTTTTCAAGTGGGTCGTCGGACCGCAAATATTTATTATATCGGCTTACCCGACCTTTTCCTATCAGTAAGACATTTCCTCCCCGATGATTAGTCGGGTTCCCGATGGAGGTCTTCCGTATGGCGGATGCGGAATGGTAGTCTCTGGACCGTCGGGATGACTTAGGGATGTCCTTACTATTTTACGGCAGCGCTCAGTTCGTCGAGCGACTGTTTCTCGCCTACCACCCAGACGATGTCGCCCTGTTCGAGCTTGCGTGCGGGCGACATCTGCGTGAGGTTCTTCTGTCCTTCCTCAACGCCTACGACCATACAGCCGTATTGATCGCGTATGCCACTCTGTTGCAGTGCCTTGCCGATGAAGGCGCTGTTGTGCCCGATGATGATTTTTCTCAGGCGCATCTCCTGTTGCTCACCGTAAGGCTGTTCGGGCAGCAGCTCTTTAACGAGGGCCGTGCTGAAGGCCTGCAGCTGCGGGTCGCTGCCGATCACCTGCAGGCGGTCGGCCGGAAAGATGATCGTGTTGCCATTGGGGATATTGATGCGCTGCCGTCCGCGTCGGATGCTGCTCACGTGCACGCCGAAGCGGTTGCGGAGCTGTAGCTGGCGTAGCGTCTTTCCTGCCCATAGCGACTCCTCAGGAATGGTGAAGTCGGAGATATGGATGTCACGGTCGGGCAGGTGGTGCTCAAATTCCGGTTGCAGCTTTCCTTGTCGGCGCGCTGCCGTCTGCCGGGCGTTCAGGTTGTTGATGAACATTCGTTCAAGCCTTATCGACCGGTGCTTGAGGCTGCGCGAGAGCACCATCAGTACGATGACGACAGCCGACAACGTGATGACCAGTGCGTTGGCGAAGCGGGCCAGATAGTTGCAGAGATAGAAAAGGATGGCTGCTGCTATCGTGATTCTCACCAGGACGGTGAAGATGAGGGGCAGGCGGTTGAGCCGGCTTTTCACCCATAGAGAACGGAACTCATCGGCATGATTGTTCTTCATGATCAGTGAGCGGAGGAAAGGCGACATCAGTGCTACCGTGAGCACTCCGCATACGCCGTTGGCCCACCAGTGAGGCAATATGCCGCGGAGGAAGGGCAGGCAGAAGGTGAGCATCAGTGTCATGACGGCCAGGGAGAGGATGGTATAGATCACGGCATTAAGCGTCATCTTCCGTAACAGCCGCCGCCATTCGCTTTCTGTCTCTACGGTGTCCTGCCGTCCGGCATCAAGATGGTTCAGACGACGTATCCACCGCTTGGGCAGGTGTGTGGAGAGCAATTGGTAGGCGGGTACGGCACCTCGTATCATATAAGGTGTGAGGAACGTCGTCACCACCGACACTGCCACGACGACAGGATAGAGAAATCCCGCGATCACGTGCATCGACTGGCCCAGTGAGGCAATGATGAAAGCGAACTCACCAATCTGTGTCAGCGAGAAGCCGCACTGCATGGCGGTCTTCAGAGGCTGGCCGCTGAGCATGAAGCCGAGGGTGCCGAAGAGGCATTGGCCCACGACGATGGTCAGGCAGAGGAGGGCGATCGGTCCGGCATATTCAACAAGTACCGAAGGGTCGACGAGCATGCCGACAGAGACGAAGAACACGGCGCCGAAGAGGTTCTTCACCGGTTCGACAAGCCGTATGATACGGTCGGCCTCTATGGTCTCGGCAAGGATGGAGCCCATGACAAACGCTCCGAAGGCAGAGCTGAATCCTACACTTGTAGAGATGACAGCCATCAGACAGCAGAGGCCGAGAGCCACGATGACCATCGTCTCATCGGTCATCAGTCGGCGTGTCTTGCGCAGGAACAGCGGAATGAGGAAGATGCCGACCACGAACCATAGGATCAGGAAGAAGGCGATCTTCACTATCGTTCCCACCATCTCGCCTCCGTCAGGACTGCCGCCTCCGGCGATGGCCGGCAGCATCACCATCATGACGATGGCCAGCACATCTTCCAGGATGAGCACGCCCATCACCAGTTGGGCAAACCGCTGCTGTCGCAGTCCCAGATCGTCGTAGGCTTTGTAGATGATGGTCGTCGACGACATGGCCAGCATGCCGCCGAGGAAGATACAGTCTGTGTGGCTCCAGCCGAAAGCACAGCCTGCCGCGTAGCCCAGCATCACCATGGAAAAGATGATGCTGATGGCTGCAATGGCGGGCGCCATGCCCATGCGGATGATCTTCTTGAAAGAGAAGTCCAGTCCCAGGGAGAACAGGAGAAACATCACACCGATGTCGCCCCATGTCTGCACATTGGCCTTGTCGACTACCGACATGGTGAACGGCAGATGGGGCGAGACGATGAATCCTGCCATGATGTATCCCAGAACGAGTGGCTGCCTGAGCTTCTTGAACAGCAAGGTGACCACTCCTGCCACGATGAGTATCAGTGCCAGATCCGGGACAAGATGCGGTATCTCCATCAGGCGTTTTCCTGAGCTGTGATTTCACAGATTCGGCAGATCACCTTTACGGCCTTCTCCATTACCTGGATGGATACGAACTCATAGGGACCGTGGAAGTTGACACCACCCGCAAAGATGTTGGGGCAGGGCAGTCCGCGGAAAGAGAGCTGTGCACCGTCGGTACCGCCACGAATGGGTTCCACCTTCGGCTCTACGTCACAGTCGTGCATGGCCTTCAGTACGATGTCGACAACATGACGGTTCTCGTCGATCTTTTCCTTCATGTTGTAGTACTGGTCGTTCAGTTCGAGCTCTACGGTGCCTTCGCCGTATTTCTTGTTCATCTGAGCGACGATGTCGGTCATGTACTGTTTGCGCTCCTCGAAGCGCTTGCGGTCGTGGTCGCGGATGATGTAGCTGAGCTTGGCCTCCTCACAGCGGCTGTCGATACCGAGCAGGTGGTAGAAGCCCTGGTAGCCTTCTGTCGTCTCGGGAATGTCGGTGTCGGGGATGTGGCTGTTCAGCTCGCAGGCCAGGCGGGAGGCATTGATCATCTTGCCCTTGGCATAGCCGGTATGTACGCTGACGCCGTGGATCTTGATCTTGGCACCGGCAGCGTTGAAGTTCTCGTACTCCAGATCGCCCAGGTCGCCGCCGTCCATGGTATAGGCCCAGCTGCAGCCGAACTTCTCCACGTCGAAGTGGTGGGCACCCATGCCGATCTCCTCGTCAGGGTTGAAGCCCACGCGGATGTCTCCGTGCTTGATCTCGTCGTGATCGCGCAGATAGCACATAGCCTGTACGATCTCGGCGATACCGGCCTTGTCGTCGGCGCCGAGCAGGGTCGTACCGTCGGTGACGATCAGGTCTTCGCCCTTGTGCTGCAGCAGCTCGGGGAATTTTTTCGGTGAGGAGATGATGCCGGGTGAGAGCTCGATGTCACCACCGTCGTATCCCTTCACGATACGTGCCTTTATGTTGGCGCCGCTGGCATCGAGTGCCGTGTCGTAGTGGGAGATGAAGCCGATGACGGGCACATCCTTCGTCGTGTTGGCAGGGAGGGTGGCATAGATGTAGCCCATGTCGTCCATCTCTACGTCTTTCAGTCCTTCCTTTTCCAGCTCTTCCTTCAGATAGCGTGCGAAGATGAGCTGTTTGGAGGTACTGGGTACGGTCGTCGAGTCTTCAGCCGACTGTGTGTCAAACTTGGTGTAATTGATAAATCTTTCAGTGATGTCCATATCGTTTAATATTTGTATTCGTCTGAACGCAAAGTTAGCAAAAATATCCCATACCCGGAGAGTCGTTGCTATAAAAATGATAAAACAGTTTTGTTGTGGAGAGATGATGCGTGACAAGACGCTTTTTTATGGTTATAATCGTAAATATGTCGTGGAAAAGAGAGGGATGATGATAATAGGACAAGAAACGGTCGGTGTCGGCTTACAACCTGTAGGAGACTGCTGACGGCAGATACGAAAAAAGGAGCATGCGGATGCACACTCCTTCAGGGATAGATTCTTTTCATCTTGTCAATTCGTGACCCCGGTGGGACTCAAACCCGCGACACCCAGAACCGGAATCTGGTGCTCTATTCAACTGAGCTACGGGGCCGGTAGATTCTAATCGGCGACAAAGATAATAAAACTTTCCCAATCTGCAAAATTTATCCCATACTCTTTCGCAGGAACGCAGAGAGAAAAAGGGAGAAAAAGGGGGGGCAGAGAGAAAAAGGGACGGGGATATGCCATTGGAGAAGACGGATCGTTTCAATACCCGGATCGGCAGGAGTGCTACTGTGAAAAATAGAGATGCTCAAAGACTGGCATAGTCAGAAGCTATATATTTAATAAGGTATATAGGACTGCATTATGAATATCAATTTGTAATGATTTTGTAACTCCTTTCTAAAACGATCATCAAATCCGTGCAATAACAACGTAATATAAAAGTCAGACCTTTGCGCCCATCAAATCATCAAATCAATAAGATTTTTATGAGAATAGACTACAAGAAGTTAGCTTTTTTTTGTGTGGCAACGATGTTCCAATCTGTGACATTGGCAGCCCCCGGCCCTAATGCACCTGCTCTCGGAGTGATGCGGGGTCGTGTTGTTGACACTAATAATCAGGTATTGCCCGGTGCCTCCGTGATCATTGAGAGCTTGCACACGGGTGTCGTGAGTGATGTGAATGGTTACTACACCCTCTCTAACCTTCAGCCCGGTACGTACACCGTTAAGGTGACGTATGTAGGCTATGAGCCGAAGGTCATGAAGCTGACCGTGTCGTCTGACAAGACTGCCGAGCAGAATTTCGTGCTTACAGACGGCGTGGAGCTGAAAGGCATTGAGGTGAAGGGTGCCTTCCACGGACAGAGTAAGGCCATCAATCAACAGAAGAATAACTTCAACCTTACGAATGTCGTATCGGCCGATCAGGTGGGTAAGTTCCCGGATTCAAATATCGGTGATGCTCTGAAGCGCATCAATGGCATTAACGTGCAGTACGATCAGGGTGAGGCACGCTTCGGACAGGTGCGCGGTACATCCCCCGACCTCTCCAGCGTGAGCGTCAATGGCAACCGTCTGCCCTCGGCAGAGAGCGACGCGCGCAACGTGCAGCTCGACCTTATCCCTGCCGACATGATACAGTCGATCGAGGTAAATAAGGTGGTGACCTCTGACATGGACGGTGATGCTATCGGTGGAGCCATCAACCTTGTGACGAAGAACACCCCTTACCGGGAGGTGTTCAACGTGACGGCAGGTACGGGATACAGCTGGATCAGTGAGAAGATGCAGCTCAACCTCGGCGCTACCTACGGCAACCGCTTCTTCAATAACAAGTTCGGTATCATGGCCGCTCTGTCTTATCAGAACTCGCCTGCTGGCTCGGATAATTGCGAATACACCTATGATCTGGACGACAAAGGCAATGTGGTGCTCACCGATGCAGATATACGCCAGTACTATGTGACGCGTGAGCGTCAGAGCTACTCGCTCTCTATGGACTACGATTTCAATACGAACAACAAGATATATTTTAATGGCATATACAACCGTCGCAATGACTGGGAGAACCGTTACGCGCTGTCTTTTAAAGGTCTGGCTGACGGTGCCGGACAGATGAGCGTCAAGTCACAGCTCAAGATGGGATCTGCCGACGACCGCAACGCACGGCGTGAGCTGCAGCAGACCATGGACTTCACCCTTGGAGGTAAGCATCTGCTATGGGATCGTCTGCATACCGACTGGTCGGCCTCTTTCTCACGTGCGAGTGAGAACAAGCCCGATCAACGCTATTTCACCCTGAAGCAGAAGGGACTGACCATCGACATGGCCGATGAAGGTGGACGCCATCCCTATGCACTCACTCCGGTTTCTCTCGCAGTCGGCGACTGGAAGGTGGATGAGTTGAGTAATGCCAATGAGGATGTTGATGAGAACGAGTGGAAAGCTAAGGTAGACTTCGAGTTGCCTCTTACAGGAGGTCTGTTCGGAAACTCTCTGAAGTTCGGAGCCAAGTACACCAACAAACATAAGACCCTCGATGCGTCCAAGTACGACTATACGGACGGCTATGCCGATAACTACGGTGATGAGTGGAAGCAGAACCTGACGATGCAGATCCGCGACGGATTCATGGTAGGTGATGTCTTCAAGCCCACAGAGTTTGTCGATAAGCGCTATGTCGGCGCCTTCACCCAACAGCAGCTCGATGCCATGGGAGGCATGAGAGATCTCGAGGAGTCGTCGGGCAACTATGATGCCCGTGAACAGGTGACAGCCGCATATCTGCGTTTCACGCAGAAGCTAGGGCGCAACCTGACGATGATGGCTGGCTTGCGTATGGAGAATACCAATCTGCATACCAGTGGCTGGAACTATACCATCGATGAGAATGGTGACGGATCGCTCGAACCTACAGGCGTGAAGAAAAATAGTTACACCGACTGGTTGCCAAGTGTCCTGTTCAAATGGGATGTGAACAACGATTTTAAGGTAAGAGCCTCGTACACCAAGACACTGGCCCGTCCTAAGTATTCATGGCTTGTTGCCGGTACGACTTACAATACAGAGGAGAACCCGGTGGAGATCGCACTGGGCAATCCCGACCTGAAGCCGATCATCTCCAACAACTATGATCTGTCTACCGAATACTATTTCAAGAGTGTCGGTCTTGTGTCTGCAGCCTTGTTCTACAAGCGTGTTGATAATTACATCGTCAATCTGACCCGTACGATGGCTTACGGCAATTACAGCGATGCGCGTGTGTCGCAGCCGCTCAATGCTTTCGATGCCGATCTCTTGGGTGTAGAGCTTGGCTATCAGCGTGACTTCGGATTCATTGCTCCCGCACTGAGATGTGTCGGCTTCTACGGCAACTATACTTATACGCACAGCAGCATAGTCCGTTCGGCCTTCGGCGACAAGGGTGAGCAGGCGCTGCCCGGATCGCCTGAGCACATGGCCAACGCCTCGCTCTACTTCGACAAGTGGGGCCTTAATGTCCGCCTGTCTTACAACTACACGTCGGCTTTCCAGGATGACGAGGAGTATCAGGAGGAGAAAGCACTGCGCCGCTACTATGATGCTACGAACTATCTGGACCTCAACGCCAGCTACACGTGGGGCAAGCATACGAAGTACACCTTCTATGTGGCTGCCAACAACCTGCTCAACCAGCCTCTCCGCTACTATCAGGGCGAGAAGGATCGCACGATGCAGGTAGAGTACTACGGCGTGAAGGTCAATGCCGGGTTTAAGATCAATTTCTGATATGAATGACCTGTCATTGTGATTCAATGATAAACAGAAAGCCGGGAAGCTCCCGGCTTTTGTCAGTGCAGAAAGAAACTTCATAATAATAACTATTTTATATCTTAGTAGCAATGAAAAGAATACAGATCCTTGTGATCATGCTGGCGATGGCCCTTACATCTGCCTTTGCACAGACTCCTGCCGAGTGGTCGAAGCTGGAAAAAGACGTCAACTTCTATGTAGCTAACGATCTTGGCCGTAACGGTTACTACGATCAGAAGCCTATAGCCGATCTTATGGGCCGTATGGCAGAGACGGTAGGCATCGAGTGTGTGGTAGCTGCCGGGGATGTCCACCATTTTGAAGGAATACGCAGTACGCAGGATCCATTGTGGATGACCAACTATGAGCTGATCTATTCTCATCCCGAGCTGATGCTGCCGTGGTATCCTGTGTGTGGCAATCATGAGTATCGGGGCAACACCCAGGCTTGCCTTGACTATTCCAAGGTGTCGGCCCGCTGGGAGATGCCAGGCAGATACTATACGAAGGTGATCGAGGACAATGGCACTACCGTACGTCTGGTGCTCATCGACACGACCCCTCTGATCGACAAATACCGTAACGACTCTATCCAGTATCCCGATGCCTGCAAGCAGGATATCGGCCGTCAGCTCGCCTGGATCGACAGCACGCTGACGCAGGCAAAGGAAGACTGGGTGATCGTGGTCGGCCATCATCCGATCTATGCCGATACGGGAAAGAGCGATGCAGAGCGGGCCGACATGCAGAAGCGGCTCAATCCCATCTTGTTGAAGCATAAGAACGTGGCGATGTATGTATGCGGACATATCCACAACTTCCAGCATATCCGGAAGCCGGGCTGTGACATCGACTATGTTGTCAACACCAGTGGATCGCTGAGCCGTCCGAAGGTGAAGGCTGTCGACGGCACGGTGTTCTGCTCCGGTGAGCCGGGCTTCTCGCTCGTCAGCGCTGACAAGCACACCCTTGACCTCTATTTCATCAATAAGAGCGGTAAGGTGGCTTACACGGTAGAGAAAAAGAAATGATGGTTATATGAGTTCCTGTCACAGGTCGGCAGGAACAGACGGATGTGGGAGACTGGGTCGTGATGGCCCAGTCTCTTTTTGTATTGTCAAAATCAGAAAAACATCCTGATGAGGTTGTGCAGGATGTAGTGACACACGTTGGTGGGGCTGGATACATGGGCGTGTCGCATATATAATAAGGTAAGGCGGATGTGTAGAATACGACACTCAAATGCACTTTGGCGCGTTGCAGTATCGCGCTCCGTAACAAGTTTCCCGAAAGAAACTTGCCTTTATCGATCAACATCCTTTTTCCCCATTTTCTTTCTGACGATCTTATGCCAATAGACAAATGTCAGGAATGCCAGCACGGCTCCCGCATAGCCTATGGTCGAAATGGAAGCGTATGTACATACCTGACCACCAATGTAAGTGCGCATGCTATTCCTAGATTGAAGATGCCGGAAAAGATGGACATTGATACCGATGTGGCTTCTACTGGTGAGTTGTTTATGGTCTCGGCCTGCAGTACCACGTTGGAGGCTGTAAAGGCCATTCCCCACAAGGCACACAATAGGATGATGGTCACGCTGCAGTAGGCTGCGGCTTGAAGGAGTACAAGGCAACCGAAAATACCCCCAAGTACGGTGCCTGTGAACTTATAAGGATTCTTATTGTAGAATTTGGAAAAGGCAAGGCTGCCTAATATGCCCATGGCTCCAAATATTACCAATGTAGCTGTAATCCAGTTGTCTCGTAGTCTTGCAACTTGTTGTAAGAATGGCTCTATGTAGCTATATCCGGTATAATAGGAGGTAGCGATGGCAAATGAAAGAATGAAAATGCTCAAGAGGGCCGGCATTTTGAAAAGGACCGGCAGCTTTTGTAATGAGAACGTTCCCCGGCTCGGAACTTTCGGAAGTGTCAGCAAGAGATAGATCATGAGGACAAAAGCGAATATTCCGATACAAAGAAAAGTCATGCGCCATCCGATATGCAGACCGATGATTCTGCCGATAGGCAATCCGAAAATCATGGCAACGGACGTGCCGGTTACGATCATGCTCAATGCAGTCGACCTGTATTTTTCCGGTACGGTTCTTACGGCCAGTGGCGAAACGATGGACCAGAATATGGAGTGCGTACACGCTACGCCAATTCTTGACAGCATCAGCATGTGATAGCTGGTGGATACCGCCGACAGCAGCTGAAATCCTACGAAGTATAGGGTTCTAATAGTGAAAATAAAGGCATAAAATCGGAAAGGAAATCAATATAAAGCGCATTATATTAGGTTCTTATATAATTTTCCTGTTTTGGCCTAAATAGCATAGAATGCCATAGTTTTAACGATATTTTGTTGCATATTTGTTGCGCGTAACAGATTTAATTGTTAATTTTGCCCTCGCAAGACAGAGGAAAATCCTCCTGTTGAAACCAAATCAAAGAAAGGGAAAAGAGCATGGCACGACCGAAGAAAGTACAAAAGGTAAAAGAGCCTGTGCGCATCCGCAAGCGCAAGTTGGCAAACGGAAACATGAGCCTGTATCTCGATGTCTATGTGAAAGGGGTACGCAAGGTTGAATCCCTCGGATTGTACCTTGTGCCGGAACAGACACCGATTGACAAGCAACAGAACGCCCACGCCATGCAGGTGGCAGGGAAAATCAAGGCTGAGCGTATTTTGGCCTTGCAAAACCACGGTGTGCGCCAATGGAACAAGGTCAAACGGTCGTGTATCACCCTCATAGACTTTCTGAAAGAGTACGAACAGGAGAGGTTTGGTTTCTCTGCATCCACTTTGAAAGGCAGGCGGGATTTGCGGCTCAAAGTCGAAACCTATCTAAATGAAACGTGCCAGCCCGATATTGTACTGGCCAACGCGGATGCGGATTTTTGCCGTGGCTTTATCGCTTTCCTGCGCTATGCGAAGAACAATGTACGCAAGGATGGCAGCACTATCAGCAACGGGGCGGCGCACCACCATCAGGCCGTGTTGAATGGTGCTTTGAACAAGGCTGTCCGTGAGGGTATATTGGCATCCAACCCGTTGAAATCCTTGGCCTCGAAAGAGAAATACCAGCCATCAGAGAGCATACGGGAATATCTTACATTGGAGGAACTGAAAGCGGCGATGGCAGCCCCATGCCCCCGTGAGGACGTGAAAAGGGCTTTCCTGTTTTCCTGCTTTACCGGGCTTCGGTTGAGCGATGTGCGCTCATTGACATGGGTCAAAATCATCAAGGCTCCGGACGGACACACATTATATATACGGGTAAGGATGCAGAAAACGCAGAAATTGCTGAACGTGCCGTTGTCAAAGGAGGCATTGGACTGCCTTTACCAAAAGGACGATGCGGATGAACCGATTTTTACGCTTCCGGCAGGGGCTTCCAATATTGAACGGAACTTGACAATATGGATGCGTAATGCAAAGATAGACAAGCACATAACCTATCATTGCAGCCGTCACTCGTTCGCCACGATGATGCTTACGCTCGGTGCGGACATTTACACGACATCCAAGCTGCTCGGCCATGCCAACGTGAACACGACATCCATTTACGCCAAGATAGTAGACCAAAAGAAGATAGAAACGGTCGGGCTTGTAGACAACTTCTTTTCAAGATAACCGCAAACAGAGGGAAACAGATGAAAATAACGATACGCACACGAACGCTTCGGACGGGAAGCCGCTCGATATACCTTGACTTCTACGACAAGGGCAAACGGTGGAACGAGTACCTGAACCTCTTTCTTGTGCCGGACGATGAGCCGGATGCAAAGAGACTCAATGAGGCTGTCATGGCAAAGGCCAACGCCATAAAGTCCAAACGGATGCTCGGCATTGAGGACGAAACGGAAACAAACAACGGCAATCAGTCGGAACTGCCAAAGCGCATGTTTGCCGACTGGCTTACCGACCATATAGAGGGGATTGGACGCAATCCGTCTTATGCTGCGTCCACTTACCGCAACTACCGTTCAACGGTGAATGTGATAAGGGCGTATTTGCAGCATCTCCACAGGCCACGGATGCTGATGTCTAAAATAGACAAGGGCTTCATTCTTGGCTTCATTGACTTCTTGGAGCACACCTACCGCAACACCAAATCACCCGACAATCCAAAGGAAATGTCGCCCCATACGCTGCACCTCTATCAGTCCACGTTGGTACGTATGCTCAATGCGGCAGTAAAAGATGGCGTATTGGATAGAAACCCGTTCTATTCATTGGAGCGTAAAGACCGAATCGGCAAGCAACAGGCCGAAAAAGAATACCTGACAAAAGATGAACTGAAAGCGTTTGCCGAAGCCCCGACTACCAACGAGACCACCAAACGGGCATTCCTGTTCTGCTGCTTTACCGGATTGCGGTATAGCGATGTTTCCGTACTGACATGGAGGAATATAAAACAGGTCAATGGTGGACTGGTTGTTTCAATCCAAGCCATGCAAAAGACAGGGAAACAGATAACGATACCCTTGAACCAGTCTGCATTGAAATGGCTGCCGGATAGAAACGGCTGCAAACCGGAGCAAAAGGTCTTTGACATGACCTGCCTTAGTGCCTGCGACAGATGCCTCAAAAAGATGGCTGCTGCCGCAGGGATAGAAAAGAATGTCAGCTTTCACACGAGCCGCCATGTCTTTGCAGTGCTTGCTTTAGCTGCCGGAGGAGACCTATACACGGTTGGTAAATTGCTCGGACATACGAGCATCAACTCTACACAAGTCTATGCCGATGTTGTGATGGAAACTAAGATTGAGGCGGTAAATCGGATTTCGGATTTCTTCTCAAAATAACAACTAAAACCACATCTAATAGGCCTCATTGCATTTTATTGTCCGTTTCAGTCGTGATTATGTCCGCTTCACGAAAATTTCATTGGTCATGATATTTGTTCAACTTAATTTTGCATCAAAATTAATGCAGTAGTTATAGTTAAATCAAAAAAATGCAATTATGAAAAAATTATTGTTTTTACTGTCATTAGTTGTCGGCATGGCATCATGCAGCAACGAAGACCTGGAGTTGGCAGATAATGCCATACAAGAACAAAACCAACAGGCATCTTTCAAAGTATCACCGGAAGAAGCAAAAACGGAACTTGGTGATTTCTTAGAGCAGTTAAACTCATCGGATACAAAAACGAGGAGTATAGGGCAACTGGAAATCGCGGATGTGTTTCCCATTCGTAAAGGTGTGCATACGCGAGCTGCCCTCGTCAGACGAACCTGGCAGTGAGGATGTGGAGATAGACACATTGATGTATGCCATAAATTTCCTTGACAATAGAGGCTTTGCACTGGTGGCTGCTGATAAAAGGACTACACCGATTCTTGCGGTAATTGATGAAGGTTCATTTTCTGTAGACAGTTTGCAGGAAGGTACAGATGAGGGATTCTTGTCTTTTGTGGATGATGCCATACAGATGGAACTTAAAGACATTGAGGAATATGAGGATAAACCTGTCTCCAGAACCCTCATCACAAACGGTTATACCATCAATTCTTATTATAAGCCAATACTTCATACAAGATGGACGCAGGACGGCGTTCACGGGAAATACTGTCCCAATAGTATTGCCGGGTGTGCGATAATTGCAACCGCACAAATTTTATCTCATTTCCAAACAATCGGACAAGTCAACTGGTCCTATAATGGAACCGGAGGAAGTGCAATTCTTCATTGGGACAGGATTATTTCAGATTGCGACAAACATTCCGGCAGACTAACCTCTTCTGATTGTTATACCTCAGGAGATGAAATTGCACACCTTGTCCGTTATCTCGGAATAGCCCTCGGTGCGGACTATAAAAAAGGTTCAACAGGATGTGGAGAATCCAAAGCCATAGACTGGTTTAACAAATGGGGTGGATTAAAGGCATCGAAATTGAAAGATTACAATGAAACGAATATTGTCAATGCAATTAAAGGTGGGAATCCTGTGTATGCAAGAGGGAACTCCGGTAAAAAGAAAGTCCTTGGTATTCGTGTGGGATGGAAAGGCGGACACGCTTGGGTTTATGACGGTATGCTCACTGCGTCTAAAGACAACAAAACAAGTACATTCATTCATTGTAACTGGGGATGGAATGGACGAAATAACGGCTATTACATAAGTAAGGCATTTAACACTAATGCTGGAGCCATAATATACGATAACGCAGGAGATTATCAAGCTTCAGGCACCTCAAATTACAAATATCATTTACAATATTCAATAATAAACCGATGACAAAACAATTGATTCCAATCATGTGGCTCTTTTTGCTGCTGGGGTTACAGTCTTGTGGCAATGAAGATGAGAAATTCGAAAACATCGAGTTTAAGACAACTGGTGTAACCCTGTCTCCACTCCCCAATGGAATTTCTTATTATGGTGAGATTGACCATACAGGAGGAGAAATGACTTTTACCGCTATAGGTAAGAATGCAGACAACGGATTCCTTTCTCAATTCAAAATGGGGGACTATCTTTATGAAATTACCGATGCCGATTTAAAACGGCAATTGCCCTATACTATTTGCGAAAAGGAATGGGGCAAAATAGAAATCTTATCGGCATCGCCTCATGTAACCCGCATAGTTCTCTTTGAAAACCAAACCCATAATAGCATTAACTACGAACTGACGTTTGGCGGAGCATATAAAACCTCACATGTGTTTTTAACCCAGTTGAAGAAGGAATAACCTCACATTTTGTCTGATTAAATAAAAAATCATGGCAATATAATCGGGTAAGAGGCAACTGAAACAACAATGCCGGCTTTGATTAAACGATAACGGGGATGAGCTATTCATTAATAACGCATTCCCGTTATTATCTATAAATAAGATTAAATTATTTCTCGCAATAGATAAAATACAGTAATTTTGCAACTAAAAAACGATGTCTTTTTTAAAATATATAAAAAGAAACACTTGGCTACTGATGTTGCTCGTCTCGTTCGTAATGTACGAGGCTCTGTGGAGTTTGATTGAATTTCAATTGGGGGAATTATATTTTGACACAAAAGACATTCTGTGTGACTTTGCGCAATGTGTGTTGTTCACGTCCGCTGTGTTTTTCGTGAACTATGGATTCCGGAAGTATCGTGGTGGACGGTATGCAGAGAGTACAGCAGAAATAATCTGTATATTTATAGTATGCTCGTTATTGATATTCATCATTGACCGCTTCTTTTACGACCAATACGAAGCCGATGACAACTTTTGGAACATGATTGATGTATACATCATTTGCATCATATGTTCACTCCTGTCGATTATTAACATACAGCGTTCACATCACGAACGGTTTGTGGCAATGAGGCAAGAACACGACAGATTGAGGCTGAATCTTCTGCAGCAACAGCTAAGTCCGCATTTCCTGTTCAACAGTTTGTCAACGCTGCAAGGCATTATTTTGTCCGACTCGCAAAAAGCGGAGAGATATGTAGTGGCACTCAGTAACATATTAAGGTATATCACGGAAAATATAGGTAAGGAAAAAGTCGCTTTGTCCGATGAGGTGAACTTTATCGAAGACTATGTGCAAATACTTGACATGCGGTTTCCGCAGCATTTTATATTCAAAAAGGGATTGGACGGCATTCCTAATAATGCCAGTATAATTCCTGTCAGTATTCAGATAGCGGTGGAGAATGCGATAAAGCACAACAAACATTCCTGCAAATGCCCCTTGGAGATAAGCATAACACTTGGCGGCGATTTTGTAGAGGTGAGCAACCGGAAACATCCCATTGTGACGGTCTGCGGCAGCGGGTTGGGTATAAAGAATCTCGAAGAACGTTACAAATTATCGATTGGCAAGGGACTTGACATTTGCGAGACAGCTGATAATTACACAATAAAAATTCCATTGATTTATGAAGGCATTGATAGTAGAGGATGAGATATATAATTTTAACGCACTGAGAAGTATGCTCTTGGATGTATATCCGCAAACCGAGATTGTGGGTCCTGTTGTAGATTTGGCAGGCTTGGAACGTGCCATGCAGGAACAATCACGCTACGATGTCATCTATTGCGACATCCGTTTAGAGGACGGCATATGCTTCTCTGTATTTGAAAATATGGACGTGACAATTCCTGTTATCTTTACCACAGCTTACAGTGAGTATGCTCTCAAAGCCTTCGAAGCCAATGGCATTGCCTACCTTTTGAAACCGATAAGCCGTGAAGCGTTGCGGAAAGCAACAGATAAAGTCCTTGCCATGAAGTTCAACAACCAGAACATCGTCGCTATGCTCGAAAGCATCGGGATGAAAGGGAAAACTTCATTTGTCCGTTTCCTCAAGGCGAACACCTATGACGGGGCTTTGATTATCAATGTCACAGATGTGAACTGTTTTATGGTTGACGGAAAATCCACATTCGCAATGATGTCAAACGGTACAAAAAACCGCATAGGATACACTCTTGACGGCTTAATGCAGCGGCTTGACCCTATGCAGTTTTTCCGCGCCAACAGGCAATTCATTGTCAACCGTAACGCGATATATCGCATACGAAATTATGGAATCGGACAAGTCTTATTAAAGATTGCAGGTTATGACGACATACAAGTATTGGTGAGTAAGGAAAACATTCCAGTCCTAAACGCATGGATTGAACAATAGGCAATAAAAGTGCCGTGAAGAAGCAATTTAAGTTTAAGTTTCCCACTGCAAAAAATCTCCTGACCTTTATTTCCCGAAGTGCCACTTCGGGATGGTCAAAGTGCCACTTTGAGGCGGTCGAAGTGGCACTTTGGCAAAAACTTATTGTTCTTCTTTTGGGGGACTTTCTTGAATTTAATTGCTTCGATTTCGGGATTCCTTTCTAACTGCCTTGACCTGTTCCCTAAATATGGTCAATGTCGAATCTGCTCCAACCGTTTCTGTCAGTTTCTCATATGCCCCGATGGTCACAGCCAGTTCCGGGTGCAGTTCGTTGAGCATGACCGTAGTCACTTTGTGTTTATCTGCAACCATTCTCAACCGCTTGTTTTCTTCCCGGTATTCATGCCATTGTACCCAACTGACGGTAAAAAGAACGAGAAACACGAGCGTACAGCCTATGCCAGCCCATGCGTAAGGGTTCTTGTGCCAGCCATCGGGAATTTTGTTCCACAACAGCCTTGTTGCGTTTATCGCCTTGTCGGGACGGATTGCCTGCCACAGTTCCGTTATAAAGCCTTGCTTTGGCTGCGACTTTTCCGAAAGCAGCCTGTCTTTCTCCACGTGGTTTGTCAGCATTTCCAGTATCTTGTCAAGCTGTTCCTTGGTAGAGGGAACGCCGCGTTTGCGCCTGTCCTTTTCGGTGGCTTCAAAATTCGCCTGTAAACTCGCAATCATTCCATCGCCCAATGATTGCTTGTATTTCTCAATAGCTTCCTTGCTCCCGAAAATCCTATTGATATTTTCCGGTGCATTGCCATTGAAGAAACGTATAACTGGCTCCAACTTCATTGCCAGCTTTTTCACAGCCTCGTCCTTGTCAGAAGTGTCCTTTACGTCCAACTTCGCTTTGATGGTCTCGATGTCTTCTGCCAACGCCCCGATAAGGTCGGCTATGTTCTGTAGGTTGTCTTTCATCTTCTTCTCCTTTTTGGTTTAAGTCTGTCCTTTTCGTTGTCGTTATCGCCCCAGCCGCTTTCGTTTCCTCCGCCGCTTCCGCCGGATGACACCTTGGCTTGGTGCGGCTGTAGACACAGCTCCATGAGTGTACCGATAGTTACTTGAACGATGTTTGAGCCGGATTCAGCCGGACTGCCGCCGTTGCCGTCCGCTTCCACTCCGGCGGACAATGGTCGTCCTATAAAAGTCTCTGCCGTATGGTTGTCTGATGCCACAATTTGCCGGGTCGGTTGTGTCCGTCCGCCAAATCCATTGCCCGGTACACGGGGCTGCCATTCCATACCCTCGGCAATGCGGCTTCCGAACAGCCTGTCCAACTTATAAAAGCTCATGCTCCGGTCTATCCGTGAGCCGCTGAACGAGATTTCACCTTTTGTGAACGATATTCCTATGATTTTGCCTTTGCTCCTGTCATACTTGAATTTCACCCCGATACCTTGCTTTGCCAGCCTGTCGCACAAATCCGACCAACTGTTGCAATGGGACAATGCCGCCTTGATTGCGTCATGGATTTGGTACTTCACCTTGTCCTTTCCACGCAGGCGGTCACGCTTCACGTTCATCTTGCCCTTGGAGAAGTGCAAGCCGTATTCCCTCGTGAGAGTCTTGCATACTTTCACGTTGCGCTTGTTATCGTTGCTGTCGCTGACGGTCTTCCCGTCATTGTCCACCCTGTTGGCCACGATATGCAGATGTTGGTGTTCCCTGTCGGTATGGCGGCACACGATGTACTGGGTGTTCACAATGCCCATACGCCGCATGTACTCACGGGCGATTTCCACCATCAGGGCATCCGTCAGCTTGGACGTGTCCTCGTGGGCGAAGTCCAGTGAGATATGGTACACGGGAGTTTTCAGCTTGCGCCCCGGCTTGTCGTCCGCCTGCCCCTGCATACTTCTTGCGATGGTGGCGTTATTGTCAAGCCTCACGTCCTTGCTGTCGATGAGACGTGCCTTCTTCGGATTGTTCACGTAGTTCACCACTCTTGCGAAGCTCGCCCGCTTTTTCAAGTCGCCCATCATATTCTCCCGATGATTTTGTTGAACTCGTCCAGCAAATCCAAGATTTTGCCTTTCAAAAGAGAAAAGCCCTGTTGGTGCGCCAGCTTCGCCAACTGGTTCAGGTTGTTGCACCCTCCCTCCAGCATCCTTATCTGCCGCCTGTCCTCCTGTGTCCGTGCCGCCACGACCTTGCCGTACAGTAATAAGTCCCGCAGGAAGTGTGACGGCTTCTTGCCCGCATCGGTAATCCGTTTCATGACCGCCTTCCACTCGGCAAGCGTGAGCCTCGTGGACAGGGTCTTTGACCGAGCCTTGCCCTTTGCGGATTTCGGTCTGCCGCCTTTATGTGAATTGTCGTTGCCTGTCATACGTCTGTCTTTATCAGTTATAATTGGAATGATGTTTTAGGGCTATAATCGGGTTGTTGCCGTTTCCGGTGTGGACGGGTCGCCGCTCATGGCGTGGTTTTCGTGGACGAAAACATTAACTTGCCAGCCCTAAAACATTCCCCTGTAAAAATTCCACTCTCTGCCATGTCTGCCATTCACGTACAAGAGGTATTACCGTCAAATGAGGTCTGTTCGTCCTGCATGGTTAGCGGATTGCCCTCCGTATAAGTGGCTGTCAAATCCTCATTTTTCGATACCACTTGTTGGGGCGATATTCGGTCTTTTTCTTTTTTCCCTATTATCCTTTTTGCAAAATTTTCCGCCTCCGGTTGCGAGTTGAAGATGTAGCCGCCTTTGCCGAAATCGCTCCAGTAGCCGTGGTAATCCCGTGCCGTCTGCACGAACTTCCGCTCTCCGGCGGTTTCAAATTCCTTTGAGAAAAGCACGGCGAAGATGGTCGCTCCGCTTCTTGAATGTATCCGGCTTTCGATGGAATACGGTGTGTTCTCACACTCCGAGACGGTGAGTTTTACGTTATCCCCATCAATATTTTCCGAGATAATTTGTGTAGAAGTTGCGCTGTTTTCACTTAGATTTTCGTCCGGGTTGCTCTCCGGTTGCCGTTCATTGTCCGTAGAGATTTCATCATCCTGCGGCTTCCGTCTGCGCTTCGGAGTATCTTTGGGTACAACAGCATCCATAAGCCATGACTGGATTTCGGAACGAAGAAAATAGAGCTTGTTGCCCTGTTTGCGGTATGGAATCCTGTGTTCGGAAGTCATCGCATAGATGGTGGAAACGGATTTGCACAGCATTGCCGATACGTCCTCCACCGTCATTATCTCCGATAAAGGCGGTGCGGTGTTTGCCGACATCAGCTTTTCCACCATTTTAGTAAGCGTGTCGATTTTGGCATGGAATTCCGCCACGGCACGGGGCAGATTGTCAAAAGACATTTGCAAGGGTTCGTTTTCTGTCATATCAAAGAATCATTGAAAGTAGGGAAAATCAATCCGCACGGGCGAGCTTGCGCATGATGGCCTGTGCTTCTTCCGAAACCTGCGCCTGTGATGCGACCGGGTTCTGCCGCAACCATTTCAGAAGTTCCGATTTCTCAAAATACACCATCTTGTTGTTAGGCTTGAAATAAGGGATGACTTGGTTGTGGGTCATCTTGTAGAGCGAGCTTTTGGATATGCCGAGGAACATCGCCGCTTCTTCCAAGTTCAGCACTTCCTTTGAGGCATACACCACGCTCTTTACCTTTTCCACCTCCTGTTTAAGCCCGTCCACCATCTTTCGGAGTAAGGCGGTTTCGTTCAGGTTCTGTTCTGTTTTACACATATTCGTTATCTGTTTGATTGTTATCCTTAATTGTTGCCATCCGCTTGTGTTTCTTTCGGTTGGCAAGTGCAAAGTTAAAGCGAAAAGCATAGGAAAACAACACCTCATTTTGACTTTAACTAACTGCATATTAACCATTTATGTGGGAAATATCCAGTCAAAATGACAATATGAAATGTGTCGGTTTGCCATACCAAAAGTACAAGCCTTAAAGCGGCAAAATACCATTATTCAATACCATCATTTTGCCTTGCATACAGGCTTTTGCGAATGGCAGAAAATCGCTAACTTTGCCGCAAATGCCAATGTCGGAATGTACAAGCATATTTCTGTCGCTTTCAATGGCTAATGTGTCAGTCCGAATGCCAATAAAAAATTGATTGGCTACAAATGAAGATTTAACATTCATACTTGCGAGTATGATTCTTAACATCCGATTACAATCATGTTAAATGCAAGGAAATAGTTTTATCGGATTTTTGTTGCACATTTGTTACGCAAGAGGTTCTCTAAATTTTATCACATTGATAATCAAATAGATATAGCTTAACAGAAACTTCCAAAGAAAAAAATGACACTGGAGAGGAGTTTTTTCATCTCGAATCTGGATACTACAATCATAAGAGGTAATGAGAGTAGCATGACTATCAGGGCATAAATTGATATGATCCATCCGGCCTGGGCTTCAGTTATGGAAAAATCATTCGCAATGTCTGTTAAGAGGCCTATGGGGATGAACTCAGAGGTGTTGAAGATGAATGCGGCACAAGTTAATCCTATCAGTACCATCCAATTCTTTGTTGACATCATGTTGTCTATTATTTTTTGAATACAAAATTATATATATATTAACGATGTGTGTCGCGGACAAGCTTACCAAGTCCTTAACGGTCAAATGGCATTGCAAATATACTGTTTTATTTTTTTTAGGTTTTGCGGAAGAAAGATTTTTTTTGTGATTTTTAAGACTTGAATTTTCTTAGCCCCCAATCATAGAAGTTAGTGGTACTACAGGATGTCTTTAAATCCTTGACTCAATGATGCTGATTGATGTTGTCGTATATTAACGATGACCGTTCAAAGAAGCCCAACGAGAGCACGCATTGCTTACGAATCAGGAATATGTATGATAGGGCTTCTTTGACGGTCAATCTTACTTAATGGGATGTCTGTTTAAATCGAGATTACGTCCCGTGTTTGATGAGGTAGAAGGAGCTTGAATCTCGAATTCTGGTTGCAGACAATAATTTTAAATTTTCCTGCCATTATAGTACGTGTTGAAGGCATCTTTGGCATAGCCGTTGTCAAGAATGACAAAGTTTGAAGATGTTGCCCCTTCCATCTTTTGTCCTCTGTAGAACACATTGAAGGTGTCCTTGGCATATCCTTTACCGAGCAGGGTGAAACTGGACGCGGTGACACCTTCCATCTTTTGCCCTCTGTAGAATACCCTGAAGGCATCCTTGGCGTATCTTTCACCGAGCAGGGTGAAGCTGGATGCAGAGGCTCCTTCCATCTTTTGTCCTCTGTAGAACACCCTGAAGGCATCCTTGGCATATCCTTCACCGAGCAGGGTGAAACTGGACGCGGTGGCTCCTTCCATCTTTTGTCCTTTGTAGAACACCCTGAAGGCATCCTTGGCATATCCTTCATCGAGAATGGTGAAGCTGGATGCGGTGGCTCCTTCAACGGTCTTACCGCGGTAATACACCTTGAAGTTGCTTACCATATAGTCGTTGTTGTGATGGTGATGTCTTTTATTTGCGTGCGAGCAATTGTTGTGACTTTGGCAGTGGTGTATGTCGCAGTCGGATTGAGGACACTGGGCATGAGATATTGCGGGTATGGACAATGCAAAGAGCAATGTCAGGATTGTTGTAATGACTTTCATGATGATGAGCTTTTAAATGATTGAATGCTTTATTTGTTTAGACGTATTTTGTAATGAAAAAGTTTATCTTGTTAATGTATTTGTTAAACTCTCGCAAGTGGATAAACCTTCATCAAGAGATATCTAAATTATGTTCTTTTATGGTTTAATGGATCTTGAGTTAAAAAACTGATAATAGGAGAGAGGTACGGTCAGTACAGATGAAGGAGGATTTAAACCCTACTAATGCTTTACCTAAATTCGTCGAACTTACATTAAATTTAATGGTGGAAGTATCGTCTGTAAAGACGGCCTCCACCATTTTATATGAATAGGGATTGTTGTTTCAGTCATTCTATTTATTTCGACCAACATTCCCGTAATTATTCACTCTGAATTATTGCTGTCCGGTAAAAAAGGAAATGGCA
>ULNJ01003469.1_pt1 | contig 24078 bp, 26 predicted proteins | sample 1951891 | NCBI WGS metagenome assembly ULNJ01 (sample SAMEA4835574, study PRJEB28245) | human gut metagenome | biome: gut microbiome; material: fecal sample | place: Denmark | collected 2008 | reverse complement strand
CTATCTCGCCCCCCGTTCTTTATTCTTGCTTCGGGTACGCTGTGCGTTTTTCTGTTCCTGTTCTATTTTCTTTCTGTTTGCTGCCAGCTTCGCCCTGACACCACATGGCTGCATCTCTGGCTCTTTTCCGGTTTCCTGTTTCCATTGTGTGATTGCCTTCTGATACTGACTATACTCAGAATTTGCAGTTTTGAAGTCTTTCAGAAATTCCTGTACATTTCTATAACCAACTTTCTGTACAATCTTCGGAAGATAATCTTTGAGATGGTCAAGTATTTTTGTAACACCAATACTGAAAAGATTTCATTGTATTATGAGTATCTTTTTTCAAATGGCGTAAGATATCCGTTTGATGAATGTGGATGTATATGATTGTAATATCCATAAATATAGTCTTCTGTTTTGCGGTTTAAAATTTCATCGGTTGAAAACTGATGCTTCCATATAAATTCACTTTTAAATGTTCCGTAAAAGCTTTCCATGCACGAATTGTCATAGGGGCAGCCTGCTTTACTCATACTCTGTTGTATGCCATGTTTTTCACAGAATTCTGTAAATGCACGCGAAGTATATTGAGAGCCCTGGTCGCTATGCAATATTAATGAATCAGATACTTTATTTCTGGATAATGCAATTTTTAGCGTATTGATAGCCAGTGCTGCATCTATATGACTGCTGTTTAATGTTGCAACAACCGATTTATCGTATAGATCCAATATACTGCAATTATATCTTTTTGCTCCATCTGAAAGATACAGATAAGTAAAATCAGTACACCACTTTTCATTAGGACGGATAGATTTAAAATCCTGTTTTAAAAGATTATCAAACTTTTTATAACATTCTCCTTTGTGATATCGTGGTTTCTTTCGCAGTACAACAGACCTGATATTCAACTCATTCATATACTTTAATACGGTTGTTCTACTCAGGTGGATCTTTCTTTTCGCAAGAAAGATCTGCATCATACGGTAGCCGGGTCTGCCTTCATACTCATGGTAAATAGCAAGCATTACTTTCTGATGAGTTTTTTTCTTTTTATAATATTCTTTCTTACGCTGTTTTTTATAATTGTAATATGCGTTCGGATATATTTTTAGTCGGCTTAACAGCCAGCGTAATCCAAACTTCTGCTGATATGTGTCAATGAATTGATACTGTTCTAATCGAGTTCCTTTGCGAAGAATGCGGCAGCTTTTTTTAAGAATGCGTTTTCCTTTTGAGCCTCAGCAAGTTGTCTACGAAGTTTAAGATTCTCTTCATAAAGCTCCTTTGTATTTTTTGCTTCTGGATTAATTTTGCATTCTTCTTGGAACTTCCGTATCCAGCTGCGGACAGTTCCTTCCCCAAGAGAGTATTCTTCATTCACACTTTTTATTGTACGCCCTTCATCTAAAACAAGACGTACCACTTTTTGTTTAAATTCGGGTTCATAATTTCGATTTTGTTTTGACATATATAACACCTTTACTTTCTTTAATATTATATCATTTTTCTCCGTATTAGTGTTACAACTTCAGTATACCATCTCAGTTCCTCTTTCCCCATATTTCCAGCTTTCTGTGCCGGATTGGATGGAAGATGATAAAAACTGACTGCATGGTTGAAAATAGCACTTAACTGACTGTGAATTTTCTGCAGATAAGAGGATGAATACGGCTTTCCGTTTGGCTGCCGGATCGCAAGCAGTTCATTCTGCCATGCAATAATGTCTCTCGGCTCAATTTCTCCTATCTTTCGTTTTCCGAAATAGGGAAGAATTTTGGTTCTGGCGATATTTGTTTTTGTTCCCCAGGTATTATCACGGATTCGATTTTGCATATCCTCCACATAAATCTCATAGAAGCTTTCAAAAGTCATATCCAGTTTTGCTTCTTTCTTCAGTAACAGCTCCCGTTCCCACATCAACGCTTCTCGTTTTGTAGGAAATCCTCTTTTCGACGACTGGTGTGTTTCCCCTGTCCAGTCCGTGTAGCGGTATACCCCCCGCCACTTTCCTGTGACATTATCTTTGTAAATACTCATACGATTTCTCCTTTCTGTTACGCTTCGCTGTAACACACTTTTTTGCGGAAATAATTGGTGTTCACTCTGCCTGCCACGGTAAGATAACCCAGTTTCTGTAATTCTTCGTTTAACTGTTTTACTATCTTGTAGGCATAGGATTTGGAAACTGCCATTTCCACTGCAACTTCTTTTACTGTCATAAAAGTTTTGTTCGTCATAGTACATCCCCCTTTCTTTCCTAACTTAATTTGTTTAAGTCGTTACACTTGCATAATACTAAACATATTTATTTAAGTCAAGCTATTTCCGGTAAGAATATTAAATATTTTTGTTTAAGTTCTTCTTGCTATCCAAAATACCTCATGCTATACTGAACCTAAACAAAATTGTTTTATTCTATATCACAACAAAACTGACAACACACGAACGTCATATCATGAAGGAGGCAAACAACTATGGCAATCGGGCAGCGTATCAAATATTTTCGTAACCGTATCGGCATGACACAAAAGCAACTGGGAGAAAAACTGGGTTTTAAGGGAAAAACCTCAGATGTCCGCATGGCTCAATATGAATCAGAAGCCAGAGTTCCAAAAATTGATTTTGTAAAGGAAATGGCTCAGATCTTCGATGTCGATGCCCGTGCCATCACAGTACCGGATATTGATACTTATGTAGGTCTGATGCACACACTATTTGCTCTGGAAGATATGTACGGTCTGAAAATTACAAACGTGGAAGGAGAGCCTTACCTCTGCCTTGACCGTTCCATATCCGCTCCTGGCTCATCTGCAGATGAAATGCTTCATGCATGGATGCAACAGGCTGACAAACTGAAAAACGGTGAAATCAGCAAGGAAGAATATGATGAATGGAGATATAAGTACCCGGCATTGGATACTTATCAGAAACGTGTCAAAGTGCCATCTCAGGAATTGAGTGACTACTTTGTGCAAGAATTGTCTAAGAAGAAATAAAATAAGAGAAAAGAAAAACCTTACCGATATTCAGTTTTTTACTTCTGAAAATCAGTAAGGTTTCTTTATATACGTTGTGAAATAAAATTTTTATTCGCTGAACAACCACAAAATGTTGCCATTTTGTTGCCAGATACTAAGCAAATTTGTTTGAAACCCGCATAAATACTAGCTTTGTCAAATTGTGTGGATTATTCAAACTCAATCGTTCCAGGTGGCTTACTGGTCAAATCGTAGAATACACGATTAACCCCCTTCACCTCATTGATGATTCTGCTCATCACTGTCTGCAATACCTCAAATGGTATTTCTGCTGCCTCGGCGGTCATAAAGTCCACCGTTCTGACGGCTCTTACCGCTACGGCATAATCATAGGTTCTCTCATCCCCCATGACACCTACGGATCTCATATTTGTTAATGCAGCAAAATACTGGTTTGGCATCCATGGTGCTTCTACACCGTTTGCCTGCTTATATTCTGCGGCTGCTTTATCTACTTCTTCTCGGTAGATAGCATCTGCATCTTGTACAATGCGTACCTTTTCTGCTGTTACCTCACCGATGATGCGGATACCAAGTCCTGGGCCTGGGAATGGCTGACGATATACTAAGTATTCTGGAAGTCCAAGCTCCAATCCTACCTTACGCACTTCATCTTTAAACAATGAACGAAGTGGCTCAATAATATCCTTGAAATCCACATAGTCTGGTAATCCACCTACATTATGGTGTGATTTAATGACTGCGGATTCTCCGCCAAGTCCTGACTCTACCACGTCTGGATAAATAGTTCCCTGTGCAAGAAAATCTACTGTGCCAATTTTCTTAGCCTCTTCCTCAAATACACGGATAAACTCTTCTCCGATAATCTTTCTCTTAGCTTCTGGCTCAGTTACACCAGCAAGCTTTTCATAATATCTCTCCTGTGCATTGACGCGGATAAAGTTGATATCAAATTCGCCATTTTCGCCGAATACACCTTCTACTTCATCCCCTTCATTCTTACGAAGAAGCCCATGATCTACAAATACACAAGTAAGCTGATTTCCAATGGCCTTTGCAAGTAACGCTGCAAGAACCGAAGAATCTACTCCACCGGAAAGTGCAAGAAGCACCTTACCATTTCCTACTTTGTTACGCACTTCTGTAATTGTGTTTTCTACAAAAGAATCCATTCTCCATGTTCCAGCACAGCCACAGACCTTCTTTACGAAGTTATCAATCATTTCTGTTCCATGCTCTGTATGCAACACTTCCGGATGGAACTGAATCGCATAAAGCTTTTTATCTACATTCTGAGTAGCTGCGATTGGACAATCTGCTGTAGAAGCAGTGATTTCAAATCCTGGTGCCGCTTTGGAAATGCGGTCAAAATGGCTCATCCAGCAAACAGACTGCTTTGGAATATCTTGGAACAATACTGCATTTTCTGTGTAAGTAATATCTGTCTTTCCATATTCTCCAACCTCTGGAGTAATTACCTCTCCACCCAATACATGCATCATCAATTGTGCACCATAGCAAAGTCCTAATACTGGAATACCAAGTTCAAATAACTCCTTGGAATAAGTAGGTGAATCTGGCTCATAACAACTATTTGGTCCACCTGTCAAAATGATACCCTTTGGATTCATTTCTTTAATTTTATCCAGTTCGATACGATATGAATAAATTTCACAATACACATTGCATTCACGAACACGACGTGCAACTAATTGGTTATACTGTCCACCAAAGTCCAGTACAATAATTGTCTCTTTTTCCAATCTAGCTTCCTCCTATATGATTATTTCCCAACCTAAAAACTTACATCTTCCTTGTAATTTTGTAGCTGGCACCAATTTAGAAAAAAATCAGTATTCATCTAAATGGCTCAATTTTTTTAGACAAATCCGTCCATATCTTTTATATTACTACATTTTTCAATGAGAAACCAGTCCCAATTTTCTACTTTTTACGATACCATAGGCAAATCTGTTGTTGTTCACAGATAGGTATTTCGGTGTCTCTTATGAAAGTCTATTATCTCCCACTACACGCAAAATATTTAAAATGAAACAAAAGATATTCGCAATCCACTTTGCTTCTTGCTCCTATATTACTTTTCTTTTGCTTTTTTTACCTGTGCTTTTACCAAACGCATCGCTTCTTTATATTGATTGTCGCTCTTTCCTTCTGTATCTAATTCTACTTTTACATCTGGATCAATTCCTGTTCCATGAATATTTTTTCCGCTTGGTGTATAATATTTGGAAGTTGTAATCTTAATGGCAGTACCATCTTTTAACGGAATTACAGACTGTACAATTCCTTTTCCAAAACTTGTTGTACCCACTAATTCTCCCATTTCATAATCCTTTATTGCACCAGAAAAGACCTCAGAAGCACTGGCTGTATTTCCATTTATCAAAACGGCAAGTGGCAAATCGAATGTTGTCTCTGTTTTTGCCGTATAGACATCTCCCTTTCCATTCTTATCTTTCGTTGAAACAATGGTACTTCCCTTTGGTAGCATATAGTCAAGCATGTTCACAACACTTTCTAACATTCCACCTCCATTATTTCTAAGGTCAATGATAAGTCCTTCCATTCCCTTCTCTTCCAATTTTTTGACCGCTTCAATGAACTGTTCATCCGTAGGCGCGTCAAATGCAGATATTGCAATATAACCAATCTTACCATCCATTTTATACTCTACGGTTGGTACCTCAATTTGTCTTCTTTCCAATTCAAAGGTTTTGTGTTTTTTCGTTTTTGAAATATAAAATTCCACTTTAACTTTTGTTCCTTCTTTTCCCTTCATCATGGAAACAACTTCATTCAAGTCTTTTCCTGTCACATCTTTTCCGTCTACTTCTTCCACAATGTCACCAGTCACAATACCCGCTTCTTTTGCAGCACCACCTTCAAAAGGTGATACAATATAGATTACTCCAGTCTGCGTATCCTGTGTTACAGTTGCACCAATTCCACAATAAACACCGCTAGAATCTTCCATCAATGAAGCATATTCATCCTTTGTGTAATAACAAGAATACGGATCATTTAACCCTTCTAACATTCCTTTATAAATTCCATCTGCAATTTGCTCCTCTGTCACATCTTCCATAAAATATTCGTCAATATAATACTTCAACTGATTCATTTTACTCATGGTGGAAGATGTAGAACTTCCCATAGCGCTATACTTTGCGCCTGTATACACACCTATTCCACCAGTAGCAACAGAAACGATTGCAAACGTTAAAAGCTGTATTACTAATAATATACCAGCACCTGCTGCACACCCTTTTAAAAATTTTTTATTCATATTTAATACCACTTTGTCAAACTACTTCGACAAACGCAAACAAGAAGAGTGAAAGAATTTTGTTTGCATCTGTTCCTTTCCTCTATTTTTCTTTCACTCATCACAATATACAAAACAGTTTCCAGTCATGCACATTTTAATTTTTTCTCATTCCCCTGTTATCTGGATACATAATCCTCTGGGTTTACATAATTTCCATTACTGATTACACCGAAATGTAAGTGTGCCCCTGTCGATACACCTGTTGAACCAACCGCTGCAATACGATCTCCCTGCGAAACCTTATCACCCACACTACAATATAATCTGGAGGCATGCATATATACTGTGTACAATCCATTTCCATGATTAATCATCACATAATTTCCAGCGGAGGAGGAATAGGTTGCAGTAGTAACTGTTCCATCTGCCGCTGCATAAATAGCCGTTCCTGCTGGTGCTGCAATATCAATTCCTTTGTGATATGTACTGGCTCCCGCTGTCGGTGCTGATCTTCTACCAAAATGAGAAGTAATTGTTCCACTTACAGCCAAAGGCCATATAAATCCACCTTCTACCCTTTCTCCTGAAAAGCCGTTATCCTTTGCCTGCTCTAATAATAGTTTGTCTATCTCTTTTTCCTTTTTCTCTATCTCTTCCTGATATGCCTGCGCTTCATCTGATTTTTCATCAATTGATGTTGTATAATCTTCCAACTTCTTCTGCTTTTTCTCAGATAAACTTTGTAAATTATCCTGTTCCAGTTCTACTTCTTCCTGGAGAATTTCCAATTGATTCTTTTTTTCCTGTGCCGCTTCTTTCTTCTCGGTCACCTCATTTTTCGTGTTTTTGTATTCCTTTAACATTTTATTGTCATATGCCGTAATTTTATTCACATATTCCACACGATTCAGGAAATCTCCCACACTTTTAGAGGATAAAATAATATCGAGATAACCCTGATTTCCATTTTCATACATATATTTTATACGTTTTTTCATGGTTTCGTATTGTGATGCTTCGTCCTGCTCTGCCAGAGTTAATGCTGCCGTTAATTCGTCTAACTCTGTGGATGCGGTCGTATAATTTTCATTCACCTCATCTAAACGCTCACTGACATTTTCCATTTTTTTATCTAGTTTTTCTATGCTGACAAGCAAATCATCCTTTTCATCCTCCAATGCAGACAACTCTTTTTCTGTTTCCTCTTTTCTCTCTTTTAAACGCTGTCTTTCCTGCTCTGCATCTCCTAGTTCATCTGCACGACTTCTATAATATCCCTGATGCACTGCTGTTCCTGCTAAAAGTGCACAGATGCTTATATATGCTATCGTCTTTTGAAATTTCATATTTCTCCATCTCCTTACACCTTTAAATGTCTTTTCACGGTCAACCCACTACCCAGTAGTCCAATTCCGACTCCAAGTATTAAAGAAATCGGTACTAACACAGATAATTCCGTACGCAGACTCATGAAAACCATCCAGTCTGACAAAATAGAAAATTTATTGGTCAGCCAGCTAATTAACTGATGATAAATGATCACTAACAAGATCAATGGTAAAATAGCCCCCAGCAAGCCAATCATAATTCCTTCTACAATAAATGGCCCCTGTACAAAAAAGTCTGTAGCACCAATCAAACGCATAATACCAATCTCTTCTTTTCGAACAGAAATTCCAACCGATATGGTTGTACTAATTAAAAACACAGAAACTGCCATAAGCAAAGCAATAATAAAGATAGATACCACGCTGATTAGCCGATTAAAATTAATCAACATTTTTGCTGTTTCATTGGAACTATTTACTTTCCGAATGCCATCCATCTTTTTTAAATCCTTCACCAACGCCTGTTGCTTTGTCACATCTTTTACATAGACTTCATAGGATGCGGAATCTGCCAATGGATTTTCTCCATCAAACGATTCTACCAAGTCTTCCTGTCCCTCAAAAATTTCACCTTTGAAACTATTCCACGCATCATCTGCCGAAACAAATTTTACTTCTTTCACATCGGAACGACTTTTTAATTCCAGACCAATTTCTGCGATTCGACTATCCGAAATTCCAGAATCAAAAAAGACAGTTACTGCAACCGATTTTTCCATATTTTTCACCATATATTGCACATTACTTACAAGCGAGAAGAAAATTCCAAATAAAAATAAACAGGCTGTAATCGTACAAACCGAAGTAAAAGAAAACATACGATTTCTTTTTATATTTTTAAATCCTTGCCCGATACTGTAGAATAATGTATTTATTTTTTCCATATACGTTTCACACTCCTACCCATTGGTGATTGTTCATAAAAGCAGTCCTTACACATATAAACACGTAATTTGCTGATACTATTATTACCAGCCCTCCCTCGTCTATTTATACTCCAATACTCCAAGTGGAACATTTATCTTCCCATTTCTGAAAATAAACTATCCTGCTGAATAGAAAGACTTTTTGCATAACTTCCATCTTCTTCATCTTTATAGACTTCGCCCTCTTTTAGAGTAATGACACGTTTTCGCATTTGATTTACAATTTCATTATCATGCGTGACTACAATTACAGTAGTACCCTGTTGATTGATTGCCTCTAACAATTGCATAATTTCCATGGATGTTTTAGGGTCCAAATTACCTGTAGGTTCATCTGCTAAAAGCATAGCCGGTTTATTAACCAACGCTCTTGCAAGTGCAACTCTCTGCTGTTCTCCACCAGATAACTCTTTTGGAAATGCCTGTTCTTTGTCGCCTAATCCAACCAAGGTCAATATTCTTCTTACATTTTGACCGATCAATTTGTGTGGCACTCCTATTACCTTCTGGGCAAATGCTACATTTTCATAAACATTGCGGTCTTTTAACAAACGAAAGTCCTGAAAAACACATCCGATTTTTCTTCTATATGCTGCCACTTGTTTATGTTTTAAATGCGTAATATCTCTTCCATTTACTAAAATTCTTCCTGTCTTAGGTGCAATTTCCCGCAACAACACTTTAATAAATGTAGACTTTCCCGAACCACTGGCTCCCACAACAAACACAAATTCACCTCTTGCGATTTCCAGTTCAATCCCTTTCAATGCCTGTGTACCTGTTGGATAAGTTACTACCACGTTGTCCATAGAAACAATTTCTGTCTCTTTTTGCTCCATCCTTTCACACCTCCGATGATATTATCCATAAATAACGAAACAGAATTGCAATCCACATATACTGTAGCTCACAATCCTGTATCCATACCCTTCATCCCTATTTTCATTGTTAAAATTTTTAATGACTTCTAACGCTCGTAATTTATAAAAGACGCATTAAAATGGAATCATGCTTATAATTGTTGAGCATATAACAATTGCAAGTCACGATTAATATTCTATTGTCTCCATATATTTCATGTACTTCACTACCATCAAAGCAATTTTGAATGTAATGGCATCCTCAAATACACGTAAATCTAAATTTGTGCTTTTTTGTAGCTTGTCTAAACGATACACCAATGTATTACGATGAATATATAACTGTCTTGATGTCTCTGAAACATTCAGACTGTTTTCAAAGAATTTGTTTATAGTGGTCAATGTTTCCTCGTCAAAGTCATCTGGGGATTTCCCATCAAATATTTCCTTTATAAACATCTTGCATAATGGCATTGGCAACTGATAAATCAATCTACCTATACCTAAGTTTCCGTATGCAACAATATCACGCTCTTCATAGAAAATGTTACCTACATCCAATGCCATCTTGGCTTCTTTGTATGATCTAGACACATCTTTAATTTCGGAAACAATTGTACCATAAGCAATCTGTACTTTTTCCATGGCTTCCGTATTTAATAAATCAAGGATCATCTTGGCAGTCTTGTCCATATCCTCGTAGCCTTCATTTTCTTTTAATTCTTTTACAAGAATAATATCCTTCTCATCTACTGCCGTAACGAAATCCTGTGTATTTCCCGTAAACAAACCTCTTACGGTCTCTAATGCATTGCTGTCTTTCTCTGTCTTTGTTTCAATTAAAAACACAACACGTCTTACATCTGTTTCAATGTGCAATTTCTTTGCTCGGTTATATATATCGACTAATAAAAGATTATCCAACAATAAATTCTTTATAAAGTTATCCTTATCATAACGCTCTTTATAAGCAACTAATAAATTCTGTATCTGGAAAGAGGCGATCTTTCCTATCATATATACATCGTCGCTGTCTCCCTTTACAAGTATTACATATTCTAATTGATTTTCATCGAATACCTTAAAAAACTGGTATCCCTGCAATACCTGACTATCTGCTGGAGAATCCACGAATGTCAAAACTGCCTCTTCATACTCCTCTGCATCACTAATTGTCGATGCCAATGGTTTTCCCTCTGTATCCATGACACAGATATCAATACGAGTAATGCCTTTTAATCCTTCTATCGTATTTTGGAGTATCTGGTTTGATATCATATAATCACTCCTTATCATTTATTCCTCTCACTTGAGGTATTTTATTCTTATTTATTCTAACACCTTTTTAGGCAAAAGTAAATAAAATAACGTACTTTTTATGTGTTTTTTTCGTGATTTATTTCAAAATAGTTTTTTCATATGGCAAACTGTTACAATTTTTCACAAAGAACTTATCTATTTTTCTGATAAAACCAAATTCAAGTAACAATGTGTACAAAATATTTCCACATTTACTTTAATAAACCGACATTACCGCAAACAAAACAGCGCTTCGACAATGTTTTCCATACAAAAAGAGAACCCACACATTCTCATAATGTATGAATTCTCTTTTTCAATTTATCTTATAACTTATAAAATAATACGATCGTACAGATTAGTTGCAAACTGCTTCTTCTGTTTCTTTATCAAAGATATGAATCTTACTTAAATCAAATGCAAGCTTGATTGTATCACCAGGTCTTGCTGTTGTACGAGGATTTACACGTACGCACATATCAAATCCTTCAATATCAAAGTATAAGAATACTTCAGCACCAAGCATTTCATATACCTTAATTGTAACACTTACAACACTGTCTGGTGAAGTATTGATAAATACTTCTTCATCCTTGATATCTTCTGGACGAATACCAAGTACAACTGTCTTTCCTTCGTATCCATTTGACATCAATACTTTTGCTTTTGCTTCTGGAACTTTAATAGAATGGCTACCAAACTGTAACATTACATCTGTTCCATTATTTACAACCTTAGCATCGATAAAGTTCATCTGAGGTGAACCAATAAATCCAGCTACAAATAAGTTCTTTGGTTTCTGATATAATTCAACTGGTGCATCTACCTGCTGAACAACACCATCTTTCATTACTACGATTCTTGTTCCCAATGTCAACGCTTCTGTCTGGTCATGTGTAACGTAAATGATTGTTGTTCCTAATTTCTGATGTAATTTAGAAATCTCAATACGCATCTGTACACGCAACTTAGCATCCAAGTTTGACAAAGGCTCATCCATAAGGAATACCTTAGGATTACGAACGATAGCACGTCCCATAGCAACACGCTGTCTCTGACCACCAGATAAAGCCTTTGGCTTACGATCTAATAAATGTTCGATATCCAAGCTCTTAGCTGCCTCATGAACTAATTTGTCAATTTCATGCTTTGGTGTCTTTCTTAATTTTAAACCAAAAGCAATGTTATCATATATTGTCATATGTGGATATAAAGCATAGTTCTGGAATACCATCGCAATATCTCTATCCTTTGGCTCTACGTCATTTACTAATTTATCCCCAATCCACAATTCACCTGAAGTAATATCTTCAAGACCAGCAATCATTCTAAGTGTAGTTGACTTACCACATCCTGAAGGTCCTACAAAGATAATAAATTCCTTATCTTCAATCTCAAGGTTAAAGTTTTTAACTGCTACAAAACCATTGTCATATGTTTTGTTGATGTTTTTTAATGATAAACTTGCCATTTTCTCCATGTCCTCCTAATAAATCCTTGTTACTTAACGTACTTACTAATCATACACGAAAACGCAACTTTAAGCCATACTTCATTTAAACAAATAATTTTGCCAACTTTTGTGCAATTTGTACACGCGCCGATTTTTTTTCGACTTTTATATTTTGCCATTGCAGAAACATCCCGTTTTTTATTCACTTTTTATATTTTAAGATTTATTTTTATACATTCATTGGTAAGTTTTCATCTTTACTTTTTATCTAATTGTGCATCTTGTACATTTTTCCATTTTTTACTGTTTGCTTTTTTTCATAAAAAGTCCTTTTTTGCCTGTTTTTTCTTCCTGTTGCTTCATAAATGTTTCATAAGTAGAGCGAAACATTTTTTGCACAAAATGCCTTGCTATTTTCTCTTTTATGCGAATACAGCTATGAAATAATGCACCATGACTGTCACGTTCATACTCTTCCTGTCGCTTTGCAACCACCTTTTTAACTAATACATCTGCTCCAATCAATACTTTTCCATTGAGCTTGTCTAAATTATCCTGTATCCAATTTTCCTGTAATTGTGGTGCAATCGCAGTCAATATAACATCTGGACAGGTTACATTGATATCATTTAGCAGTATATCATCCTCCATTTGTTCTCCGCCCACAAAGCTTCCCACTAGACTTATATCGCTATAATTTTCCTGAAAATAAGCAATAAATGCCTGTAGTTTATCATAAGAATCCCCTACCAAATACATGGTTTTATGGCTCTTTTCTATGTAATCTAAAATTTCCTCTAAATATCCCTCATCCATCATATATCCTTTTTGCCGATATTCTTCAACTGGATGCATCAGTAATACATCCTCGCTACCCGGATAAATAAACTGAAATTTTTTTACTTTCTCATAATATTCCTCCGATGCCATAGCCTCCTCTAATATTGGCACCGATAAAAATAAAATAGATCTCAATTTTCCATCTTTACAAAAACACTCTACTTCCTGTCGAAAATCTTGCTTTCCCATAAGCCTCGTGTCAAAATTCAATACATTAATCCTGTCTTCCATGCTGCAACACCCCCATTTCGTCACAGTCGTTTATTTATACATCCCTCTAAACACTTGCACAGCATATTCTTTCCTGCCAAGTAAAATACTTCAAAGAACGTCTATCTTATATATAGTAACATATTGTTCTTATAATACGATTACATTTCTATTAAAATTATATGACAGTTGCCTCATAATTTGTAACCGCTTCAACTAATTACCATCCTCACTACCTATAATAATACGAATATCCACATTTTGGCTTAATTCTCCTACTTCAATTTCCGCATTTTTAAAATATGCCAGCAAGTCTTCGCCCATTCCCTGCTCTTTTACAATAATCTTTGTATGTTCCAACGTATCGCCACTATAATTTCCAATTCCTGCAATATTAAATCCTTTTTCCACTAATTTTTCCTGCATAGAAGATGCCAAACCATTAATCTGGGTACTATTTAATATCTCAATAGCCAATCCCATTGAAGAAGTATTTTCCCCTTCCTTCTTTTTTTGGTTCTTTTCTGTATAGGCTTCGTTTTTAAGAAGTTTATTAATCAGAAAGTTTGTTTCTTCCACAGAAAGCACAAAAGATTTGCCTGACTTTTCTCCACTAACAATCGTAAATGCAAGCTGGTTTGGTACTGCTTTTAAATATGTATCTATATATTCACATTTGCTCTTTTCTGGTAAGTTTGAATCTACCTTTTCATAATACTTTTTAAAAAAAGCTTTATATGCTTTTTCATCCTTCAAAGATTCCATTTCTGCTTTGTATGACTTACTCCATTTCTGAACGCCACTGCCTTTTTCAGTAACAAACATCTCCTTGTACACAGTATCTGGTATCACTGTATAATAGCTAAATTCAATGTCCATCACATCCTCTAACAAAAGTTGTGCACATTGATACAGGCTTTCTCCTGAGAAATATTTATGGATATTTTGCATACAGACAATCTGAGGAATATCTGCATTTGCAGTAGCCAACTTTTTATATAAATCGTAAGACATGGTAAATTCTAATGTGCTTGGCACGGTTATATAATCCATATTCCCTGTATTTTTATTACAGATTTCGATTACAATACGCTTAATTTTTCCGCTGTCAGAATCCGTAGCCAAAATCAAATTTTTAGCTACTTCTTCCGCAACTCCATCACTTTTTATTTCTTTTATATATTTACTCAGACTTCCACTGTTGCTTGTTGCTCCTGTCACTTTATAATATAACATCGTCGCTTTGTAGCTTGTAAAACCACATGCAAGCAAAAGCAAAACACAAAGAATAGACCGAACAAAATATTGTAAAAAAACCTGTCCGACTGTCTTTTTTCGTTTTTTAGCCATGTTTTTCTCTCCCTTTATGCCGAACTTACGGCAATTTAACAAATTTACGCTCAATAAATCAAGAAGTCAAAAGAACATTTTACAATAGACAAAATTCTTTTGACAGCCCAATCTTAATAAGTATAACAGAAAGCAGATTTCATGGCAAGCAACCCTTTTTACAGCATCATTTCATTTTCCCCCATTTTGTGCTATACTTATAGTAACAGAAAGGGGTAATTTTATGAACAGAAAAACAATTTTAGTAACTGGCTCTTCCAGGGGAATTGGCAAGGCAATTGCAATAAAATACGCTAAAAAGGGATATAATGTAATTATTAATTGTTTGAAAAACGAAGAGCTCCTTGCCAATGTAAAAAAAGAAATTGAAGGTTATCAAGTTTCCTGTCATGCTTTTGTAGGCGATATGGGAGACTATGATACTGCATGCAAATTATTCACAGATATCAAAAAACTTTATGGTCATCTGGACATTTTAATCAACAACGCAGGTATCTCTCATGTCGGCCTTCTTACCGATATGAGCATCGAATCTTGGCAACACCTAATCAACAATAATCTGACTTCTGTTTTTAATTGTTGTAAATTAGCAGTTCCAGATATGGTACAACAAAAGAAAGGGAAAATTGTAAATATTTCTTCTGTGTGGGGAAATGTAGGTGCTTCCTGTGAAGTTGCTTACTCTACCACAAAAGGAGGTATCAATGCATTTACAAAAGCATTGGCAAAAGAACTGGCTCCTAGCAATATCCAGGTCAACGCCATTGCTTGTGGTGCGATTGACACAGAAATGAATCATTTTCTAACAGATGAGGAATTAATTGAACTGGTAAATGAAATCCCTGCTGGACGTTTGGGAACAGCCGAAGAAGTGGCAGATTTTGTATACGCGATTACACACAAAAATCAGTATTTGACAGGACAGATCATGTCTTTAGATGGTGGATGGATTTAAAAGTACCGAGCAAAATGTTAGGTTCAAAACAAAAACTTCTATGAAAATAAATAAAAAATAATTAGTAACTATGCAGAGGCTTCACCCGCAAACATACTGTGTATACAACACTTTCATAAGTAATGTACACCTTATGTAAGCAGGTATGGCAACCTCTGTATAGTTACTATTTTTATTTCTGATATTCTTTTGCTAATTTTTCAAATGCTGGTAAAGCCCGCTCAATCTGCTCAGTGGTTACACAATAAGAAATACGCACATAACCTGGGCATCCAAAATCATCCGCAGGCACCAATAATAACTCATGTTTTTTAGCTTTTTCGCAAAATGCAGTTGCATCACTTTCCAATGCTTGTACAAACAAATAAAACGCACCATCTGGCTTTACACAATGATAGCCATAACGTTCCAGACTTTGATACAATAAATCTCTATTCTTCTTATAGATAGAAATATCTGATGTCTGTCCAATACATTTCGCAGCTACCCGTTGGAATAAACTTGGCGCGCATACATACCCCAACGCTCTTCCTGCACCGCATACCGCTGCATATACATCTCTTGCATTTTCCATCTTATTTGATACAACGATATATCCGATACGCTCTCCTGGAAGAGATAAAGATTTACTAAAGGAATATCCCACAATTGTATTGTCATAATAGTTAATTAAATATGGCACTTGAATATCATCATAAACCAATTCACGATATGGTTCATCCGTAATGATATAAATCGCATGATTATATTCTTTTTGTTTCTTTTCCAACAACTGACAAATATCCTGAATATTCTTTTCTGTTAAAACAACTCCAGATGGATTATTCGGAGAATTTAGAATAATCGCTTTTGTTTTTTCGGTAATTGCTTTTTCAAGAGCATCCACATCTACCTGAAAATCTCCTTCTCTGGAAGCCACCGTTACAAGATTTGCTCCTGCTGCTTCCACAAACACACGATACTCAGGGAAAAACGGAGTAAATGTGATAAATTCATCTCCTGCCTGTGCTAACGCCTTAATACTGATTGTTAAAGATGCGGCTGCACCTACTGTCATGTAAATATCTTCTGCATTCACATTTGTATGAAATGTACGGTTAATATACTCTGCTATGGTTTTTCTTACATCTATATCTCCTGGTGCAGAAGTATAACCATGCAATTCTGTCGTATCCATAGTTTCCACTAACTCCAAAATTGCCTCTTTTACACTATCTGGTGCTGGTACACTAGGATTTCCAATACTAAAATCAAATACATTATCTGCTCCGATTTCCTGTTTTCTCTTCTTTCCATATTCAAAAATCTCTCTGATAACAGAACTTTTCTTACCTAAATTCATCATATCTTCTGCGATCATGCTTATTTTCCACCTTTCTCGTCAGAAAGCAATTCTTCCACAAAACTATTATAATCTTCCATTGTTGTACACTTTGGTGCATAATCAATCAACAATTTTTTCTTTGCCTGTGCTTCTTTCGTTTTCACACACTCACGAATTGCAGTCTTAAACAGTTTTGTATCCATACTTTCTGCTAACTGTTCTAAATCAATATGTACATTTTTCTCCAAATTGGATCGTCCTGCAAATTTCACTAATAACAAGCCCGCAATCTTCAACTGCGGATTTTGCCTTCTTTGAACTGCTTTAATCGTATCATACAATTGTTTTAATCCCTGTACCGCGTAAGAATCTGCTGTCACAGGAATAATCACACGATCTGCTGCGATTAAGCAGTTATATAATACCACATTCAAAGATGGTGCTGTATCAATCACAATATAATCGTATCCATCCAGTTCCTCCACTGCATCTTTTAACCGATATAACCCTTCTATATCGCCATCCAGCATTTTTTCTGCTTTACTAAGTAATGGGTCAGATGCTACAATGTCCCCATTTTCCATATGCTGAATCGCTTCTTCTAATGGAAGTTTATCTGTATCAATCATTACATCATACAAGGTTGCCTGTTCCTCAATAATTGCCTGATAGGTATTGGTACTATTCCCCTGTGGGTCCGCATCAATCAGTAATGTTTTTCCTTTTTTCCCAAGTATTCCTGCCAGTGTAGTTGCTGTGGTTGTCTTTCCTATTCCACCTTTTTGATTTGCCACCACATATGTAATTGCCATGGTTTCTTCTCTCCTTTTCCTCTGTATAACACCTTATATCTATCTGTACTTTAAAAAGCTATTTGTCCATTTATCTCTTTATTTATGACATAAAACACCATCTGTTCTTCTGGTTTTACATACACATCAATTTCCATAATATCTTCTTCTCGAACTCCCTGTTCCAACGCATTACGCTTAATTAATTCTAACAAATTTTGTGTGGAACGTTCTCTTTCCTGATATTGAATTACAATATTTTTCTTTGCCGTAGCAAAACCTCCCGTTCTCTGTTTTGCCCGCTCTACACTACACTTTCTTGCCACAAATTAACTCCCCTTTCTTACATTTTCATGCCTTTTAGACTTTCAAACAACTCGATATCTGACTTTTGTACTTTTATATTCGTTACTACCTTTTCTTCTCCCGGTCGTTGTACACTCATTTCAATGATAGTACCCTCCTCAATTTCTTTTGAGAAAACAGACTTCATAAACATAACACACTTAGGATGATTTTTTGAAAAAACCGCAAATGCTTGTCTCATTTTCATTGCCGAAATTGGATTCATATTTTAGCACCTCCTACTTATTTTGTTCCTTTATATTTTAATGCAAAACCTGATGCTGCACCAACAATACCGCCTAATATATGGGTTAAATTTGATACATCATCCTTTACAAAAAGTCCACCATATATCTGCTCTCCAATATAAAGTGCCGCTACTAAAATGAATGTCAATGGTATCTTTCCTTCTTCAAAACTGGTAAGCGAAGCAAGTAAAATGAATGCAAACACAACACCACTGGCACCTAGAAGTTGTACTTTTGGAAAACAGATAAAATGTACCAAACCTGTTATAAATGCGGTAGTAAGTATCACGATTAGAATGTCTTTTGAACCGTATTTTTCCTCTAATAATGGACCTACCACCAGAATCAACATAAAATTACCAATATAATGTTCCCAATTTGCATGACCAAGTATATGACCAAAAAATCGGAAATACGTAAGTGGGTCCGCCATCGAAGACCGATATACACTAAAGAACAACACATTCGCCGCCCCATTTGATAATAGGTTTAATACTAAGGTAATAAAGCATATAATAGTAAATCCTAAAATAACTGGCGAATTAAATGATATCTTTACTTGTCTTAGTTTATTCATAACAGCCCTCACTCCTTTTCACATCATCCTTTGGAAACAATTTTTCTCTTTGTTTTTTTAACAGTAATGGTAATAGCAACAGAAGCGCCTTACATATATTATCTGCGATCATACAATACCATACTTCCCGCAAAGATAAATGCCAAACATTTACACATAAGGCCGTAAAGAAAATACGAATCCCCCACATACTAAATGTTTCAACAAAAAAGGCATATCTGGTTCGCCCAAGGCCATATAAAATACCCTCTACAATAATCATTAATCCAAAAAAAGGTTCGGAAAATGCTACGATTTTTAACATTTGTACACCTAGACTCACTACTTCTTTGCTTGTAGAAAACAAGCTCATAAGTGGTCCTGCTGCCACAAATAGCAATGCTCCATTGCACAACATCATCACCATTGTGACAAAAATACCAAGCGCACTGATACGTTCAAACTTCTTTTCATCTTTCTCACCCAACGCAATTCCGACCATCGTAGAGGTGGCTGTCCGCAATCCATAGCCTGGTATATAAAATATAGTTTCTGCTGTTACCGCAATTGAATGTGCTGCAAAAGTAACCGTTCCCATCCGAAACACCTGCGCTGCAAACACTACATACCCAAGACAAGAAGTAAGGCTTGTTCCAAGTACCGGAAGTCCAATTTTTGCACATTCTTTTAATTTATCCCAATCAATCGCAAAGGTATTCCACTTCCATCTAAGCCATTCATTTTTTCTATATGCCAGAAACATTAGTGTTCCTGAAATCGTATAACAAATAGCCGATGATATTGCGGCTCCCTCTACACCCAGTTGCAATAAATAAATACATACATAATTCAGAATAATGTTTAAAATATTGGATAGAAAATTTACAGCCATAGGTGTCACTGTATCTTTTGTGGCACGTAATGCCGCACCAAATATCGTATTTGCTTCCCGAAATAGCATTGGAATACTAATGATAAAAAAGTATCGGGATGCTTCTTTTTGTATTTGCGGATCTGCTCCCATCCATTTAGGAATAAATGGGCTTAACAGCATAGAAACCGTTCCTAACACAATCCCCACAACTACTACAAGTAGCAAGCTTTGTTTCGCTATACTCTGCACACTCTTTTTATCCTGTTCACCAACAGATTTTGATATCATGGCAAGGGTCGCCACCCCAATCGCAGAAGCAAGACTGGACACAAGCCAAGTCACTGTAGTAGTAGCACTGACTGCTGCTGTAGCCTGCTCCCCCAGTCGTCCTACCATCGCTGTATCTACATACTGCAATAAGGTAGATAAAATCTGTTCAAAAATTGTAGGAATGGCAAGCACCAACATAGTTTTTAATAAATGCCATGTTAGTGCTCTCTCTTCCTTTTTCCAGATTTGCCTCATAAAAAATTATTCCTCAAAATCCAGACACATACGAACTTCCATATTCGGACGAACGGCTGAATTAGCCACTGCTACATGCGCTGGATGTACTGCATAATTTTTCAATGCTTCTTCCGATTCAAAACTGGAATTTAACATCAAATCAGCTGTAGAACTAGCCAAAGAATCTGTTTGCACATGGATAGACACCAAACCTGGAATCTGTCCCTGCAAACCTTCTAACCCTTTCTTTACATTCGCTTTAATTTCTGCCTTTTCCTCTTCTGTTTTCTCTTCTTTAATTTTCCATAAAATAATATGTTTAACCATAACCAAAATCCTTTCCTTAACTATAGTAATAACCATAATGAACACAATGCATACAATCATATTCTACTATGAAAGCGTTCCCAAAACAAGCCTATCTTTGCAGGCTTACCTGTTTAAGTTTAGCTGTTTTTTGGAAACTATCTTACAAACAATCTATCATTAAACTGCCTGCAAAATATCCAATGTATGCGCTGCCGCCCCCATCATATCCCCACGCTCACATACTGTCAAATGATATTGAAGAAATAATGCAAATTCCTCCTCATCTAGCTTGTTTAATACAGGCCTTATGTGATTTGCAGGTCCGTCTGGCGTAATAATTTTAATTCTTTCTACCGAAACTCTTGCATTTACCGCATCAATATCCTCTAAACGGACATAATCATACAAATCCTTCTCTTCTGATACAACATGAAAGTTTTCTGTGATACGGCCATTTTCCATACTTTCTTTTATGTGCTTTTCCTTAAAGCCATAGGTAAGAATCGCATAATCGTTCATACAATATGCTACAAAAATAATGCCTCCCGTTTTTGTTACCCTTCTGGCCTCTTTTAATGCTAACACTTTTTCATCTTCCCCAAACAAATGATACATAGGTCCAAACAACAAAGTCACATCAAACGATGCATCTGCAAAACGTTTTAGATTTTTGGCATTTCCCTGATATGCTTTTACGGTACTTCCCTTTTGTTTTAAGATACCAAGGTTATATTTTACAAGCTCCACTGCTGTAACATCATAGCCTTCCTCTGCCAACGCTACACTATATCTCCCCGTCCCTGCACCTATGTCCAAAATCTTAGGCTGGTCTATGGTACTTAAATACTCATGTATATATTTCATAGATGTTATAAACTCTACCTGCCCATGTCTACTATTTAACCGTTTTTCTTCATTAAATTTATTATAATACTTTTCTAACTCCGTCATTCTATTTCCTCCTACTGTAACTGCCTTTCATTATATCATGTTATTGTTAGCCGTAACATCTTTATTTCTCAACTTTTTATGCCATATTGTATTTTATCAAATTTAACCTTTCTAAAACCTGACACGACAAAGCACATTCCTGCCTTGTTTTTCACGCTGTTTTTACGGTATAATACAAATAAATTGATTGGTTTCAATACTGGTTACCCGCTTGCCAACTATAGCACGAACGAGTAATTGTAAACTTACACAAAGAAAAGAGGAAATACGATATGACTAAAATTAAAATATGCGGTCTAACTGACCCAAAAGAAGCGGTTTATCTTAATAAACATCAAGTAGATTATGCTGGTTTTGTTTTATTTTTTCCTAAAAGTAAACGAAACCTTACGATAGAACAAGCAAAGGAAATCATGCGTGCCTTAGATACAACCATTCAAAAAGTTGCAGTTGTTGTGTCGCCCACTTTAGAACAAGTGCTGGAAATTGAACGTGCTAATTTTGATATTATTCAAATCCACGGTACACTTCAAGATGATGTTTTGGAGGCTGTCTCTATTCCTATTTTTAAAGCCTTTAATATCACAGATATGGCGCATTTTCCTACTTACCAAAAATGCGAAAAAATAAAGGGATATGTATTTGATGCGCAGGAACCTGGAAGCGGAAAGACATTTGATTGGAAACTTGTAGAAACCATTCCAAGAGATCATAAATTACTTTTATTGGCTGGCGGATTGAATCCTGATAATGTATCTCAGGCAATTTCTGCCCTCCAACCAGATGGTGTGGATGTTTCTTCGGGAGTGGAATTTTCAGATAAACAAGGAAAAGATGCCGTAAAAATAGAGCAATTTGTAACAGCGGTACGCCAAAACCAATAGCATAATGAATATGCACTTTCGTAATTTTACAACTATGTAAACTTCGCCCTGCTCAAGCTTCTTTCTCATGCTTGCAGGGCGTTACCTTTTACTTTCGGGCGCAAGCATTTGCATTGTGACCCTTCACCCCTTGTGCCATATCATAGTTTTTTTGATTTTCAATTACGCTATGTATTTGTGCTTTTGGTCCGCATACCTTACAATGTTTGGCTGGTGTAGGAAATGGTACTATGCGACTGTTTCCTGTCATGCCATCAAAGATATACATTTTTCCTGCATATAATGGTTCTAATGCAAGCAAACAACGAAGCACTTCCAATGCCTGCATACTACCAATAATTCCTGGTAATGCACCTATCACTCCCGCCTGCGAGCAGTTAGGAATTGACTCCCCTTTAGGTATCTCTTCATAAATACAACGATAACAACAGGTCTTGTCAGGAATATAGGTAAACACCTGTCCTTTCCAGCCTAATATCCCTCCATGCACAAAAGGCTTTTTTTCCAATACACATGCATCGTTAATTAAAAATTTTCCTGCAAAATTATCGACACCATCAACAACAATGTCATATTGTTCCACCAATTCCTGTGCAATCTCAGGCCGAAACATATCCTCATACACGATCACTTCTACATTGGGATTCAGTGCATGTATGGTTTGTTCCGCAGAACGTGCCTTATTTTCTCCTATCCGACTGGTACTATGTATCACCTGTCTTTGTAAATTGGAACAATCCACCTGATCTCCATCTATTATTCCAATCTTTCCCACGCCAGCGGCCGCAAGATACAAAAGAACAGGCGAGCCAAGCCCTCCTGCTCCAACAACTAACACGCTGCCTGCCTTTATTTTTTTTTGTCCTGCCACACCAACATCCTGCAATACAAAATGTCTTGTATAACGCTCTAATTCATCCTTGGAAAATACCATTTTAAAACCTCTTTACTACTTAATAATTTATTTAGTACCAATTTAATCTGCAAGCATATTCTCTAAATACGCATAATAGCCACCTGTCACACTGTATGCCTCATACCCTGCATCCTGCAACAATTCCTGTGCCTGTATACTAAGTTCTCCCTTATGACAATAAAGGTAAATCTTCTTTTCTTTCGGCAGTTCAAACAATTTGTTGACATCTTCAATAAAAGAAATGGCCATAGCACCAGGAACCATTCCCAATGCAGAATGTTCATATTCCCTTATATCTATCAATAAATAAGAATCTTTTTCTTGTGTTTTCACATCATCCCATGTAATTTCCATCTTTGCTCCTCCATTTTAGATTAGCCAGAAATCTATCTTTTTTATGGCTTATTTTTCCCGTTCTCCCATTTCTTATACAAATAAGCCATTTAAGTTTTTTCTCTACTGTACTTTCTATGGTCTATTTTATATGCACTTCTTACAAACCTCTGCTACACAGCATCTATCACAATATGGTGTCTTTGTTCGTGCCGTACAAACTTCCCTTCCGTGGTAAACCAGACGGTGGCAAAAGTCACTTCCCTCCTCTGGAGGAATTATCTTCCACAATTCCATCTCCACTTTTTTAGGGTCCTTAATTCCATCTACCAGTCCCATTCGATTTGTAAGGCGGATACAATGGGTATCCGTCACAATGGCTGGGTTTCCGAATACATCACCCATAATAAGATTTGCACTTTTCCTTCCTACACCAGGGAGTTTCAATAGTTCTTCTAATGTATCAGGAACCTGACAATGATA
>ULNJ01046686.1_pt1 | contig 25156 bp, 27 predicted proteins | sample 1951891 | NCBI WGS metagenome assembly ULNJ01 (sample SAMEA4835574, study PRJEB28245) | human gut metagenome | biome: gut microbiome; material: fecal sample | place: Denmark | collected 2008 | reverse complement strand
AAATGGAGAAAATTCTAATAGTGATATTAGAAGCGTGCGATTTTAAATCGTGTGAGGTTCACGGAACTTATGAAATAATTAAGTTCTTTTTATAAAAAAAAAATAACAAAGAAACCAAACTCATTGACAAAGAACCATTTTAACTATATAATTAATTTATAAGATATGGAGGTTTTTTGTATGAGATTTAATCTAAATAATAAAGGTCAAACTTTAGTAGAGTATGTTTTGATTATTTCACTTGTAGCTGTAGTTATCGTGGGGCTTGTAAAAATATTTGGAGGCTATTTAAAAGATTCAGTTACCAAAATGGGCTGTAATATATCAGGGAAAGAATATATAGAAGGAACTAATATTGGAGAAGGTTATTGCGAAGGAGATAAAGATAAAACATTTGGTTTTTGAGGTGAATTATGAATAGAAAGGGTCAAGCATTAATTGAGTTTGTTTTAATATTGCCTGTTTTTCTAATGATACTTTTTTTAGTTATTGACTTTGGAACAATATATGTTGCTAAAATGAAATTAGAGAGTACGTCTACAGAAATTATTGATTCCTATTATGATAATCATGATTTAAGTACTATTAAGGATAAATATAAAACTTATGTTATCAATGATTCAAAAGAAGATAACTATTTGAAACTAACTGTTAGGTCTCAAGTAAAACTAATTACTCCTGGATTAGGTAGAATCTTATCAAATCCTTATGAAATAACGACAGAAAGGTATATATATGATGAATAAATTAAATAATAAAGGACAATCTTTAGTAATGTTTGTTTGTTTACTTCCAATGCTTTTAATTATAATTTTATTAGTAGTTGACTATGGTAGAGTAAATAGTACTAAGGAAAAATTAGATTCTATTAATAAATTAGCAATTGATTATTTAAAAGAAAATGGGAGTAGTACAACTGCAATAGCAAATGTTGCGGATATTATTACTAAAAATGATAGTTCTATTCAAAATATTAATGTTGAAAAAATCGATACAAGTAATAAAATTAAAATAACATTAACAAAAGAGATTAGTAGTACGTTTACTAAGATATCAAGTAAATTTAAGTATGAAATTACTTCTATATATGAAATAGATGGGGATAAAATAAAAAGAATAAAGTAGGTGGAAATTATGGCTTTAAAAAGCGGTAAAGTTATTTCTATTGCCTCGGTAAAAGGTGGAGTAGGTAAAACAACGATGTGTCTTAATCTTGCGGGTATCTATCACTTAATGGATAAGAAAGTATTAATTATTGACCTTGACCTTTTTAGTGGAGGGATTTCAGTATGTTTAGATATTAAGAATGAAAAAGATATTTTTATGTTAATAGATAGTATTAATAATAATCGTTTTACTAAATTAGAAGATTATGTAACAAAATATAATAAAAATATTGATGTTTTATCTGCCCCAAAAGATCCTAGGCAGGCTACAAAGATAGCAAGTAACTATTTAAGTATTTTATTTGATATAGCAAAGAGTAGTTATGATGTTATTTTAGTAGATACATCTCATACTTTAGATGAAGTGAATTTAACTATTTTAGATAATTCTTATATGAGTTTATATATTATTACTAATGATTTAGTTGATTTAAAGAATATGAAGAGTTTAATTAGTATTTTTAAAGATACTAATAAGGATAATTATTTAACGGTTTTAAATAATTCGAGAGATACAGGGAAAGATTATTTAACTATTTTTGAGATAAAGAATATTATTAAGACAAATATTGATTATACTATTTCTAGGAATTTTTATATAAGAAATATTGATAAGTATATTATGAATGGAGAAATACTAACTTTAAATAAGAATATTAATAGGTTTCATGCTAGTGATATTGCTAAGTTAAAAATGATAGCCACTTCTCTTATAAGTGATAATCATGATAAGGAGGTGTCTTATGAATAAAAGAAGTTTACTTGAAGAGTTTGAGATAACTCCTAAATATAGTAAGGTTGAAGATTTAAAGGATTATGATATATTTCCTGATAAGAATTTACTTGATAAGTTAAGAAATAAGATAATTCAAAATTTAATAGATAATAAGATAGAAGAAGGTACTAATTTAGAGACATATATTAATAATGAAATTGATACTACTTTAGAGGGTTATGATTTAAATGTTACCGAAAGAAACCATATTTTTAATTTAATTCAAAATGAAATAAATGGATATGGTCCTATAACAGAATTATTAGAAGATGATTCTATTACTGAGATTATGGTTAATGGACCAGATGAAATATATGTTGAAATAGATGGTAAGATTATTAAGGATGATACTATATCTTTTATAAATGATGATCATATAATAAGAACTATTCAAAGAATAGTACAACCTTTAGGTAGGACAATTGATACGGCTAATCCTATGGTTGATGCTAGATTAAAGGATGGTTCAAGGTTAAATGCTATTATTCCACCTTTATCTTTGAAGGGGCCAGTTCTTACTATTAGAAAGTTTAGTAAGAATTTGGATAGTATTGATGATTTGCTTAGAAAAGGGACTCTTACAACGCATATGGCAATGTTTTTAGAGGCGTCAGTTAAAGCTAAATTAAATATTTTAATATGTGGTGGTACTGGTACAGGAAAAACATCTCTTTTGAATATTTTATCTAGTTTTATTGAAAATCATGAAAGAATAATTACGATAGAAGATGCTGCTGAACTAAGGCTTCATCAAGATCATGTAATTTCTTTAGAAACAAGATTAATTAATTATGAAGGAGCAGGTGAAATTACGATAAGAGATTTAGTTAGGAACTCTTTAAGAATGCGTCCTGATAGAATAATTGTAGGTGAGGTTCGTGGTAAGGAAGCATTTGATATGATGCAGGCTATGAATACAGGTCATGAGGGTTCTTTAACAACATTACATGCGAATAGTCCAGAGGATGCTTTAAATAGGTTAGAAACTATGATTTTGATGAATGATATGGATATTCCAGTAAGTGCGGTACGTGGTTATATTGAAAATGCTATTGATTTGGTTGTTAATATTGAAAGATTAGCAGATGGTAAAAGAAAAATAACTAGTATTTGTGAAGTGCAAGGTATTAAAGAAGGTAAAATTACTTTAAAGGAAATATTTGCTTTTAAAGAAAAAGGTATTGCCGAGGATGAGAGTGTTATTGGGGAATTTATTATGTATAAATATATTCCAAAGGTATTAAATAAAATTAGAAGAAAAGGGATAACTACCTTAGATACACTGTTTAAATAAATGGGAAAAGGAGTAATAATATGAGTAGTAATATTGAATTAACAATTATCCAAGTAATAATTATGATAGTACTATTTTGTATTATTATTCTTTTACTTAGGCAGAGTAAAGCTATAAAATGTGAAAGAAGAATAGCAAGATATAGTATTTCTCCTTTAGAATATAAAGATAAATCATTTGCTGATATTGTTTATGATAAATATTATAAGGGAGTAATAAAATTAAGTAAGGTATTAAAGAAGAGTAAGTTTATTACAAAAAAATCTTTGAAATATGAAAAGTATTTAGGTTATTTACCTAATTTTGAAGTTATAGATTTTATTTCAAATAAAATTATCATTAGTGTTATATATATAATTATTACTATATTTTCTATTACTTTACAAACTAGAGTTGTTACTATTTTAGAATTAATAATTAATTTAATGATTGGTTATTATTTGCTTGATGTTTATTTATATTATAGGCAAAAATATATGAAGAAGGTAATTGAGAAGCAGGTATTAAAAGCGGTTATAGTTATGAATAATGCTTTTAAAGCAGGAAAGTCTACTATGCAAGCAATATATATTGCTTCACAGGAATTAGCGGCTCCACTTAATTATGAATTTAGGAGAATGTATGATGAAATGCAATATGGATTATCTATTGATGTTGTTTTTGATAGGTTATCTAAAAGGGTAGATAATGAGGCAATTCAGTATTTAGCATCATCATTGATTATTTTAAATAAAACGGGTGGTAATATTATTAAGGTATTTTCTTCAATAGAAAGAACTTTGTTTGATAATCAAAAACTAAATGAGGAATTAAAGAATCTAACTGCTAGTTCTAATGTAGTAGTTAAAATACTTTTATGTATTCCATTTATATTTACTTTTTTAATCTTTATTTTGAGTCCGACATATTTTAATCCTTTATTTGATTCTTCTTTAGGACATATTGTAATATTATTAATTATTTTAATATTTATATCATATATTTGGTTTTTGCAAAGGGTTATGAAGGTTAAGGTGTAATTTATGAAGAATGAATTATCTAGGAAAATATATAATACTAAAACGATAAAGAAGATGGAAAAGAGAATTAAATTACTAGGGGTATCTAGTAAGATGGATGCAATAACATTTTTAAATTTAAGATTATTTACTTCAATAATATTATTCTTTATTACAATATATATATTTAATTTAGGTTATGTTTTAGGGCCAATTATTACTATAATATATTATTATTTATGTAGTTATTTATTAATATCTAAACCAATAAAAAAAAGGACTAGTAAGTTAGAAAAAGAAGCAATGCATTTTTTTGAAGTGTTAACTTTATCTTTAGAAACAGGTAAAAATTTAAATGAAGCTTTTATTGTTACGGTAAATACTGTTGATAATGAACTTTCTAATCAATTTAAGGAGGCTTTAAGAGAAGTAAAATATGGCAAAAGTTTAACTGAAGCTTTGGTTAGTATTCAACAAAATATTCCTTCAGAGACAATAAATAATACTATTTTAACTTTAACACAGGCTGATGTTTTTGGTAATAGTGTAGTAGATACAATGTATAATCAGATTGATTATTTAAGAGAGAAAAGGAAATTAGAAGTTAAGGCAAGTATTTCAAAGGTACCAATTAAAATAAGTGTTATTTCGGTATTATTCTTTGTGCCTTTGATACTTTTACTTATTTTATCGCCAATACTAATTAGTTACTTAAAATAAAAAAAATATTGACAAATATATTTAGAAATAGTATTATTAATACATAAGAATAGCAAAAGAGAGAAGGTGTTTAAAATGAATAGAATGTATCCAATTAACTATAATATTCAAACATCTGTATGGGGAAGGCAGTATAAATATTCTATTATTTTAAATACTAAAAAAATAAATTTAAAAGATAAACTAACTAATATTAGTACTTTTTAAGTGCTAGTTTTTGGTTAGTTTTTTGTTATATTTTTATAAGAATGGAGATGTATTATGAAGGATTTATTTATGGATAAGAAAAAAAGAAATATAATTATAGCAACTATTTTTTCATTAATATTAACGATAACAGGTACTACTTATGCTTATTTTAGTTGGCAAAGTAATAATAATCCTTTAGTAGATATAACTGTAGAAGATATGGCTGATATAATATTTAAAGGTGGTAATGATCTTAAGGCTACAGGAATTGGACCTGTTTTAAATTATAATGATGGAGAAAAAATTGAATTTACTGTAAAGAAGAAAATAGCTAATCCAATATATGGTGCTGTTAGAGTTACTCCTAAAATATTACCCGATGAGTTTAAAGCTACTTATTTTAAGTGCAAATTATTATCTAGTACTGATAATACAACGTGGAATGAATTAACAGAATTTGATTTTACTGATAAAAATATTGATATAACGTATACCGTATATAAAGGAATAATTAACGATAATTTTACCTATTTTAAGATGATTTTTTATATCGATGGAACAGTTTATAATTCTAATGATTTACAAGGAAAAACATTTGAAGTAGTTACTGATGTATCTTTTTCAGATAGTAAGTGCGATATTATGAAGAAAAATGATGATAATAGTATTACTTATGAGGGAAACAAATGGTATCAAATAGCAGAAGACGATACTTCCACAACATTAGTTTTAGCGGGTAATTCCGGTACAGGTTCATATGGTCAATATACGACCATAGATGCCGATTATTGGAATAACAAAAGCTTTGTTAAAACCAATGTAAATGAATTTCTAACTGAAGCTACAATTGATACTGATTGTTTAGTAAATGATGAAACTTATGGATATGTAAGAGTACCTTTTAAAAGTGAACTTAGTACAAATATGCCTAATGATAGTGCCACTCCATTTTGGACGATGGATAGCATTGATAATAATTATGTGGCAGTAGGTAAAGCAGATGGGACTTTATATGAAGGATGGAATCAAGTGGATGACACATTTGTACAAACTGTAGCTTTAATGGGCAATACTTATTCAGGCGGACCACATGGCACAGTTAGTGGTGGTCAAAGTTTCTTGTGGGATAGGTATGCTACTATTTCAAGAGAATGGAGTGCCTTAAAATTTAATCCATTTGGAAATGCTTATAATTTTGATCAGGAAAGTACGGTTTATTATGGAGAAGGTGGCGGAGTTGAAACGACAGTTGAAGATGTTATTGATTGTTTAGATTCTACAAAAAGCTATTATAGTTATTCTTGGTATACATCTAGTTTTTCTAATAATACAGATAGAGAGACAGCTAGTGTGTGTACAGAAGTTGGAAAAAAAACAGTTTATTTGTGCCATGAGGTAGCATGCTGTAAATACGGTTCTAAAAATTCTTCTGTTAATGGAGGAAGTACTTCCTATAGTTATAAAGATTTCACTTATAACACATTCAATTCTTGTAAATCCACTACTGAATATAAACCAACTACAGTAAGTGAAACAATTGGATACCGACCTGTAATAAAAGTTAAAAAACAATCTTAATTAAACAAAGTCTTTGAACATACAAGTTTTTCTTAACAATATAATTGGCATATATAAAAAGTGAGGGAATGTAATGAAAGAATATTATAATAAAATAAAAGAAGATAAAAAGAAACTATTAATCTTAGAAATATTAGGAGTATTAATTTTATCTTTAGGCTTTACTTTTGCATTAAATTATGTTTCAAAAAAAATAAATACGTCTTTAATCTCGGCTAATATTAATGTAGTATATACAGGAGATAGTACAATTACTAAAGATTTATTCTTACCTATTAAAGAAAATGAAATAGAAGAGTATGGTGCTATAGCGAATTTTACAGTAAAAGGGGCTGAGAATAATGTTACAGATAATAATATAATATATGATATTACATTAACTGATATAGATATAACAGACGGCTTATTAGATGAAAACTTCAAATTTCAATTATTAAAAAATAATATAATTATAAGTGAAGGTAATTTTAGTAGTTTACAAGTAGAAAAAACAGAAGAACAATATAAGTATTATCAAAGAGCAATATTAAATGAAAATGTTATGAATTTACCTAAATATAATGAAACCGCAGATAGTTTTCAACTTAGAATATATATCTTAGATAATGGATTAGATCAATCTACTTTAATGGGACAAAGATTTAGAGCTAAAGTTGAAATAGCTACTTATACTTCAAAAGGTTTTACTGATAGAGATAGATATACTAATCTAATAACCAGGAAGTGTCCTATTAGTACAGCAACACCAGTATATGTAGATAATTCTGGTGCTAATGCTCCTGTATTAGCAGAAGGTATGATACCTGTTGTGTATGATGATGAATTAGGTATCTGGTTAAAGGCCGATACTAATGCTGGCTGGTATAACTATGATGATAAGATTTGGGCTAATGCGGTGATGGTTAAAACTAGTGCTATAAAAGGGGCAGAATGTTCTAAATCAAGAGAAGATTATATTGAGGCTAAACCATACACTCCAATTATGGAAGATGATATATTAGCATATTATGTATGGATACCGAGATATAAATATAAATTATTTAATGTGTCATATTCTAGTGTTGATTCCCAACTAATAGATGTAGTATTTGAAAGTGGAACATCGACTACAGGAACAGTAACATGTACAACAAGTGGAATAGGAGTAGAAACATGTACAAATAAAAGTAATGGTAATTATTATACCCATCCAGCATTCACGTTTGGAACTCAAGAATTAACTGGTATTTGGGTAGGAAAGTTTGAAACAACGGGTAATGATACAACTCCAACAATAAAACCTAACGTAGCATCATCATGTTGTCAAAATGTATCAAAACAATTTACAATATCACAAATATTTAATACAACAAATTATTTAACAACAAATGGAATAAATCAAATAGATGCTCACATGATGAAAAATATTGAATGGGGAGCAGTTGCATATTTAAAACAAAGTAAATATGGATTAGGTACTACTGATATAGCAAATAATAATAGTTCAAGTTATACAACAGGAAGAAGTACAGGAGATCCTACAGTAACTAGTAATACTAGCGAAGGAACATATAAATATAATGAACCAAAGATAGAAAAAGAATTGGTTGAAGGTACAGGAACAGAGTTAACTATAGCAACACCAGCAAGTGATAGTACTTATACTTGGACTAATATAGGCACTAGTGATAGTCCAATATGGAAAAGTGCTAACCAAGGGGTTGCAAGTAGCAGTACAACTTTAACTTATGCTTTTACATTGACTGGACAAGGTGGATTGTCGTTTGATTATAGTGTTTCAAGTGAAAGTGCTAGTTATGATTATTTATACTATACAATAAAACAAGGTGATAATATAATAGATAGTACAGGAGAAACTACAAAAATTGGTGGTACCAGTTATGGAACAGCTGATGCAAGCATGACGTATGTATCAAAAATACATATATTAGAAGTAGGAACATATACTTTAGAATTTACATATAGAAAAGACAGCTCAGCTGATAGTGGAACTGATTCAGGATATGTAAAAAATGTGAAAGTAATAGATGGAGCCGAAGCAAGAATTACATATTTAATAGAACAAGGGGGAGGAGCAGCCTCTACCACAGGTAATGTTACTGGGATTTATGATATGGCAGGCGGTTCATGGGAATACGTAATGGGAGTAATGCAAGATAATACAAGCAGTAGAAGTCCAATGTCAGGAAATACCACAGAATATAATTCAGGATACATAGGAAAAGTAGGAAGTAGTTATACAGATTCAGGGAACAACTTAGCATTTCCAAATACTAAATATTATGACTTATACGCTAATGGTTCTACATATGAAGATCAAACGGCATATAATAGGAGTCATGTTGGAGATGCTACAGGTGAAACTAGGAGCTGGTATGGTGATTATGCTAATTTTATCTATAATGATAGTCCTTGGTTTGTGCGTGGTGGAGCCTATAACAATGGTTCTAAAGCTGGTGTATTTATCTTTAGCAGAGCCTATGGTACCGGTAGTGAAAATACTGGTTTTCGTGTAGTGCTTTCAACTACAAAATAATAAAACAACTGCCTATATTACCCTTTTATGATATAGGCATGAGTCAAACACCGACTCTAAAATTGTTACCTTATATAAGTACAGTAATAAGGGATATCTGTACTTTTTTTATCATTTTGTAGTATTTGGAATATTATAATATTGGGTGAATACTATGAATAAATATAAGAATAAGATATTATCACGTATTTCAATTATTTTTTTATCTTTGTTTTTAATTTTATTAATTAATGGTTATTTCTTTTTTATACCATTTATTATTTTTATGATAAGTAGTAGTTTATATATTATTAATATTAAGAATAATTATAATAATAATAATATAGATAATAATATAGATAATAATATTATTTTGGATAATAGAGGGGAAAAGAGTTATATTAAAGAAATAACATTAGTTAGAAATAGAGATTTAAATAAAAAAAAGAAGCGGGTATTACACCGCTAGAAGATTCTTTTAGTATTGCTAAAATTAAGTTTTGCTATTTCTTTTAATTTTTCTTTACCATATTTTTTAACTATTTTAATGGCTACATCATCTACTATATCACTAGCCCCTTTGGGAATAAACATACCTAGTTTGTCTCCCATTTTATTTATTTCTTTAATGAAGATGTATCTGCTTATTAGACTAGAGCAAGCAACACTTAGTACTTTGTCTTCGGCTTTAGTTAAGAAGGTTATATTAGTAACTTTATTTTTGGCTTTTTCTATGTATTCATAATATTTATTTGGTTTACAGAATTGATCTACAACAACATAATCAGTATCATAATTTTTCTTTGTTAGTTCATATAGTGCTTTGTTATGTAAAATAGCTTTCATTTTATTTAAGTTCATATCTTCATTGTAATATTTATTGTAATCAAGATTATTTAAAATGATAGTTTGATGTGGTATTATATTGATAAACTGTGGTACTATTTTAAGAATTTGTTCATCTAATAATTTTTTGGAATCTCTAACACCAAGATTATGTAATAGTTCAATATTATTTTTGCTTACATAAGATGCTGTTACAACTATCGGGCCAAAGTAATCTCCTGTTCCTACTTCATCAGAGCCGATGGAATTTATTTCTAAAGGTAGAGTTATTTCTTCTTTTTTTTCTTTTTTTGGTTTTCCTTCTATATCATCGCTTATGATTTCGTAGACATCATTATTTCCTTTGTTTATTTCTTGCCACATTAAGGAATCTTCTTTGGCATTAGATCCTTGAAACATGGCTTTGTTGGATTCATATAGGGTTATAATAGTTCCAGCTTCTTCGGCTTGAAATATTGCGTAGGGTGGCGTTTTTATTCTTAGTTTATCTTGATAATAGGCTATCATTTTTTCTTTAGTTTCATTATTTACTTTGAATACTACTGTGTTATTCTTTTTTTTCATTAAAATCACCTTTAATTTATTTTATCATATTTTTGTTATTTTTTCTTTATTTTTTCTAAAATTTAGTATATAATTTTATTATAAGGTGAGTGAGTTATGAATATTATTGATGCTGTTATTATATTATTTTTGTTACTCGGGGCTGTAGTAGGATTTAAGCAAGGTGTTTTGAAAAAAACAGTTAGTTTTGCAGGTCTTTTGTTAATTATTATTTTATCTTTTAGTTTAAAGAATTATGTTTCTGTTTTAATGTATGAAAATTTACCATTTTTTAATTTTTGGGGACTTTTAACAGGACTTGAAATTTTAAATGTTATTTTATATGAATTAATTGCTTTTTTACTTGTTTTTAGTATATTATTTATTATATTTAAAGTAGTTGTGGCCATTACTGGAATAGTCGAAAAAATACTTAAGATGACAATTATTTTAGCAATACCTTCTAAGTTACTGGGAATGGTTGTTGGTTTTTTAGAGTATTATATTATTGCTTTTGTGGTTTTGTTTATTTTAACTCAACCTATATTTCATATAAGTATTTTAAATGATTCAAAGTATAAGGATTTTATTTTAAATAATACTCCAATTGTTTCTTCCTATGCTAAGAAGACTTTAAAGACTTATAAGGAAACATGGGATATTATTAAGAAACATGATAATGATAATACGGTAGATATTAATACTAGTTTACTTGAGGTTATGCTAAAGAATAAGATAATCACGGTTGATAGTACGGAGAAGTTAATTAAAAAGGATAAATTGCATATTAAGAATCAAGATATTATTTTAAATAAATATAAATAACTTATACTGATAACAGTGTAGCAAAGGAAGAAAGAGGAATAAAAATGGAACAAATAATAATGGATAAGATTGATAAGGGATGTATGCCAACATATGGGAAATATGTAAAGGAACAATTAATCGGTGCTATTGTAAAATATGCTAAAGATGGTGATATTAGTTCTTTTAGTAATGATTTTAATTCGAGAAAATATATAGAGGAAGTAGGAGTTTTGGGATTTAGACAAGCTTTACTTGAACATGTTGTTAAATTAGATGCTTGTTTAGGTATTACTAATTTTAGATTAATTACTGATTATGATAAAAATTATAGGAAGCATTCTGTGGGGGAAACAGAACTTAGAATATATGAGACTTTGTCTTTAGTAACTGAGGATGTATTTAATGATAAGGCGATAAATGATGCTTATAAGATTATTACTAAAGATGGGGTGGCTTTATATAATTTAGCTAAATCTTTTGTAGAAATAAGGTATGAAAAGGCTTTAAAAGATGAATTAGATACATCATATTTATTTAGTGATGTTCATAAATCTATTATTTGGAAGATTGAAGAACATTTTAAAAAAATGTCTAATTAGTGTCAACTACTATTGTTTTTTTACTTTTTTTGTAGTAAATTGATAATAGGGAGTGTGATACAATGATATATCCATCTATTGATAAAATATTAGGCATCATTGATTCAAAGTATGAACTTGTTCATATCGTGGCTGACCGCAGTAAGGAGATGGCTAGAACTGGTTATTATCAAATGAATGAGAAGGATTATAAATCTAAAAAAAATATCGGTAGGGCTTTAGAAGAAGTGTACAAAAACTTAATTAAAGTAAATAAGAATTAAGTTTTTTCTTCTCTTGGAGGTGAGTTATGCAAATAGTTAGATATCAAAAAGTTGGTAAGGATAAATATAAAATATTTTTAGATAATAAGGAAACTATTACTTTGTATGAGAATGTTATTTTAGCAAATAATTTACTTTTAAATAAAGAAATTGATAAAGAGAAACTTGATATTTTGATTAAACAAAATGATATAGAAGATTTATACAGTAAGGTATTATCTTATATAGCATATCGTATTAGAAGTGTTAAGGAAGTAAGAGGTTATTTGGTAAAAAAAGGGGCTAATGAGTATTTAACTGGTTATATTATTGATAAGTTAAAGAAGACTGGTTATTTAAATGATGATTTGTTTTGTAAGTATTATATTTTAGATAAGATTAATCTTACTTTAGATGGGCCTTTTAAGATGAGAAAGTATTTGCAAGATAATGATATTTCTAATGAAACAATAGATAAATACTTGAATAGTTATGAGGATAATTTTAAGGAAAGAATAGATAAGTTAATAAATAAATATTTGAAGTTAAACAATAAGTTGTGTGGTAAAGCTTTAAAAACTAAGATTTATAATAATTTAGTTAGTCTAGGTTATGATAAGAATATGATTCTTAGTTTGATTAATAATTATGATTTTAATAATAATAGTAATGCTAAGAAGATATATGATGATTTGTATAAAAAATATTCTTCTAAATATGAGGGTTATGAGTTGGATATGGTTATTAAGCAAAAGATGTATCAAAAGGGCTATAATATGAATGAAATTAATATGTAAAATAAGTGTCAATTATGATACTTTTTTCCTTTTTCTATGAGATAATTATTAAGAAGATATAATGAATAAACAAGTTTTTGGTATTATGTAGGAGTATGGGAGTAGGTAGTAAAATGATTAATAATTTGGTATTTAAATTCGCGGCAATGAATGCTGGTAAGACAATGAGTATTATAGCAACATATTATAGTTATAAAGAACAAGGGTTAGGAGATAAGGTATTGTTAATTAAACCTGGTAAGGATTCTAAGGGCAATAAAAATATTATTTCAAGGAATGGTAATACAATACCAGTAGATTTTCTTATTGAAGAACAAGATAACATATGTGAAAAGTTAGCTTATACTTTAGTTACTAAAGATATTAAATGTATTTTAGTGGATGAGGCACAGTTTTTGAAGGAAGAACATATTAAACAATTAACTGATATTGTTGATTATCATAATGTAGATGTTATTTGTTATGGTTTAAGAGCAGATTTTCAAGGAAAGTTATTTCCAGGAAGCATTGGTTTATTTGAATATGCAGATATTATAGAACCACTTGATTTGAAGGCAAGATGTAAGTGTGGATGTATAGCCATTATGAACACAAGGAAAGTAGACAATGAATTTGTTTTTGAAGGAGAACAAGTTGCTATTGATGGGGAGTCTAATATTAGTTATGAGTCTTTATGTAGGAGATGTTATAAGGAAGAACATAAAAGGTATTTAGAAAAACACAAGGTAAAAAAGTTAGTTTTAGAGGGAATTAAAAATGATAATTAATGATAAGGTATGGGGTAATATTAATATAGAAAAAAGATATGAGTGTATTGTTAATTCTAAGGAAGTAAGTAATTTAAAAAATAAAAAACAGTTAGGGATGGTTTTAAGTAATAAAGCTATTCATACTAGGTTTGATCATTCTCTTGGGGTATATTATCTAGCATGTAAGTTAGTTAATATAATTAAAGGTAAATTAAGTAATTATATTGATATAAGTAAGTGTGATGAGGATGCTATTAAAATTATGGCTTTGGTGCATGATATTGGACATGGTCCTTTTTCTCATTTAGCAGAAAGGCTTTTGAATGAGAGCCACGAGAATAATACGGTTTCTTTACTTAAGAATAATACTGATATTCATAATATTATTATTAATAATTTTGGTAGGGAAGTATTAGATAAAGTAATTTATTTAATAGAACTAAAGGAAAAAGTTAAAAATAATGGTGCTGATTATGATAATTTAGATATTATGTTTATTATATCTAAGTTACTTTCTGGTGGTATTGATATAGATAGATTAGATTATATAGCAAGGGATTCTTATTATGTAGAATCTTATAAATATGATTTTTCTAGTATTTTAGATTATATTAATTTAGATTATGTTGATGATTATTTAGAAATTGTATTTGATGAGGAGAGCGAGTATTTAATTGCTAATTATCTTAATAAAAGGTATGAATTATATGATACACTTTATTTGAATGATAAAAAATCTATTATAGAGAGTGCTTTAGATAAATTAATTACTTATTTAGATTATAAAATATCTTGGAATAGTGATGAGGATAAAATACTTGAATATATTAAGGAAAGATCAAAAGAGAATGATTTATATATTAAAAGATTGAGTGATATTGTTTTAAATAAGAAGATAGATGATAATATTAAATATTTAGTATTTGATAATAAGAAGTCTTTTGATTATTTTTTAAGTAAGATTAAAAATAAGCATAATGATTTAGATTTGAGTAAGTGTTTATTTACTACATCAAATAAATTAAATATATATAGTAATAAGAATAGAATATATATAAATAAAAAAAATATGATAATGGATATGCATGAGTGTCCTATTTTAAATTCTAATTTGCAAAGGGAAAAATATATCGTGGCAATAGATTTTATGTTACTTACATATTTAAGTGATTATAATAAGATAGATATGATACATGAACTAGAAAATGAATTTTTGCCTCAAGTGGAATTTGAAAAAAAATATATGTATATAGATAATAATTTAATTAATCAAACAAAACAAGGTATGGTTAATTATTTAAAGTTAAATATTCCTATTTATTTATCTCATAGTGATGTTTATTATGATTGTGATAATAAATTAAAGGGAAGGGGTATTACGTTAAGAAATAGAGTAATAAATGATAATAGTATATGGAATATTAAGGAGAGAGTTAATGATAAATCTTCTATTACTAAAAGATTAGAATTAACATTTGATAAGATAGAGGATGCTATTAAGTATTTAGAAGAGGTAAAAGGTATTTGTATTAATAAATTAGATATTTTATATAATAGTACTACTTTAAGGGAGTCTTATTTGTTAGAATATTTAAATAGTATTTTTGAGATATCTTTTGATAAGGTTATATTTGATAATAATAAGAATGTTCTTGATATGATAGAATGTGAACTTAAAAAGGGAGTACCAACTGATTTATATTATTTAAATAGATTAATACATGATAATTTTGATAATTTAATTGATTGTGCTAATTCTAAGAGTGAAATGCTTACTAGTAAGATTAAGGTTAGAACTAGATAGAATGATATTATTATTAAATTTATTTTTATTACTGATAACAGCATAGCAAATGCAGATAAAAAAAGTGTCAATTATGTCAAATATTTTTAAAAAACATTGATTAGGATTAACTATTTTGTTAAAATAGAAAAGTATTATTTAAAGGAGATGAAAAAAATATGATAAAGTATGTTTATGCTTTTAGTGAAGGCAACAAAGATATGCGTGATTTACTTGGTGGTAAAGGTGCTAATTTAGCAGAAATGACTAAAGTTGGTTTACCTGTACCTAAAGGTTTTACTGTAACTACAGAAGCTTGTAATAAGTATTATGAAGATAAAGAACAAATATCTAAAGAAGTAAAGGATCAAATATTTGAAAAACTAGAAGAATTAGAAAAAGCTACTGGTAAAAAAATGGGTGATTTAGAGAATCCATTACTAGTATCAGTAAGGAGTGGAGCACGTGCTTCAATGCCTGGTATGATGGATACTGTTTTAAATCTTGGTTTAAATGACGCAGTAGCAGAAAATTTTGCGAAAGTTACTAACAATAAGAGATTTGCATATGATTCTTATAGAAGATTTATTATGATGTTTGCAGATGTAGTAAAAGGATATTCAAAGAATTCCTTTGAAAGATTACTCGATAAAATCAAAGAAGAAAAGAATGCTAAGTATGATACTGATTTAAATGAAGATGATATGTATGAGATAGCAATGAAATTTAAAGAAGTATATAAAGAATTATCAGGTGTTGAATTTCCACAAGATCCAAGAGTTCAATTAATCGAAGCTGTTACTGCAGTATTTAGAAGTTGGAATAATGAAAGAGCTATTATTTATAGAAGAATGAATGATATTCCTGGTTCATGGGGAACTGCCGTTAATATTCAAGAGATGGTTTTTGGTAATAAGGGTGATGACTGTGGAACTGGTGTAGCATTTACAAGAAATCCATCAACTGGTGAAAATAAACTTTATGGTGAATATTTAATTAATGCTCAAGGAGAAGATGTTGTAGCAGGTGTTAGAACACCACAAGATATTTCTACGCTAGAGACGGTAATGCCTAAAGTATATGAGGAATTTGTTAAAACAACACAAATATTAGAGAAACATTATCGTGATATGCAAGATATGGAATTTACTATTGAAAATGGTAAACTATTTATGTTACAAACAAGAAATGGTAAGAGAACAGCACAAGCTGCTTTGAAAATTGCGGTTGATTTAGTAAATGAAGGAATGTTAACAAAAGAAGAAGCTCTATTGAAGGTTGAGCCTAAGCAATTAGATAGTTTATTACATCCTAATTTTAATGTAAATGCTTTAAAAGAGGCTAAATTAGTAGCTACAGGACTTGCCGCTTCACCAGGGGCAGCGTGTGGTAAGATTTATTTCAATGCTTTAGATGTAAGTAAGGCTAAAGAGAATAAGGAAAAAGTATTACTTGTTAGACTTGAAACTTCACCTGAAGATATTCAAGGTATGAACGATGCTGAGGGAATATTAACTATTCGTGGAGGAATGACATCTCATGCGGCTGTTGTAGCACGTGGAATGGGAAGATGCTGTGTCTGTGGATGTGGTGAGTTAATAGTAAACGAAGAAAAAAAGACACTTACTACAAAAGAAGGGCATGTATATCATGAAGGAGATTATTTATCAATAGATGGTTCTACTGGTAAAGTATATGATGGTATTGTTGAAACTAAGGAACCATCAATATCAGGATATTTTGAAACATTTATGAATTGGGCAGATGAAGTTAGAACATTAAAAGTTAGAACTAATGCTGATACTCCAAAAGATGCTAAACAGGCTTTAACATTTGGGGCAGAAGGAATTGGTTTATGTCGTACAGAGCATATGTTCTTTGAAGAAACTAGAATATTTAACTTTAGAAGAATGATCGCAGCTAAGACAGTTGAACAAAGGGAAGAGGCTTTAGAAAAAATACTTCCATATCAAAGAGAAGATTTTATTGGACTATTTAAGGCTATGGAAGGTAATCCTGTAACAATTAGATTCTTAGATCCACCTTTACATGAGTTTTTACCTCATACTGATGAAGAAATTAAACCTTTGGCAGAAAGTCTTGATATGTCATTTGAAGAATTAAAAAATAGAGTTGAATCTTTGAAAGAATTTAATCCTATGATGGGGCATCGTGGTTGTAGATTAGCAATAACTTATCCAGAAATTGCAAGGATGCAAACAAGAGCTGTTATAGAAGCGGCAATTGAAGTTAATAAAGAAGGTATGAATGTTGTACCTGAAATTATGATACCTTTAGTAGCAGAAGTTAAGGAATTAAAATATGTACGCGAGATAGTATGTGAGACTGCTGATGCTATTATTAAGGAACAAGGTGTTAAGTTAGATTATAAAGTTGGCACAATGATTGAAATACCTCGTGCAGCTTTAACGGCAGATAAGATTGCTGAGGAAGCAGAGTTCTTTAGTTTTGGTACTAATGATTTAACTCAAATGACATATGGGTTCTCTCGTGATGATGCTACGAAATTCTTACCATATTATTATGAAAAGCAAATACTAGAATCTGATCCATTTGCAAGATTAGATCAAGCTGGTGTTGGACAATTAGTAGAAATGGCTACAAGAAAAGGAAGAAGTACTAGAAGTGATATTAAGTTAGGTATATGTGGGGAACATGGAGGAGATCCTTCTTCAGTAGAATTTTGCCACAAGTTAGGGCTTAATTATGTTTCTTGTTCACCATTTAGAGTGCCTATAGCACGACTTGCAGCAGCACAAGCCGCTGTCAAGTCAGGAATGCAAAAGTAGATAAAAGAGCAAAAGTGTTTTTAAGCCATATAATCATTACGAATGACGATATTATAAGGTATAGAAATGATATACTTGAATGTAAAAATATAGTCATTAAAAAACCACCTATTCTTGATGTTTATATATAATTTTAAGACTGAGATGTCGCAAATCTCATTCTTTTTTGTATCTAAAGGTAAAAATATATTAATATTTATGATAAAATATAATTATCTATTAAAAATCTAAATAGGAGGGTAATTATGAATAATAAAACTTTGATATTAAGACCAATGATGAAAATATCTGATATGGTTCCTTATTTGAAAAATAAAAACATTAAATTTGAATGTTGTAGAGAACAGGATGCTGAAATATATTTAAAAGAAAATAATAACTATTATAATATTACATCATATAAAAATAATTTTGTTAAATATCAATGTGGTGAGCTTGAAGGAAAATATATAGATTTAGACTTTGCATATTTAAAAGATTTATCTATTATAGACTATAGAACTAGACTAGTATTATTTAAAATGATAATTGATATAGAACATTATTTAAAAATAAGAATACTAAATACTATTGAGGGAATATCAGCAGAAGATGGTTATAAAATTGTTAATTTATATTTGGAAAAAGATTTTAATGACAAGAAAAGTCCTAAAAGAGTTCATGAAAGCATTAGAAAAAAGGTATCAAATGAGTATTATCAAAAAATATTTTCTAAATACGATTTAGATAAAAATACTAAAATAGAAAATATACCTATTTGGGAATTCCTTGAAATAATCACATTTGGTGAATTGATTAATTTTTTTGATTTCTTTACTAAGTATTATATTTTAGACGACAATAAATATATATTTATTTTAAGAGAAGTAAATAAACTGAGAAATGCTGTTGCTCATAATTCTTGTGTATTATGTGAGCTAGACAAAAAAGACAATACGCATAGAGTTGATACGTTAGTTATTAATTATTTAAAAGATTGTGGCATTGGGAAAGAGAATAGAAATACTAAACTTTCTAATTCTAGAATAAGACAAATTACCTATACTTTATATATGTTTAATATTATAGTAAGTAGTGATGCTGTAAAGAATAATGTAAAACACGATATTACAAAATTATTTTATGAAAGAATAATTTTAAATGGAAAATACTATAATAATAATGGACTATTGAAATCCATATATAATTATTTTGATAAAATTATTGAGAAAAATTATAAAGAAAATTTGGAGCAATAGTTTGACATAGAATAATATTTGTGATATATTATCTATGCGAGGAAAAAATGTTAAATCATTTTTGTAAGGGGTCTATTTTAGGATAGAGCCCTATTTTTCTGCAAGAAAATTTAAAAGAAAAAACATTAAGTCAATTAGTTGAAAAAATATCAAAGCATTCCAAACTAAACTGTGGTACAAGCAAAAGTAAAGGAAACTATGAATAAATAGTTTCTTTTTGTTTGTTTTAGGCTGATTAATGCATGATATTATTTAAGTAATTGGGTATATAGTTATTAATTTTTTATATTATAGTAAAAATATATAAATATTTATGCTATAATTATAAGTAGATAGATACTGATGAATATTATAATAAATTTAATATTTAAAGAGATTTTGTTAAGGAGAATAAATATGAAAGATAAAAAAAATATTATAATTATTGTTCTTAGTTTATTATTTGTTATACTTTGTATATTAGTTAAATTAGATTTATTAAGTAATATAGATGAAAGCGTATATAAGTTTATTACAAGTAATATGAATGATACAACAACAAATATATACAAAGTAATTACTTTTTTTGGTAGTACAATATTTATGGTGGGATTATGTGTTTTACTATTGGGGTTATTTATTATATTAAAGAAAAATATTTATGGATATATAATATGTGGAACATTAATTTTCTCTACAATAATGAATAATGTAATAAAAGTAATTATAAGAAGAGAAAGACCAATATATATGATAGTAAGAGAAACTACATTTTCATTTCCAAGTGGACATACAATGGCATCGGTATCAATGTATGGTATATTGATATATTTAATAAATAAAAGTAATATGAATAAGAAATTAAAAATAATTTTAAGTATAATTCTTGGTATGATACCACTTATGGTTGCAACTAGTAGAATATATCTTGGAGCACATTATTTTAGTGATATTCTAGGAGCTATAATGCTTGCTACAATAGTATTACTTATTTCAACTAAATATATTAAAGATAAAAAAATAATTTAATTATTAATTTGAGGAAGATATTAAACTGCTGTGTAATAAAGTGTATGAAATGGATAAGGGTGTAATTTATGAAAAAAAGAAAATTTAAAATATTTACTATTTGCTTATTAATAATAGTATTAACATTTATAATTATATGGCAATTATTTAACTATTTAAGTTATGTAAAATCACAAAAATATTTGTATAATGAATATAATCGTACGAGTATTGTATTATCATTAACATACTATAAAAATTTAAATAGTTTTACAAATAGTGTTTTATATCAACAAAGGTATACTAATGAAGAAAGAATAACTAAGGAAAAACTTATAACTGATTTTGCTAATTATGAATATATTCCCATATTAAATTATATAAAAAATGATAATGAATTAAATAGCAATATGATTTTAGCGTTTTCTAAGATAATGGATTTTATTGAGTTTGTAAATTATTATAATTACATTCCAGCAGAAAGTATTATGAAAAATAATTCTAAAGGTTTTTATAGTGAAAATAATATAATCACAGTAAATAAAAAAGTTATAACGAAAGAATGCTTTAATAAACTATTTTTGGAATTTATTAATTATAAAGATTTAGATACCATATTATTAGAAAAATTATATAATATAGATAAAATTAATAAAAATTATTCCTTAAATACATTAAAAGATATGTTTAATAACGATTATGTTAATTTTTATAACAAGTTTTCTGTAAATATAAAAGATATTGTATCAAATATTCTAAGCGAATTTGGTTATTATTTAAATTCTAAATGTAGTATAGAGCCAAAAGAAAAAAATAGTGAAGATGATGTAGGTTATAAATATGTCATTAATCTAAATTTAGACTATGTGAATATTACACTTCCATATGAATTTTCTGTAGTTCAAAAAATATATAATGATAATTCTAAATATTCAAACGAATTATATAGTGTTAATTTAGAAAAAATATGGAATATTCTAAAAAATAATGATATGCCTATTATTTATATGTAAAATTTTAAGAGAGGAATGATTTGAAATATGAAAAATAAAAAAAATATTAAAACAATATTTATTATAACGGGTATTATTTTAGTTATTATAATATGCATTGTTTTTATGAAATATTATAATAGTGATGATGATACACCAGTTAAATTAAATATGGATATAAAAGAAAAAAAAGTAACTTCTTATTTAATAAAATTAAGTATTAAGGAAGGTACTTTAACTAATAAGGGATTAACTTTAGTTATAAATAATGATACTAAGAGAAAATATCATTATTGTTCTCACTATAACATAGAATATAAGAAAAATGGAAGATGGTATGAGGTCGTGGCAAATATTGATGATTCTAATGAATCAATATGTCCTATTATACAATCAGGTGAAATACAAGAACAAGTTATTGATTGGGAAAAGTTATATGGAATATTACCTAAAGGGTATTACCGAATAGGAAAAACGTTTGGTACTGATATTTATGGAACTAAAAATATATATACTGTTGCATATTTTGAAATAAAATGAAGTAGAAATAATTATTTCTGCTTTTTAAATTGTTATTAATTAAATAAAAAAGATTCTTTATGAATAAAATTACTTGCTAAAACGTTATTTATTTTCTATAATAAATAATTAAGGAGGAGAATATGACAAACTTTGATAATTATTATAATGAATTACCTAATTATACTAAAAAATATTTTAGTATTTTATATAAATATTTACCAATAGAGTTAAAGGAATATGTTGATATAATTATGAGACTTAAGAATGTTAGCTATTTATGTGGTATGAAATATGCATCACCTTATCTATATAATTTTAAATATGATTTTTCCAGATTAGATCATTCTATTTCTTGTTTTTTAGAAACACTTCATTTTACTAATGATTTTACGATGTCTTTAACTAGTTTATATCATGATTGTAATACACCGGTATTTTCTCATGTAATAGATTATTTATATAAGGATTATATTAATCAAGAAGTTACAGAGAGTAAGAATGAATTGTTTCTTTTAAATAATAAAAGATTAATTAATTTATTAGATAGAGATAATATTTCTATCGAGGATATTATTAATCCTAAAAAATATTCTATTGTAGATAATGATAGACCAAAATTATGTATTGATAGATTGGATGGTATTTTTTTAAATAGTTTATCTTGGAGTAAATGTATTGGTTTTTGTGATGTAGAAGAAATATATAATAATATGCTAGTTCTTATTAATAGAGAAAATGAACAAGAATTAGGTTTTAATGAATTATATTATGCTTTGACTATTTGTTATTGTGAAAATAGGATTAATAAATTAATTCATAGTGATAAAGATAATTATGCTATGTTACTTTTATCTAGTATTATTAAATATATGTTAGATAATAAATATATTGTTGATAGTGATTTATATAATTATGATGAATTAGAATTTATTAATATTATTAAGATTAAATCTTTAGATGATAATAATTTATCTTTAATGTGGGAGTTATTTACTAAAGTAGAAAATATATATGATATACCTAAAATAAGTAGTAAAGAAAGATATGTTTTCCCTTTATTTATTGATAAGGATAAGAAAGTAAAAAGATTAAAATATAAATAAATAATATAAGATAATCTATTATTTTTTTAACAGGTTAATAAATAGAAATAGTATTATTATATAAATATATTTAAAATTTATATTCTTTAATAGACTTTTTATTAGAAATATGTTAAAATTTTTATAGAAAGTAGGAAGTGTTTATGAAGTATATAACTAGAATTGTTGTTATTCTTTTAAGTATATCTTTAGTAACATTTATAATTATTACTATTAATATAGATAATAGTATTAAAAGATTAGAAGATACTAAGAATAAGATAAATAATGATACTAATATTACTATAGATAATATAGATGTGATAAAGAAAAGTATAAGTGATAAGGAAGAGGAATTAATAAAATTAAAAGAAGAAAATAAGGATAAATATGAGGTATTTGAAAAATGGAAAAGACAAAATCAAAAGTTAGAAGAATTACTTATACAATAATAACAATTATTTTAGTAATATTGAATATTTATACTTTATATCTATATTCTTATAAATTAAGTAAATATAATAATTTACAAAAAAATAACACTACTATTGAAAATAAACTTAGTAATATTATAAAAGAAAAAGATATAGAAGATAATAAATTAAAAAATATAGAAGAAGATATTGATAAGATAAATAATATTGATAAACAAATAGAAGAAATAAAAAATAAATTTTATGAAAATGAATCTAAGTATGAAAAATTAGTATTAGAAGGAAAAGGTAGCAAAAAAATAGCTTATTTGACATTTGATGATGGTCCTTATCAAATTAGTTATCAGTTTTTAGATGTATTAGATAAATATGATATTTTAGCAACATTTTTTGTTATTGGTAATAAACCTGATGATAGATTACCTATATATAAAGAAGAAGTTAGAAGAGGGCATACTATTGCTAATCATACTTATTATCATTCAATATCGAAGGGTTTATATAATTCGGTTAGTTCTTTTACAAATCAAATTAAGAAAAATGAAGATTTTATTTTAAAAGAAACGGGAATTAAGACTAATATATTAAGATTTCCTGGTGGTAGTAATCAAGCTAAAGGTTTGAAAACAAGTATTATTAAAGAAATAAGTAATATGGGTTATGGTTATGTAGATTGGGATTTAGAAACGGGAGACGGTAAGAAGGTAGCTCCTACAATAAAAGAATCTATTGATAATGTTTTAAATAAAACTAATGATAGAGATATAGTTGTAGTTTTGATGCATGATTATAGTAGTATTACTTTGAGTGCATTACCTAGTATTATAGAGGGTTTAGAAAAACAGAATTATATTATGCTACCGCTTTTTTATGAGAGTGTTAAAGTTAAGAAAAGTTAGGAGGTTTTAAGATGGTAGATGTATGTAAAAAGAAAGAGAATTATTTGACTTGGGATGAATATTTTATGGCAATTGCAAAGTTATCCGCGATGCGTAGCAAGGATCCAAGTACACAAGTGGGGGCTTGTATAGTAGATAAGAATAATCGTATTTTATCTATTGGTTATAATGGTGCTCCAAATGGATATAGTGATGATATATTTCCTTGGGATAGGGAAGGTAATGAGTTAGAAACTAAATATCCTTATGTTGTTCATGCAGAAAGAAATGCTATTTTAAATTATCGTGGAAGTCGTAAGGATTTTGAGGGTGCTAAGATTTATGTTGATTTATTTCCATGTAATGAATGTGCTAAGGAAATAATTCAGGCAGGTATTAGTGAGGTGATTTATCTTAGTGATAAATATGCTAATACTAATTCAGTAATAGCCTCAAAAAGATTATTTGATGCTTGTAATGTCTCTTATCATGAATTAAAAGATATTAAAAATAAAGAAGTAATTCTTTCTTTAAAGAAATAACTTCTTTTTTTGTTTTTAAATTCTTTAGATGAAATATTTAAAAAAGTATTGACACTAAAACATAAAAATA
>ULNJ01057700.1_pt1 | contig 25598 bp, 28 predicted proteins | sample 1951891 | NCBI WGS metagenome assembly ULNJ01 (sample SAMEA4835574, study PRJEB28245) | human gut metagenome | biome: gut microbiome; material: fecal sample | place: Denmark | collected 2008 | reverse complement strand
GTTATTTATATTGGGAGTTTTGACACGCCCCCTGTGCCTTGTCTGCCTGCAGTCACCCCGCTGCAGGCAAAATGCCGTGATTATGAACGATATCGAAATTCATCCTTTTGAACCTTTTCTTCCCAAGGAAGCACGCCTGCTGATGCTCGGCACCTTCCCGCCGGCACCCAAACGATGGTGCATGCCGTGGTACTATCCTAACTTCACCAATGATATGTGGCGCATCATCGGTCTGATCTTCTTCAACGACCGGGAACACTTCGTCGACCGGGAGCATAAGACCTATCGGCAGGAGACACTCCAAAAATTTCTCGGAGAGAAAGGTATCGCACTCTACGACACCTGCACGCGCATACGACGCACAAAGGGAACTGCCTCTGACAAGGATCTCGAAGTGGTAGAACCCACCGACCTCGACCGACTTCTCTCAACCCTCCCCCATCTGCGCGCTGTCGTCTGTGCCGGTCAGTTGGCCACCTCGCTCTTCACAGGACACTATGGCATCGACGCCCGAGGCATGAAGATGGGCGAATACCGGTCCTTCACTTTCGACGATCGTGAATTGCGCCTCTACCGCATGCCCAGTTCTTCCCGCGCCTTTCCCATGAAGACCGAAGACAAGGCGGCTTACTATCAGCACATGTTCGAAGACATCGGACTGCTGCCCTGACATCCTGTCTACCTCTAACCTCCCACAACCCACTTCAAAAAAAACATTCAATTCTTAACAATGAACAAACATACCAATCCCCATAACAACCGCGTAACGATCATCGGCATTGCCGGCGGCACCGGCTCAGGCAAGACCACCGTCGTGAAAAAAATCGTCGATGCCCTGCCACCCCACTTCGTGGCCACCGTACCTCTTGACAGCTACTACAACGACACGACAGACCTTACCGACGAGGAGCGCCGCGCCATCAATTTTGACCATCCTGACGCCTTCGACTGGAAGCTGCTCGTCAAGCAGGTCGATGAGCTGCGTCACGGACACGCCATAGAGCAGCCCACCTATTCTTATATACTCAGCAACCGCCTTCCGGAAACCGTACATGTCGAGCCCAAGCCTGTGATCATTATCGAAGGCATCATGACACTGATCAACAAGCGACTGCGTGAGATGATGGACCTGAAGATCTTTGTCGACACCGACGCTGACGAACGACTCATCCGCAACATACAACGCGACACCATCGACCGCGGACGCACTGTGTCGATGGTCGTCGACCGTTACCTGAAAGTGCTCAAGCCCATGCACGAGCAATTTATCGAACCGACAAAACGCTTCGCCGACATCATCATTCCACAAGGCGGCGAGAACCTCAAAGGCATCGACATCGTATGCAAATACATCGAAGGACTCGTGCCCAAGGAAGAAGCTGACACCGAGAAATAAGAGGCACCACGCTTCCTACCCTATACGAACAGGCTGGAAACAAACAGAAGCACTTGACAAAATACAAGCCCGCAACGGCCATTCCCAAATCAGGGAAGCCATTGCGGGCTTATTTTATTACCCGATGGGACACTCTCAAAAGCGGCTCTCAAGCCTTTGCCACTCCATCGGCAGGTTATCTACCTTTCTCCATTCCTCTCAGCACATTAATAGCCTCTTCCACACCGGGTACCTGTGACACCTGAATGAGCCGACGGCCATGGGCATCCTTGAACATACAGCGGCGGGGATTCACCATGACATAATGGATCACACGGTCGAACACCGCACTCTGATAGAAAGGACTATCCTGACTGCTGACAAACTGCATGCGCATCATACCTTGCTTAAGAATGAGACGCTCGCAGCCCAACCGCTTGCCCTCACGCCGCAACATCACCACGCGCATGAGCTCCTCACCTTCGGGCGGCACAGGACCGAAGCGGTCGATGAGCCGCTGACGGTAGGTGGCGAGAGTGTTGTCGTCCTCTATGCTGTCCAGCTCACGATAGAGCAGCATACGCTCCGACGAACCGGGCACATAGGTATCGGGGAAGTACATCTCCAAGTCGCTCTCGATGGCACAGTCGTCGACAAACTCGTCGCCCGACAGTTCCTTTCCCTGCCGGATATCATCCTGATAGAGATCATGGAACTCGTCATTCTTCAGCTCCGTCACGGCCTGCGACAAGATCTTCTGATAGGTTTCATAGCCGAGATCTTCCATGAATCCGCTCTGCTCGGCTCCCAACAGGTTGCCCGCTCCACGGATATCCAGATCCTGCATGGCGAGGTTGAACCCACTGCCAAGATCGGAGAAATTCTCCAAAGCCTCCAAGCGGCGGCGCGCATCCTGCGTGAGGGTCGCACGGGGCGGCGCCAACAGATAACAGAAGCCTTTCCGGTTGCTGCGTCCCACACGCCCACGCATCTGATGGAGATCACTCAATCCAAAATGGTGAGCATCATTGATGATGATCGTATTAGCGTTGGAAATGTCGATGCCGTTCTCCACTATCGTCGTAGAAAGCAGTACGTCATAATCGTAGTTGACAAATCCCATAATGATCTTCTCCAGTTCCTCAGGCGCCATCTGGCCATGGCCGATGGCCACACGGCAGTCGGGCACGTACTTGTGGATCATATCAGCCAGCGTCTGAAGGCTGGAAATGCGGTCATTGACGAAGAACACCTGTCCGTTACGGCTCATCTCAAAGTTGATGGCATCGGCGATGACCTCATGACTGAAGGAGCACAGCTCCGTATGAATGGGATAACGGTTGGGTGGCGGCGTACGCATGATGCTCATGTCGCGCGCTCCCATCAGTGAGAACTGCAAGGTACGCGGAATCGGCGTCGCCGAGAGGGTCAGCGTGTCGATATTCGTGCGGAGCTTACGCAACTTCTCCTTGACGGCCACTCCAAACTTCTGTTCCTCATCGATGATCAGCAAGCCGATATCATGCCACTTCACGCTCTTGCCCAGGAGCTTGTGCGTACCTATGATAATATCTGTTTTCCCCGACTCCAGATCGGCCAGCGTCTGTTTTGTCTGGCGTGCCGTCTTGGCTCGGGTGAGATAGTCGACATTCACATTGAAGCCCTTCAATCGGTTGCGGAAGGTCTGATAGTGTTGCCAGGCCAGCACGGTGGTAGGCACCAGAACGGCTACCTGCTTGAGATCCTGTGCCGCTTTGAAGGCTGCACGGATGGCCACCTCGGTCTTGCCAAAGCCCACATCACCACAGATCAGACGGTCCATGGGCCGTGAGCTCTCCATATCGCTCTTCACATCCTGCGTCGCCTTCAGCTGGTCGGGAGTGTCCTCATAGAGGAACGACGCCTCCAGCTCGTGCTGCTCCACGCCATCGGGTGAATAGGCGAAGCCCTTCTCGTGTCGCCGCTTGGCATACAGACGGATGAGGTCGCGGGCGATATCCTTGATACGCTTCTTCGCCTTTTCCTTCATACGCTCCCATGCGCCGGTGCCCAATGCCGACAGACGGGGTGGCTCATCAGTGTCGCTGCGACGATATTTGGAGATCTTGTAGAGCGAGTGGATGGAGATGTCCACCTTATCATTGTTCTTATAAATGATACGGATCACCTCCTGATACTGTCTTGACGGATCGACCGGCTGGCCAGGAGCACGCTGTATGGGGATGCGTACCAGACCTCCGAACTTGCCGATACCATAGTCGACATGCACGATGTAGTCGCCCACCTCCATCTCCTGAAGCTCCTTCATCGTAAGCGCCATCTTGCCCTGCCGTGCCTTGTCCGACTTCAGCGAATACTTATGAAAACGGTCAAAGATCTGATGATCGGTAAAGAAGCAGCACTTCAGATCCCGGTCGGTAAAGCCCTCGTGCAAGGTGTGGTCGACCGGTGTGAAGGTGATCGTACCGCGCTGCCGGTCGATCGGAGCCCGCTCACGGTCGGCATCCCTGTTGTCGAAAATATCTTTCAACCGCTGTTGCTGCTTCTCACTGTCGGCCAGGATATAAATATGATAGCCCATGAGAAGATAATCCTCCAGCGAACGGGTGAGCAAATCAAAGTTTTTGTGGAAGACGGGCTGCAACGACAGATGGAAAGCTATCGTTGCCTGGGCAGCTTCCTGCAATGCCTTTCCGTCGGGCCCGAAGAACACCTGCCGCAGCCTCGACGCATCGGCAACGAACTGTGTAGGCTTGCAGAGACGGGCATCGCGGTTCATCTCCTGCCGTATGGCAGCCTGTTCCTGCTCCGTCGCGCCTTCCATGCGCTCCTGCAACGCCTGCGGCGAGAAGCCGTCGTCATAGATGCGCGTGATCACATCACGGACATAGGCAAAATCGCGCATCACGAGCAGCGTGTCATCAGGGAGATAATGCAGGAAAGGTACCCGTACCGACTCCATCTCCGCCAGCTCAGGCACGATCTCGATCTCCATGCGACGTTCCTTCGACAACTGATCCTCAACGGTAAAGGTGCGGATCGTGTCGATCTCGTCACCGAAGAAATCGACACGGTAAGGAAGCTCGCTGGAGAACGAATACACATCGACGATGCTGCCACGGATGGCAAACTGCCCCGGCTCATACACATAGTCGACCTGCGTAAACCCCAGTCCACGCATCCGGCGACCAAGGTCCATGATGTCCACGGTCTGTCCCGTCTTCAGCGAAATGCGGTGGTCGTTGAGGTGTGAACGGCCTACCACCAGCTCGGCCAAGGCATCGGGGCAGGTGACAATGAACAACGGAGACATCCCCGATGACTCATCCTTACCTTTCTTCCCGCCGCCATCCCTGATCTCCGCGACACGTGCCAGCACCTCCGTCCGGAGGATCTCGTTGCTGCTCTCGCGCTGTCCGTACTTGACGGCCCTCCGATAGGCCGACGGAAAGAACAGCACATCGCTGTCACCCATGATCTGCGTGAGATCATGATAGAAATAGCCGGCCTCATCGGCATCGTTAAGCACGAAGAGGACTGTCGGAAGAGAGACAGAAGACGTGGAAGATGAAGATACTGTTCCTGCAACCGCTTTTCCGGCCAATGCAGAAAAGAAAAGGGGAACGGCAGAGGACACAAGTCCCTGGAGGAAGAACGTTCTGACCGAACTGTCTTCCTCGAGCTTAAAGAAGGCTCCCGTCTGAGGCAGCCTTCCATACAGCTTACTGATATCTTGTATTTTCATTTACATTTTCGGAAGGGCGGGATATTTTTTGAACCACCCGTCCATGCGCAGCCGCATCACGCCGAAGAAAGCCTCGGAGAAGATGCCACCGCTCATCTTGCTAGTGCCCTCCTTCCGATTGACGAAGACCACGGACACCTCCTTGATCTTGAAGCCGATCTTATAGGCCGTGTACTTCATCTCTATCTGGAAGGCATATCCCTTGAAACGGATCTTGTCGAGCTGGATGGTCTCCAGCACACGACGACGGTAGCAGACAAAGCCGGCAGTGGTGTCGTGGACATCGAACCCCGTGACCAGACGCACATACTGTGAGGCGAAATAGCTCATCAGCACACGGCCGATGGGCCAGTTGACCACATTCACGCCCGACACATAACGGGAGCCCACAGCCACATCCGCGCCCTCATCGTGACAGGCGGCATAGAGACGCGGCAGATCGGCAGGATTGTGGCTGAAGTCGGCATCCATCTCGAAGACATAGTCGTAGCCATGCTGCAAGGCCCACTTGAATCCCGTTATATAAGCCGTACCCAATCCCTGCTTGCCCGAACGCTCAATGAGGAAGAGACGGTCGGCAAACTCCGAGGCCATCAGACGACGTACGATCGCAGCCGTACCGTCGGGACTACCGTCATCGGTCACCAGGATATGGAAACACTTCTCCAGACCGAAGACAGCCCGGATAATCTTCTCCATATTCTCCTTCTCATTGTAAGTAGGGATAATCACTATCGAGTCGCTTGTATTCATAGTTTCTGCTATTTCTTATCTGACTACAAATTTATAAAATAATTGTGGAAAGACTATGCCTGCCCTCCATTTTTTATGCCTTCATCGAGACGATTTATTGGTCCTTATTCTCCACGTAGCCTTGATATTCAGGTACGAGACCGTCCATGACGACTTGATAGCTCTCTTCCATGGCATGCTTCTCATTCTCGCGTCCTTTTCCCGTAGGAAGAATAGGCTTATGGATCGTAAGGGTGAGAGGGTGCCACGTCACCCAGTGCATGTCGCGTGTGCGGGGCATGACATTAAACGAACCATTGATCGTCAGGGGTACGACAGGCAGCTGCAACTCGTCAGCAAGCATAAAGGCACCACGGCGGAAGATGCCCATGTGACCTGTAAAAGTACGCGCACCTTCGGAAAAGACGACAAGCGACATTCCTTCCTGCAGAATCTCGCGTGCCTGATCGTAGGTCTGCTTGATCTTCGAAGCACCGCTACGGTCGACAAAGATATGATGAGCTGCCGCACAGGCAGGACCGACAAACGGTATCTTATGTAGCGACTTCTTCATCATCCACTTAAAGTTACGGCCCAGATAGCCATAGATAAGGAAAATATCAAAGGCGCCCTGATGATTGGCCACAAAAACATAACTCTGCTTGGGGGCCAGATTCTCACGTCCCTCTACCTTCACAGGCAGGAGGAGTAATGTGCAGATCAGACGCGACCAGCATCTTCCAGGATAATAACCCCAAAAATGTCCGTTACCTAAACGGCAGCCGACGATAGTGAATAATGCTGTGAGGATCGTAGCCACCAACACGATGGGCACGACTATACACAATTGGTAAACACGATAGATGTACTTCATATATTTATTTTATTTTTATTCTATTCTCAGACTTCTCTCAAGCATCAGTGCCGGGTTAAGGTCAATCAATGTCTTGCTGACTTTATGGATTGCTGACTACGCAATGTGAAGACGGTAATCTCCGCCGGCATGTTAAACCGGAAAAATACGAGCCCGCCAAGACCCGCATTGACATAGAGCCGCTTACCATCACGCTCATACAACCCATAGTCCAATGAACCGGGAAGGATATGTGTAGGGCGCAGGCCTAAATACGACATCTGGCCACCATGAGTATGCCCGCTGAGCGTCAGAGCCACTCGGCGTGTAGGCAGGATCTCCTTAGGCCAAGCCTCCGGTTGGTGCTGCAACAGAACGACAAAGGCATCCCTTCCCACTCCTCTGAGTGTCCTTCCCAAGTCACTCCGCGACGGCTTCTTATAATTCTCCTCACCGGCAATGACAATAGAGTCCAGCCCGCCGGTCGGCAAGCCTTTCCCCGTGTGTCCGGTGACAACGTTCAGACACCGGCCATCATGGTCACGGTACAGCTTGACATGCTCGTTGCAGAGCAGCTGCCAGCCCAAACGACGCTCCCATGCTCGCGTAGCCGTCTCATTACGGCGTGCCACGACAGGTCCCTCATTGATATACTTGGCATAGTCATGATTGCCCAAGATACTGATAATACCGTCTCTGGCCTTCAGCTGCCGCAACAGCGGAGCTACCGGTCCGATCTCTGAAGGACGTATATTCTGCAGATCACCGGTAAAGACGATAAGGTCGGCCTTCTGTGCATTGATGCTGTCGATGTTACGCTGCAAATAGCGCAGACGGTCTCCTCTGAACGAGCCGACATGCAGGTCGGATATCTGCACGATCCTATAGCCGTCGAAGGCTGCCGGCAGGTCATCGAAATAAAGTTCCAGGCGGTGCACACGCAGGCGCGTACATCCCCACACCGAGCCGTAGATGACAACAAACCATGTATAAAATATCAACACGACCGCCACCACATTGCCCCAGTTCTGATGGGTATGGCGCCAGCGACACCACAGCAGTCCCAAACCTGAACAAAGCGCGAAGAGCGCCTTGGGAATGACAAGCATTCCGACAATGAAGAGATAAACATTGATCACCCTCAGATCCTCAGGCACGAAGTCGCGGATCGTGGCCAGACCGATGGTATAGACAAGCGTGACCAGGCCCGGCAGCCACCACAGCAGTCTGTGCCATAACCTCAACCGGTAACGGCGACGCCAATAGAGCTGATCGAAATAAAGATCAGGCAATACAATGGCCAGAATGATCAGAATGAATATACGTGCAATCATGTTCTATAGTATAATGGACGTCCGGGAGCCATACGACTTGTGGAAAGTTTCCCGTGCCGATGACGGTCTCCGCCCAGACTGACATCCGCACCAGACTGCGGATGCGGGTATGTGGGAGGATCGATGACAGGGTCGTCTGGCCTCCCTATCGCCTGTCCAAGGCTCGTTGCAGGAACCGGCGTACCGTCTTCTCCGGCAGACCGCGCCGACGGGCATAATCCCTCAACTGGTCTTCTCCGATAGGGCCAAGTTCGAAATAACGGGCCATAGGGTGCGCGATCATCAGTCCTGACACAGAGGCATGGGGACGCATCATACCCGTCTCGGTAAGTGAGATTCCGATACGCGCCATGTGGAGCAACGAGTCGAGCAGGAAATTCACACTCGTGTCAGGCAAGGAGGGATAGCCGATGGCAGGGCGGATACCCTGATACTTCCCTACCAGCAGATCCTCGATAGGCAGATCCTCATTCGACGCATACCCCCAATAGGTGCGGCGCACCTGCAGATGCATCAGTTCGGTCATCGCCTCAGCGAGACGGTCGCAAAGGGTCTGCGACAGCATGCGTTTATAAGGGTCGCTGTCACTGTGCTCCTCCATGCTCCTGTCTACCGTAGAGCAGAATAGACCGATCCGGTCGGCCACCCCCTGCCCTACAGGACGGATAAAGTCGGCCAGGCAGAGGAAGGGAGCACCGTCGACAGTATGTTGCTGACGCAAGGTCGGCAGGCGCACGCCATCGACGAGTATATCGTCACCGTCACTGTTGGCGGGTAAGATACGGACAATAGAGTGGGTCTTGTGACGTCCCTCCCAGGCATCGAGCATGGCCTCGGCATCCTTTCGAAGTTCCTGCTTCTCACTCTCCGGCTTACCCGACAATCCCCAGGCAAAATAAAAATAAAGCCAGTTAATATACGGGCGTACCTCGTGTATGTCGTAGTCCAGTCTTATATCCATTCTCACATCTCCTCTCACTCTTCCATACGGAAACGCAATGCCTCTCCACGATAGTCGTTATCGACAATTCGACCCTCCTTATATATAAGGTGGCCATTACATATCGTGGCGGCCACTTGCCAGTGATAAGCCGTTCCAGTGAGGGGTGACCATCCACACTTGCTCTGAATAAGATCGGGAGTGAGCGTCCAGGGAGCATCACAATGACGGATCATAGTGATATCTGCCTTATAGCCCGGACGGAGGAATCCGCGCCGGGTGATGCTGAACAGACGTGCGGGATTGTGACACATCAGCCATACCAGCCGTTCGAGGCTCAGCACCCCTTGCTCCACAAGTTCCAACATTGTTACCAAAGAGAACTGCAGTGTCGGCATTCCTGAAGCAGCCCGGCAGCAACCGCCTTGCTTGTCAGCCGCCTGATGGGGCGCATGGTCAGTACCTACTGCCGTTATGAGTCCGTTGGCCAACGCTCTCCGCAACGCATTCCGGTCGGAAGCGGTCTTCACTGCAGGATTACACTTGATGAGGGCTCCACGCGTGGCATAGTCCTCATCCGAGAACCACAGATGGGCTATCACAGCCTCACCGGTGATCTGAGGTAGTCCCGCATGACAGCCCATGACATCAGCACAGGCTTGGCCATTAGTCAAGGCATTCCCTTCCGTCCACGGCGTCAGCAGCTCCAGCTCCCTCGCTGTAGATATATGCGCGATATGCAGGCGCGTACCCATCTCTTTGGCAAGCTGTACGGCAAGCGATGAAGATGCGTAGCAGGCTTCCTCACTGCGGATGAGGGGATGGCAGGCCACATCGGGATCTTCTCCATAGCGTGCCTTGAAAACCTTCATATTCCGTGAGATCAGCTCAGAGTCCTCACAGTGCGTCATCACCGGCAGGTGAAGGCGGGCACACTCCTCAAACACATCGTGAAGCGATGTGCGCTTATCGACGAGCATATTGCCCGTGGAGGCGCCCATGAAGAGCTTGATGCCGGGTATGCGCGTGCGGTCCAGTTCTTTGAACGTCCCCGCATTGGCATTGGTCGCACCATAGAAGAATCCATAGTTGACATGACTCTCCACTGCTCCCCGCTCATACTTGTCGGCCAGTGCCGCCGGCGTGGTAGTCTGCGGCACCGTGTTCGGCATGTCCAGATACGACGTCACGCCGCCACAGGCAGCAGCCCGCGACTCGCTCTCTATGTCGGCCTTCTTCGTGAGTCCCGGTTCACGAAAATGCACATGCTCATCAATAACTCCAGGTATAAGAAAGCTCCCCGTGGCGTCTACTTCTCTGTCGTAGCCTCCACGGGGAGCCTTTATCCCTTCGATAACTTCTTCGATACAGTCGTCGTTGAGAAGAAGAGATCCCTTGAAGGAACGTCCCTCATTGACTATCGTACCGTCGTGTATCCATGTTTTCATAATGCTGTAGTTGTGAGGGGTCGGCAAGCGGTCATGCCGGACACTCCTTACAGGGATAGCCGGCGGCCGTATTTCTGACGCTTACCGCCCAAACCTTTTGTCTTACTCTTGATTTGCAGAAGCGGGAGCGGCCATCTCATTAGGAGTCGGACCATCCTGCGGAGGTGTCTGACCGGCAGGCATAGCTGACTGTGTTTGCGGTATCTCTTTCATACCGTTCATATACTGCTGGTTCTCCTGCGCCTTCTCATAATAGTCTTTCACCAGCGGGTCATTCTTGAAATGATCCGTCGCCTTGCTCATGATATCTTCTATCCACGCATCAAGCATCGGCACCTCATAGCGGTTCATACACGTATTAATGAACACATAAGGGCCGAGCACATTATCCATGTTCTCTGTCACGAACCCTGTCACCAGCTTATCCATCTTGGCATTGATAGCCTCATCCTGTGCACTGAGCTTAGCGTTGACCACCGCCATATTCTCACCATTCATAATAGCCTGATCATGACGATGTACAAGTTCCAGACTCTGGTTCATGAGCTGAGTGAACTTCAAGCGGAAACTGGAAAGCTTCTCGTTAAGAGGTGTTCCCGATACAGTCTCCTGCGTATTGTCGATCTTCACAAGAATGTCACCACCCTCCAATACTACGGGTAAGCCTACATTATCATTAAGAATAATATTACCTACGCATACAGAGTCCACATTGCCCTGGAAGCGAAACTGTCCATGAACGACGTCACAAGAATCGAGATCCTTCATCGCCGTGTCTTTCAGCACTTTCAAGTACAATTTCTGGCCATCAAGTGTCGAGACATTTGATGTACCTGAAATGGTGAAAGTGTCAGCACAACCGGTCAGAGCCAACAGAGCAAGTAAAACGTAGTAAACATTCTTCATAAACGTCTATTTTCTTATAAGACAAAGATAACACGTATTTCCCATGTGGGAAAATAAATTTATCCTATTTAATTGTGATCTCTATTCTTTTAGATTTTTTTTTGAAAGCTCGTGATCTATCCTATGAACGGTATAAATTTCCAGGATAGCAGCTATCAGAAGCAGCACTACCCATTTATTATAAAGATAGGTGATATAAGCTTCCTGATTGCTGAACAGCGGCCGGAAAAAGCCATAGGTGCTGTCAGCCATCACGATGCCAGCCAACACAAATAGGATATCAGCCAGCGACTGGATACGCTTCAGCCGACGGATAGTCAGATCTGTCCCCTCATAGTCCTGCATCATCTGTATAACAGAAAAGAACAATGAGCCTACAAGGAACACCCAACACATCACTGCCTGCTGCCACATAAATGCTGTACAACCGGCACCGACCACCATCAGCAAACCGCCGAGAAGGAATATTCCTCCCTGATATTTATTTAACTGCGTCATTTCCAAGATTTAATTCTTCATTCTCAGTCTCATCATCAGGCCGTATGTCATCAGAAAGCACAAAGATGTCCTCATCGTCAGCCTTCATGAAATAATGTTCACGTGCGATTCGCTCTATCGCCTTCGGATCACGCCGGAGGTCTTCCAGCTCCTTCATCGCCGCCTCATTACGCTCATTATAATTGGCTATCTGCTCTTCTAACTCACTGATCTGCAGGTTGTATTTCACCAATTGCAAAAAGCTGTTATCATCAAGAAAGCCCACAAAAAGCACACCCACCGTAAGTACGATCAGATACTTATAGCGGGACAGGAGATGCCAAACGAGACCGAATTTCTTGTTCATACCGTTTTATTCAATGGTGCAAAGTTACAAATATCGATGGAAGCTACAAAGAAAATAACAGTTTTTAGTTGAGGAAAGAATGAATTAATTTCGCCATTTAAGTTCTACTTTCCACCCTTTTTCCGTAACTTTGCACCATAAGCAATAAAAAAATTAAGATTCCCATCGTTATATGGAAAACTATATCGTTTCGGCCCGTAAATACCGTCCGATGACCTTCCGTTCCGTTGTGGGGCAGGAAGCCCTGACAACCACGCTGCGCAACACGGTGAAAAGCGGTAAACTGGCCCATGCCTATCTTTTCTGCGGACCACGCGGTGTCGGCAAGACAACCTGCGCACGCATCTTCGCCAAGGCTATCAACTGTATGAACCCAACGGCTGACGGTGAAGCTTGCAACGAATGCGAGAGTTGCCGCGCCATGAATGAAGGACGCTCGATGAACATCTTCGAGCTAGATGCCGCCTCGAACAACTCTGTAGAGAATATCCGGCAACTCATGGAGCAGACACAGATTCCCCCACAGATAGGCCGCTACAAGGTGTTCATCATTGATGAGGTGCACATGCTCTCCACGGCAGCCTTCAATGCCTTCCTCAAGACACTGGAAGAACCACCCGCACATGTGATCTTCATCCTCGCTACGACAGAGAAGCACAAGATACTACCGACAATCCTATCGCGCTGCCAGATCTACGACTTCGAACGTATGCGCGTTCCCGACATCATCAAGCACCTTGAGATGGTGGCCGGCAAGGAAGGCATCGAATATGAGCCGGAAGCCCTGTCTGTCATCGCTGAGAAAGCTGACGGCGGCATGCGCGATGCCCTCTCTATCTTTGACCAAGTGGCCAGCTTCTCACAAGGCAAGATCACCTATCAGAAAGTGATTGAAGACCTGAACGTCCTCGATGCGGAATACTATTTCCGGATGGTCGACCTGGCCATCGACAACAAAGTACCAGACATGATGCTTCTGCTCAATAAGATCGTGGGCAAGGGCTTCGATCCCGGGCTGCTCGTCGACGGTCTGGCCTCCCACCTGCGCAATGTCCTTATGGCCCGTGACGCCTCTACCCTTCCCTTACTGGAAGCATCAGACCAAATGCGCCAGCGCTATCAGGAACAGGCCAAACGCACACAGCCACGGATGATCTACCGTGCGCTGAAGCTCCTCAATGACTGCGACCTGGCCTATCGGCAGAGCCCAAACAAGCGACTGCTCGTAGAACTGACCCTCATACAGGTAGCGCAGCTGACACAGCCCGATGACGACGCGGCCGGCGCGGGGCGTAGCCCCAAACGACTGAAATCCCTGTTTAAGCAAATTGCCGTCGCCCAACCCAAACCGGCTCTGCAGGTGGCCGGGGGTGGACGTGCGAAAGAGAGAACAGCAACAAGGCCGTCCTCTGCCAACGATGCGCCGACTACCACATCGCCCATCACAGCCTCAGGCATCAAACCGACACCCCTCTCTCAAACTCCCGGTGCCTCTGCCCATCCTTCACTCACACCCCCCACGGCAGGTACGCCGAAAGGTTTTAAGATGAAACTCAGTGGTCTGGGACCGTCTTTCAAACAGATGCTGCAGAAGACGGAAGAGAAAAAGGAAAATCAGGACGCACTGATCCTGGCGCCCGAGGTAGCTGCCCAAGCCCTTCAGGCAAACACCGCACAGACAAGTACAACGATGTCACCAGCCGGAACCGATGCCGAAGAGGCCCCGACATTCACAGACAACGAGCTCCGCCTACAATGGATGCTGATGTGCAACCGCATGCAACAGCAGGAACGTTTTCTCGGACTATCGCTGCGGCTGAAAAACATCACCCCTGAAATCACCGACTATCCCAACATTGAGGTCGTGGCCGACAACAAGAGTCTCCTTGCCGAGATGACACCGATACGTGATTCCATCGAAAAGACATTGCAAATCACGCTCCATTGCCCCGTACTCCGCCTCACGCTCCGTCTGGCCGACGAGGGAGAAGCACGCCGGTTCTATACCAAACGGGAGATATTCGACCAAATGAGGCAGAAAAATCCAGCTCTCGAAAAACTGAGACTTGAACTGGGACTTGAACTGGCATAAACTTCAACCCGCTTTATGCAATTTGAAGTGAAGACCGTTTCTGCCCTTGAAAGCCACAATTTGCAGATTGAGTCCTGGCAAGTAGATAAAAAGGGTAAGGGTTCCATATTGGATAATTCACTTGCCGGATGCCGCATGGAGCCGTCATCGATGATTTCCATCATTGCGCTTTCCTCAGGAGCAGTCTGTCGACCATAGACATAAATGTCTCTTGCGGTTTTTACTGATAAGACAAGAGGATGTATCAAAACCCATCCTGAAAAGACGAACCGATAATTTAAAATTTGAACATCCTGAAAGACGAAAGAAAGGGTCGTAGCAAGCTCTGTGCTGAGCAATGATACGACCCTTTTTATGTATTACAGTTACAACCTGTAACCTATGGGAGTAGTCATTTTAGTTTTGACACACTCTCCTTCTGATATTTTATATTTAGATCAGTTCCATTCCTAATTTCTTACACTCATCGCGCATATCCTGAGGCCAGATGCTTGCCTGGATCTCACCGATGTGAGCCTTATGGAGCAGCACCATGCAGAGACGGCTCTGTCCGATACCACCACCAATCGAAAGTGGCAACTTGTCGGTAAGCAACTGCTGATGGAAATAGAGTTTCTCGCGTTCTTCCTGCCCTTCAATTTTCAACTGGCGCAACAATGCTTCCTTATCGACACGGATTCCCATGGAGCTCAACTCGAAGGCGCGGTCAAGTACAGGATACCAAACTAAAATATCACCATTCAGACCCGGTTTTCCATTCTCTGCCACCGTTGACCAGTCATCATAGTCAGCGGCACGACCGTCATGCTTCTGTCCGTCGCTCAGCTTGCCTCCGATGCCCTCCACAAAGACGGCACCCAACTCCTTACAGATGGCATTCTCACGCTCCTTTGGCGTCTTATCCGGCCAGCGGTCGAGCAGATCCTGGGCATGCACAAAATGGATCTTCTTCGGCAAGAACGGCTGTAACTGGGGGTAGGTCTCACAAATCAGAAACTCCGTGCGACGGATAGCAGCGTAGATGCGACGTACCACATCCTCCAGGAAAGCAACCGTGCGATCCTCCCGTGTGATTACGGCCTCCCAGTCCCACTGGTCCACATAGAGTGAATGAAGATTGTCGAGCTCCTCGTCGGCACGTATGGCATTCATATCGGTATAGATACCATAACCCGGCTGCACATCATACTCTGCAAGCGTCAGACGCTTCCACTTGGCAAGCGAATGCACCACCTCGGCACAAGCCTCACCCATGTCCTTAATAGGAAAGGTGACCGGTCGCTCCACACCATTGAGATCATCGTTGATACCCAATCCCTGCAATACAAAGAGAGGTGCTGTCACACGACGCAGACAAAGCTCCGTGGAGAAGTTCTGCTGAAAAAATTCCTTGATTTGCTTGATGGCCAGCTCAGTCTGTTGACGGCTCAGCAAGGTCTTGTAGTCTTTCGGTCGGATAATTTGGCTCATATTTGCTTTTTTTTATGTTAATGTTATCATACCTTACACATATTTGTATAAGGCATGAGGCGCAAAGGAAATCAACCTTTCAGTAAACCCAAGGTTAAGTCCTGCGCAATAGATAATGTCTCTTGCGGACCATCGGCGAAAAAGAATCCAACTTTGAAATTGCCACCCTTTCACAACCAACGGAACATTTTCCGCTAAAACGCAGATGCAAAGATAAGCACAAAATATAAATACGCAAGCAAAATAAAATAAAATTTTTCTTTTTGTCACGAATTTCTAGTAATATTTTATCATTTTGCAGTGTTTATGCCAAATATCGTAAACACCGAACGGAGAATTTCACTCTTTGAATATTACTAACGCCTGCTTATATCCTTCCTTCTTTTCCCCTTATCCACTCCAAGCGACATGAAAACGAGAGTCAAAACTTGTCAGGGCATGAACAGAGACAGCCTTTATCCTTCAATTTCTCATTCCCGAAGGTCTTGCCACAGTCGTTCGATCACAGTATTGAGACGAATGATATCAGACAAGAAATTGTCTTAAAAAGACAAAAGGTTAATAAAGTGGCACAACATTTCTTTACACGACATAATATCATACCCATCGAAGCATCGTATATTCCTGCCAAGGCCCTTTATCCGAATCACACCTATTGATATCAGAAAGAAAAAGTTCTTACCACAATCAATGCAAGATGAAACGTAAAATCATTGCTATCTCAAAACACCGCTATCGTTCGACACGGCTCCACTCTCAAGCATTTTTTATTCATCTCACCCAAACCATCAATATTATCCGAAGTAAACTTTCATGTCTGCGTTTTATTAATTACCTTTGCGTGTCTTTTCAAAACACAGCACAGATGAACAACTGTGAAGACCTCACACAAGGTAAAATAACAGCCACGCTGCTGCAATTCACCCTACCAATGATTGCAGGAGCGATGATGCAGCAATGCTACAACATTGCCGACACACTCATTGTCGGCCGCTTCATCGGACCCGAGGCCCTGGCAGCGGTCGGCTCCGCCTATACCCTCATGGTGTTTATCACCTCCATCATCATTGGGCTATCCATGGGTAGCGGCACAGTGTTCTCACTGAAATTCGGCAGCAACGATCTGCCGGCATTACGCCGGAGCGTCTTCGCCTCACTGATCCTCACTGGAGCCGTGACCCTGGCACTCAATGTGGCAGCCTATCTGTGGACAGACGACATCCTGCGGCTGCTGAGTGTACCCGGCGATGTCTATCCACTGATGCGCTGTTATCTTATCATCATTTTCAGTGGCATCATCCTTTCTTTTGTCTACAATTTCTGCGCCTCGCTGTTACGTTCAGTGGGCAACAGCCGCGCACCCCTCTGGTTTCTGGCAGTATCGGTAGTACTCAATGTCCTGCTCGACCTCGTCTTCATTCTTCTCCTCCACCAGGGAGTGGAAGGAGCGGCGACAGCCACCGTCGTCTCACAGGCCGTGGCAGCGGCAGGCATCGTAACATACATCATCAAGACCCATCCTGAACTACTGCCCAAAGCTGCCGATACAACAATCAACAAGGATACGATCCGCGAGATCGTCACCTTCTCCTCGCTGACCTGCGTACAACAGTCGGTGATGAATTTCGGCATTCTGATGGTGCAGGGACTGGTCAACAGTTTTGGCATGGCCGTCATGGCAGCCTTTGCGGCCGCTGTAAAGATTGACTCGTTCGCTTACATGCCCGTACAGGAGTTCGGCAATGCCTTCTCCACCTTTATCGCCCAGAATTTCGGAGCTTCCAAGGCCGGCCGCATCCGCCGTGGCGTGAGACGTGCGCTGGTCATGACCATATTGTTTTCCATTGCCGTCTCTGCGATAGTATTCATACTGGCCGAACCACTCATGACGATCTTTGTCGATCCCGGTCAGAAAGAGATCATAGCGATCGGGGCCGACTATCTGCGCATCGAAGGCGCGTTCTATGCCGGCATAGGCATCTTGTTTCTCCTCTACGGCTACTACCGCGCCATCCGGATGCCCGCCATGTCTGTGGTGCTCACCGTGCTGTCGCTCGGTCTGCGCGTGCTGCTCGCCTATCTGCTCGCAGCCGTACCCTCCATCGGAGTCAACGGTATATGGTGGTCCATCCCCATCGGATGGTTCGTAGCCGACAGTGTAGGCATGCTTTATTATGGACACACGCTCCGGAAAATCTATACGCCACGGGGGATTCAGTTGCACAAGATGATGACCGGACACAGAGCATAAGCAATCCTGCCTGCTCTCGGACATCCCAACAGCCGTCTCCACACATATTTCTCTCTTCGCACTCAAAGACAACATAGATATGATCCAGCAAACCACTTTCTCACTTCAGCCGGCATCAGCCGGTTTCCATCTCGTCACAAGGGAAATCGTGCGGCAACTGCCTGCACTGCCCAAGACGGGACTACTCCATCTCTTCATACAGCACACCTCGGCTGCCCTGACAATCAACGAGAACGCAGACCCGGATGTACGCATAGACATGAAGAACATCTTCGACCGTCTCGTGCGGGAGCGCGAGCCTTATTACCAACACACCCTCGAAGGTGACGACGACATGCCCGCACATGCCAAGACTTCTCTTATAGGACCCTCGGTCACCATCCCCATCACCAACGGACGGCTCGCCTTAGGCACCTGGCAAGGCATCTACCTCTGTGAGTTCCGCCGCCATGGAGGTGCCCGCCGCATCGTGGCCACTATCATAGGTGAGTGATTCTACAAAAACCGATGGACTCTCTCTGCACCCGTCTGTTAGAAAGTTCGCAACCGAATATTATAAACTGAAGTTTCGCAAGTGCCTAAGCAGATGCATGATTTAATGTAATTTTAGAATAAAAATGGGTTGAAGTTTGGATAACTCATTGAAAATGAGTAACTTCATAATCGCCCAAAAATAAAGTTCAAACCTCAAAGCCATAAACAAAGATACAAATATTTTATCAGATCTGAGAAGCTTCTTCTCAGAAAAAGATAACAACCGTGTAATTAACAGCATTATGAGCGTGATGGAGCACATAAACATACGTCCAAAACAGCTGGGGGCTGAGAAACGTGAGAACTGCAAGTTTACCAACCTGCAGGTCCTGACACTGCTCATCCTCATGCCGTTCTTCCTGGTCAAGAATGTTAGCCGATACCTTGACTCAGGATTACGCAATCTGTTTGTTTGTGAAAAGGACATGTTCTATCGTTATTATGAATAATGGAAACATCAAATGGCGCCGGCTGCTCTATTCAATGAACAGACAGCTGATCAAGAAAATCAACCGTGAGACAGAGAGCAATCACGACAAGCCCGTATGCCTGATCATCAATGACACGGACGCTCCCAAGACGGGAAGGAAGTGCGAGCTTATCGGCCGCATATACTCTCATGTGACCCACAAGAGTCTACTTGGCTTCAAGTGCCTTACCCTTTTGCTTTCCGACGGCGTAAGCCAGCTGATGCTTGACTTCTCCCTCCATGGCGAGGAATACAAGAATGTTGACAGAAAGCAGGGACTTACGAAGGCTGAGCAGGCAGCACAGTTCAGTGAGAATCATGACGGGCAGGCCATCAAGGAGCGGACGGACGAATACTTGATGAAGAAGACGGACAAAGCCATAAAGCGCGGCATCCGTTTTGACTATCTTCTCGTGGACAGCTGGTTTACCAACTCCGACTTCGTTAAGCTCATCACAAGCCGTCATATCCACTGCAACCTTATCGGCATGATCAAAATCGGCAAGACCAGATACCAGACTGAATACGGGAACCTTACCGCCAAGGAGATCATCAGAAAGCTCCATGCCAAGAAACTCTGCAAGCACAGCAACCCCCTCAGGTGCACATACTGCACTATAGACGCAAAGTTCGCCGGAACGACAGTACAGCTCTTCTTCTGCAAGCGGGGCCGCAAGGGACAATGGAACGGGCTTCTTACAACTGACCTTAGCCTCGGCTTCCTTCAGGCTTACAGGACTTACTCCATGAGATGGGCCACAGAAGTCGCATATCACGACATGAAGGGACTGCTCAATCTGGGAAAATGCCAGTCGGTTCACTTCTCCGCACAGATTGCAAGCTTCACTCTCACGATGATGCAGTACAACATACTGTGTACCGTGAAGAGGTTCGAGTCCTATGAGAGCATCGGAGGAATCTTTAGGGAAGTCTCCTCCGAAACCCTTGAGCTGTCTGTTCCTGACAAGATATGGAAACTTATACTGGATACCATTCTTGCCATTGAAGAGCTTGTCTCTGCAGATGCATGCGGACTTCTTTCGGCACTTATTAGTGAAAATCTCAAGTCCCATCAATTATCGAATATTTATAAACTCGCATCGTGATTTATTCACTTGCGGAATTTGAATCAATTACATATAAGTATGGCAAGATCATCAATGGCAATATATGTCTGGCTTATCAACCTGCTGGATAGTAAGAGCAAGATGACATTAAAGGAGATGTCCCAAGCATGGTCAAGGTCTTCTTTGTCTTTCGGAGAAGAACTTCCACGAAGCACGTTCAACTACAATAGGAATGCAATAAGAGAAATCTTAGGTATAAACATCGTTTATGACAAAAAGAGCAGGAAGTATTCCCTCAAACAAGACTCCTTATCATCAGAAGCTGCGAAAGACTGGTTGATAGACTCATTTACGACTTTCAATCAGCTGACAATGAACAGAAGCCTTGAGAACCGTATTATTTTTGAGAGTGTGCCATCCGGGCGTGAATATCTTTCAGACATTATTGATGCCATGAAAGAAAATGAGGTGCTGGATATTACATATAAAGGCTTCTACAGCGAGACACTCCCAAAAGAATATGCCTTCATGCCTTATGGAATGAGGATATTCCGCAGCAGGTGGTATGTGATTGGAGCGAAAGAAAATACGCAATCTGTCTTCTCTCTGGGTCTTGACCGCATAATAGACCTGAAGCATACCGGCAGAAAGTTCGTCCTGCCGAAGAATTTCTCCCTAGAGAAATACTATAAGGGTTGCGCAGGGGTGATAGCAGACCGCAACGTACCGGTCAGGCATATTGTCCTAAATGTCAAGAAGCCTTCCACTCAAAAATATCTTATCAGTCTCCCGCTTCATCAGTCACAGCAGGTTAAGGTCAATAAGGACAACAGCTGTGACTTCTCTTACGATGTAAGGCCCACCTTTGACTTCCTGCAGTCCATCATGATGCTCGGCGACGACGTGGAGGTTGTCAGCCCTGCTGACGTAAGAGTAGACATTCGTGAGAAAGCCAAGAATGTTGTCAAGCTGTATGAAGGAAAGCAGGCTACCAAGGGGTAACTTGCTTTCCTTGAGATTCATTAGGCTGTATGTCAAATCACGTTGACGATGGTCGACAACACTTGCTCATACCATTCGGAGCAACGCTGCCCAAATCCAGGGTGATAGGTCCTGAATGCTAGCGGCAGGTCATCAGCAGAGACCCTGGCCAGCTCCCTCGTTTTATAGCCTTCTTCAACCGGCGAGAAACTGGCGTTGGGGAATTTTTGTCTGATGTCGTTGTCATAGTCTGGACCAGTAAGGAAGATGCACGCATCCGGTTGCACTATTCTCATCTCATCCCTCAAGACATTAAAATATTTATTCTCGAACTGAGTCACCAAGTCATCGGGACGGCCATTGCCGTCGCCCTTTCCAAATTTGTTGATATTATTTACGACAACGGAATGATTGTATGGCGTGTCGTCGCCGTTAATCATCTTGTTGATAATCTCGACGTATTTCCAGAAAGGGGTATGATAGTTACTGCCGTAGTCGAAGTCTTTGTATGTAGTTATTACCTCATCGACATCCTGTCCGCTCCTGACGCAAATGTCATTCCATTCGTTGGTTTCCTGCCCGATGATCATAACCTTCTTCGCGGCTTTAAGATACTCGTCTTCCCAAATATGAATAAGGTAAGGCGCCGTGTAGTTTCTAATGTTATGGCTTTCAAGCTGACCATACATTGTATTCAGACCATCAATATGGTTGACATACAGTTCTCTAAGTTGTTTGTTAATACTCAATTTTACTATTTTAATTATTAATTATGGCGGAGTCCATTAGCAAGTGCAAATTTGCGAAGTCTTTTTGTAAACGACTTCATCTGGAGTGAGGAAATTAAGTTTTTCTCTTGGTCTTGCATTAATTGTTTCTTCGTATCATCTTAATTTTTTGCACCTATGTTGGACTTGCCTATATTGCCACTCTCTAATCCGCCCAATGCAACGACAAGACGGATTTCATCATTCGGCATATCGACAGGCTTATACCACCAGTTGAATCTTTCACTAAAGCAATCGGCAAACTCCGTCAATGCCTCCAACTCATACATGATCAACGTATCCTTGTTGGAAAGGATATAGAAGAACACCTCCTTTGCTTTGAATACCTCTCCCGTCTTGAAAATGTCATACTTGCCCAGTTCCTGCAAAGCCATCTTTATCCTGTCTCTTTTCCCTCTCACAGTAACATCGATGATAAAGGGGTGGACAGAATGAATAAGCTTGTCAAAGAATAGACAATCATCGTCGTCTTCCCTGATGTCATTGAACAAGTATTTGATACTCTCAACCTCTTTGGATTGAAGACCTGACATAGGTGCCAGGCTGATGACCTTTGACGTTATCTCATTTTCCATTTTTCTTAATTAATTAACTAATAATCAACAAATTAACTTCTATTTTTGCATTGCGATGGGATCCTTTGTGCGGATGCCTGGTAACCATCTTGTCCGATGTTGGGGTGAAGGATTTCTTTCTCAGCCTGGTGTTGAGCCCAGTTTTTTCTGCATGCGTCGAAACCTTCTCTGTACAATCATTTTTCCTCAAGCCTCCCAAGACTATTATCAGTCGGATTTCATCGTCCGGCATATCGAAGGCCTCTTTATACACATAAGGCGTATGGGGGAATCGCTTTTTGAAGAAGCGCAGGTCACTAATAGCCTTGTAGTCGGCTCCGTTTGCCACAACAATGAAAAGACCTGCTTCCGCATGAAAGGCAGCCTTTGACTTAAAGACATCATACCTAAAAAGCTCATCCATAATCTTCTCAATCTTGTTACGTTGGCTGTGAACAGAAACGTCTATGAACATAGGGTTCTTTGACATAAGAATCTTGCAAAAGACGTTCATCTTGTCATTGGCTATGCCCTTGAGCAAACTGGCAATACTCAGAATGTCAGAACTTTGATACTCTTGTAATGGCGAAAGGCTTACCACATTCGATGCAACAATACTGTTTAATTCCTTCTTCATAACTTCTCTATATAATGATTAACAATAGAATCTACAGATAAATATATGTACCAATCGGTTACGGCTATGACAGCCATATAATATAATGATAACAGTGAGCTCGAGAGCTTACCACGGATCAAGCAACTAAGGAAGTGAAAGGTACTGTCAGCCAGCAGCATACATCCAAGCGATATAGTACCAACCCATATCCATTGGTTCAGCAAGCTGGCATTGAGACAGACAAGCCCCATGCAGAGAGCAAACCATGGCAGGCGTAAGGCCGACCAGTGATAACCATTCCTTGTACTAATCTGTTCACAACTGCTTTCAGTAGCCAGCTTGCTTTCTTCATTGTCACTACTCGGGCAATCTTTCTTACACATGACAGAGGCTTGTGCCTTTGTACAGTTCATTGATTTTTCTTGTTCCATAATGCTAAATATTTATGTCGATATGCTCTATTGTTCGTTTCATCCCTGCTATTGCAAGCAATAGGAAGAGAAGCACGGCCGCTATGCTCTTGCAGTAAAATCGCCTATTGTCCTTCCTCGACTATCGGTCATGAAAGGCGTTGTAGTAATCTTCACAGAGCTTTACCGCTGCCATTACACCTATAATCCCTATCGCTGCCATAAAGCAGTTGTCCCACTGAGTCCAAGGCTCAGGTAATGAGATCCAATATTTACTTGCTTCCATATCTAATTAATATTTATCGCTGCAAAGATAAGACTGTAGGTGTACAAGATTGTTGGACAGTGTGAAAAATATATTGTAATTAGTGATTATTTCGAGAAGTGTCTATGAATATTATTATTTCTACATAAAATTTGTGTATATGGGTAAAAAGCATTTTTTCGTGAAAACATAAACTAAACTATATGCAGCCTATCCAGTTAGATAATGAAGACAACAAGATAATTGAATTAGCTTCTGAAGTAGCAAAAGAACTAAACACTTCAGATAAGTATCCACCACATTTAAATCTTTTAGCTTCTATATTGAAGACCCCTGAAGATTTAAATGAAGATGGACACACACTCCGGAAAATCTATACGGCACGGGGGATCCGGCAATGTAAGACGATTGACGGGCACAGGCCACAGACAGGCCAGCTGCCTATGTGAATGCCTCCGGTATGGCGACGGGAGCCGCATTGTGGGAGCCACCATCATCTACTGTGGCACAGCACTTTCTCCGAACAAGCGCAACCTGCCGGGCTTCTTTCCTGTCTCTTGATCCTATATCACTCTTAATGGCCCTAATCATTATCATCAAGATAATTAATATATATATATTTACAAAATAACACATTTTATTACAAGATAATTTGGTTATATGGAAATCTTTTAATATATTTGCAATAGTTCTACTAATTAAATTAATTGCCTTATGAAAAAATCTTTTGTTACTTCCCGTTATTCTAGCTTTTGCTTTTACAGCTTGTTCTTCTGACAACGAAGCCTCTCAACAGCCTATAACAGAACAGAACGAGCTAATAGAAACAGGTAAGCAATTCGCGAAAATCCACAATGATGGACTAGATGCAATATATACTGCATTAATAAACAGCAAAAATGAAACAGAATCTTTTTCTGACAGTTCTATATGTCAAGTGATTGAAAATGCTGCAAATTCTTTTATAAGACAACATAATACACAGACAAGGGTGACTGACGATTCAGAAATTGACTATTCTGTATATGAAAAGATCTCTATTGAAGATATAAGAAAAAACATGTCGCCAAGAGAGAAGCAGTTTGTACAGTCTGCAATATCTGACAACCAAGACATAGAGCTTAGAAATGGTCACTAACGACACCTCATTAAGTCATTCCAAAAAAGAAGCAATTATCTGCTTTATTACAACTTTTAAAGCGTCTTCAGAGTATTGGAGCAACAATTATTCAGAATGGTTAAAACTAACTGATAAAGCCACGACGAGATCTTTCAAATTTGATTGGAAACAAGTAGCTGTTGCTGATGCCTACTGGGCATATACAGGTTTGCTGTCTTCTGGTCTCAATGTATGGGTTGGCGGAGGTGCCGCAGCCGTCGGTTCTGTAGCTGCTTGTTTAAAATAGACAAATTATGGACTTTAAAATAGACTGATTATGGACAGAGACAATAAAATAGGATTAGTATTCGCCATCGTATGGATGCTGTTCGTAGTGGTGCTCTTTGCGAGCTATTTATATATAAAGGATTATCCCGTCGATTATTTCATCGACGAAGAAACAAGTGGATTCATTTCCTTAGGTTTCTTTTGCCTATGGGCTGCCATATGGTTCTTTATTGGCCGGCATCTCAGCAAAGACTTTGCCGCCAAGAAATTTGTCTACAAACAACAATATCCCCTCCTGACAGAAAAAGTCATAAACAAGGCATTCAAGGAATGGTATTTCTCCAAATTGGCAAGGACTTTGTCTATTGTGATGTTCTGTGCCGTACCATTTTACATTGCAGCCAATGTCCGAGGAGACTTAACCACCAAGAACTACATCTATATAGGAAGTTTGATGATTTTGTCGACCGTATTATATTGGTACAGCAAAAGACACTCATCCCAATCCGAATAAGCACACGACACCCGTAAAGC
>ULNJ01002604.1_pt1 | contig 25885 bp, 15 predicted proteins | sample 1951891 | NCBI WGS metagenome assembly ULNJ01 (sample SAMEA4835574, study PRJEB28245) | human gut metagenome | biome: gut microbiome; material: fecal sample | place: Denmark | collected 2008 | reverse complement strand
GGGCTTTTTAAATTTGCTGGCATATTCGCCAAATATTAATCTTTTACCAGTGTGGGTTGCTCACTTGGCACAACATCTCTGTACCTCCTAAGTCCCGTACCAGCTGGGATAAGCTTACCAATAATTACGTTTTCTTTAAGTCCAATAAGTGGATCAATCTTGCCCTTGATAGCCGCATCAGTCAACACGCGAATCGTCTCTTGGAAGGAAGCCGCAGCAAGGAAGCCGTCAGTAGCAAGCGCTGCCTTAGTGATTGAAAGAAGCACACGGTGCGCCATAGCAGGTTCGCCGCCCGCAGCAAGCGCCTTCTCGTTTTCTTCTTCGTATTTAAAGATGTCAACAAGGTCGCCAGGAAGAAGGTTCGTATCGCCACTTTCGTCAATCTTAACCTTTCTTAACATTTGACGAACGATGACCTCAATATGTTTATCGTTAACGTCAACGCTATAAAGCTTATAAACCTTCAAAACTTCACGCATGATGTAGTCTTGAACGCCCTTAACACCCTTAGTTTTAAGAATGTCATGAGGGTTAAGTGGCCCTTCGGTAAACATTGAGCCAGGCTCTACCACGTCGCCCACCTTAACGATATATTTAACACCGTAAGGAATAGCGTAGCTAAACACGTTGCCGTCTGGCGTTTCAACCTCAACAAGTTGTTTAGCCTCGTCAACCGTTTTAACCTTACCGCTTACCTCACTGATAACCGCAACGCCCTTTGGCTTCTTCGCTTCAAAGATTTCTTCAACACGAGGAAGACCTTGCGTAATGTCGGCCGCTGATGCAGTACCACCCGCTTGGAAGACCTTCATTGTAAGCTGCGTTCCTGGTTCACCAATTGATTGGGCAGAAATTATACCAACCGCCTCACCAACCTGAACAGGGTCACGGCTTGCCATATTTCGGCCATAGCACTTAGCACAAACACCATGCTTAGATTTACAAGTAAATACAGTACGGATATTAACAGATTTAATGCCCGCAGCAACAATAGCATCGGCCTGCGCAATGGTTATCATCTCGTTAGCCTTAGCCAAAACTTCGCCAGTTTCAGGGTGAATAACATCGCTAACTGGGAAGCGACCATAAATACGGTCTTTAAGCCCCTCGATTTCACGGTTGCCATCATAGATAGCGCTTACTTCCATACCGCGAACCTTTTCACCAAGGGTTGCAAAACAGTCATCATCGTCAACAACAACTTCTTGCGCAACGTCCACAAGCCTACGAGTAAGATAACCCGCGTCGGCCGTTTTTAACGCCTTGTCGACCATTCCCTTACGTCCACCACGCGTTGCAATAAAGTATTCAATAACGCTTAGGCCTGACTTAAAGCAAGACCTGATAGGCACTTCAATAACCTTACCCGACGTAGATACCATGATACCACGTAAGCCCGCAAGCTGACACATGTTACCGGCGTTACCACGCGCTTGACTGTCTACCATCATTTTAAGTGGGTTGGTTGGCTCAAACTCTGCCATAACCGCTTTTTCCATCTCGCCCATGGCCGTGTTCCAAGCGTCAGTAAGTTTTTCAGCCTTTTCATAGTTGGTGATTAAGCCACGTTTATATTGCTTTTCAACAAGAAGGCTGGCTTGGTTTGCTTTTTCAATGATTTCTTCACGTTTTGGCGTTGTTTTAACGTCAAACAAGCACGCAGTGATACAAGCTTTTGTTGAATATTTATAACCCATCTCCTTAATGCGGTCAAGCATTTTGGCGGTTTCAGTTGAACCAAGGTTGTCATAACAAGCCTTGATAATCTTTTTGATTTGTTTTTTGCCACATGGATAATCAATTTCAAGTTTTAACATATCCTCTGGCGTTTTGCGCTCACACAACCCAAGGTTTTGAGGGATTTCGCGGTTAAAGATGATTCGGCCAACCGTTGTGTCTAAGATAGTTGAATACATCTTGCCATCAATCACCTTTTGAACACGAATTTTAACCTTTGCTTGAAGGTTAACATTGCCCGTGTTGTATGCCAAAACGGCTTCATCTGGGCTAGCAAAAATCTTGCCCTCGCCCTTAGCGCCCTCTTTGGCAAACGTAAGGTAATAGTTACCCAAAATCATATCTTGCGTTGGAACGGTGATAGGCTCACCATCACTTGGCTTTAAGATGTTGTTTGATGCAATCATCAAGAACCTTGCCTCGGCCTGCGCTTCAAGCGACAATGGAACGTGAATAGGCATCTGGTCACCATCAAAGTCTGCGTTAAATGCAGTACAGGTAAGTGGGTGAAGCTTTATAGCACGACCCTCAACCAAAACTGGCTCAAACGCCTGAATACCAAGACGGTGAAGCGTTGGTGCACGGTTAAGCAAAACTGGATGGTCTTTAATGACGTCTTCCAAAACGTCCCAAACGATAGGACGCGCACGCTCTACGATACGTTTAGCACTTTTGATGTTGTGTGTTTGGTTAAGGTCAACCAACCTCTTCATAACGAATGGCTTAAACAGCTCAAGCGCCATTTCTTTTGGCAAGCCGCATTGATAGATTTTAAGGCTTGGCCCAACAACGATAACCGAACGACCCGAATAGTCAACACGTTTACCCAAAAGGTTTTGCCTAAACCTTCCCTGTTTACCGCGAAGCAAGCCTGAAAGTGATTTAAGCTCACGGTTGCCCGCGCCCGAAATCGCCTTACCACGACGACCATTATCGATAAGCGCGTCTACCGCTTCTTGAAGCATACGCTTTTCGTTTCTTATGATAATGTCAGGCGCGCCAAGCTCGATAAGCTTTTTAAGGCGGTTGTTACGGTTTATAACCCTGCGATACAAATCGTTAAGGTCGCTGGTTGCAAAACGGCCACCATCAAGCGGAACCATTGGCCTAAGCTCTGGCGGAATAACTGGCAAAACGTCAAGAATCATCCATTCAGGACGGCTTCCGCTTTGACGGAAAGCCTCCAAAATAGACAAACGTTTTGCGGCTTTTAACTTCTTTTGCCCTTTAGACGTGTTTAAAATCTCACGCGTTTCTTTGGTTTCTTTTTCAATATCAATTTGCTTTAAAAGCTCTTTGATAACCTCGGCACCCATACCCGCTTTAAAACTTTTTGGCCCAAACTGCTCAACGGCCTCGCGGTATTCGCGGTCATTGATAACTTGTTTAAACTCAAAGTTAGTTGTACCTGGGTCGGTTACGATAAACGAGGTGAAATACAAAACTTGTTCAAGTTGCTTAACAGGAAGTTCCAAAAGCAACCCAATTCTTGAAGGCACGCCTTTAAAATACCACATATGTGATACTGGGCACACAAGTTCAATGTGACCCATACGCTCACGGCGCACCTTAGAGCTTGTAACCTCAACGCCACACTTATCACAAACAACGCCTTTATACCTTACGCGTTTGTATTTTCCGCAATAACACTCCCAATCCTTAGTTGGCCCAAAGATACGCTCACAAAACAAGCCATCGCGCTCTGGGCGTTGGGTTCGATAGTTGATGGTTTCAGGCTTAGTTACCTCACCATGTGACCATTCGCGGATTTTTTCAGGGCTTGCAAGCCCAATCTGCATGGAATCGAAGTTGTTTAATTCAAACATATTCTCTCCTTTTTAGCTTTACGCTATCTTTTTGTAAAATCAAATTGTAATTAAAGGTAAATTAAATATCATCATCAAGGTCGAAAAGCGAGTCAAGGTCTTGCCCTGCTACTTGCGTTGCGCCCATAAGGTCGCCCTCGATGTCATTAGTGCCAAGGTATGGGTCAGTTTCTTCAAGCTCAACCTCAACCTCTTGTTGCACTTTCTTTTTCTCCGCGCGCGAATCATAGTTAGTGTTAATGTCTTCTGGAAGTTCTTTTAACACAATCTCTTGATGATCCTCAGTTAACACTTTAACGTCAAGCGCCAAACCTTGAAGTTCTTTATTTAGAACCTTAAATGACTCAGGGATACCAGGTTCAGCGATATTTTCACCCTTAACAATTGATTCATAAGTTTTAACACGTCCAACAATATCGTCAGATTTAACAGTAAGCATTTCTTGCAAGATATTAGCAGCACCATATGCTTCAAGCGCCCAAACTTCCATTTCACCAAAACGCTGGCCACCAAATTGTGCTTTACCGCCCAAAGGCTGTTGCGTAACAAGGCTATATGGCCCGATAGAACGCGCATGCATCTTATCGTCAACAAGATGATGCAGTTTAAGCATATACATATAACCAACGGTTGCACGGTTTTCAAATGGTTCACCCGTGCGGCCGTCAAATAATTGAAGTTTGCCATCTGCTGGGAAGCCGTTTTCAACCAAAAGCTGTTGAATTTGGTCTTCTTTGGCTCCGTCAAATACTGGGGTTGCAATCTTCCAACCCATTGCCTTGCATGCAAGCGCCATATGTACTTCAAGCAACTGCCCGATGTTCATACGACTTGGCACGCCAAGCGGGTTAAGAAGAATTTGAATTGGTGTTCCGTCAGGAAGGAATGGCATATCTGCCTTAGGCAAAATTCTTGAAACAACGCCCTTGTTACCGTGACGACCAGACATCTTATCACCAACGCTCATCTTACGTTTTTGCGCGATATAAACGCGAACAAGTTTTGATACGCCCGTTGGAAGTTCATCTTTGTTTTCACGAGTAAAGACTTTAACGTCAACAACAACGCCGCCCTCACCGTGTTGAACTCTTAGGCTGGTGTCTCTAACTTCACGCGCCTTTTCACCAAAGATAGCGCGAAGCAATCTTTCTTCTGGGGTAAGTTCGGTTTCACCTTTTGGCGTAACCTTACCAACCAATATGTCGCCCGGAACGACCTCCGCGCCCACCATAACGATACCATTTTCGTCAAGGTTAGCAAGCGCATCTTCACCAACGTTAGGAATATCGCGAGTGATTTCTTCTGGCCCAAGTTTAGTGTCGCGCGCGTCTTGCTCATACTCTTCGATATGAATTGAGGTAAGCACGTCGTCTTGAACCAACTCTTCGCTTATCAAAATAGCGTCTTCAAAGTTGTATCCTTCCCATGGCATGAAAGCAACAAGAATGTTTTTACCGATTGAAAGTTCGCCGTTATTGGTTGAAGGGCCATCAGCAAGCACGTCGCCCGCCTTAACCTTTTCACCCGTTTTAACAATTGGTTTTTGAATCATACAAGTTCCGTTGTTTGAACGAACGAACTTGGTTAATGTGTATTTATCCTCAGTGCCATCTTCGCAAGCAACGATAATCACATCAGCGCTTGAATATTTAACAATACCCGCGCGTTTAGCAACTACCATAACGCCACTGTCAACCGCGATACGGTGCTCAGTACCCGTTGCGATAATTGGCGCCTCGGTTTTCAAAAGTGGAACGGCCTGACGTTGCATGTTTGAGGCCATCATCGCACGCGTTGCGTCATCGTTTTCGATAAATGGCACAAGCGTTGTTGCAATCGAGATAAGTTCTTTTGGGCTTACATCGATAAAGTCAATTTGGTTTCGTGGCAACTCAACGATTTCACCTTTCTTTCGGCAGATGATACGCTCGTTAGCAAGCGTCCCGTCCTCAGCAATTGGCTCATTGGCCTGCGCAATAACATAGCCCTCTTCGACGTCTGCGCTCATATAAACAACTTCTTTGGTTACCTTACCCGTAGCCTTGTCAATCTTACGGTAAGGCGCCTCCAAAAATCCATACTTGTTTAGCTTTGCATGCGTTGCAAGCGAGTTAATAAGACCGATGTTTTGACCTTCTGGTGTTTCGTTAGGACACAAGCGGCCATAGTGCGTATAGTGCACGTCTCGAACTTCAAGCCCCGCCCTTTCACGCGTAAGCGCGCCAGGCCCAAGCGATGAAACACGACGTTTGTGCGTTAAGCTTGCGATTGGGTTGGTTTGCTCCATAAACTGAGACATTTGGCTTGAACCAAAGAACTCACGGATAGTTGAAGTAATACTTCTTACGTTGATAAGCGAACTTGGGCTAAGCTCATTAACGTCTTGAACCTGCATCCTTTCACTTATAACTCTTTCAAGTTTTGCCATCGCCGTAAAGAACTGATTAGTTAAAAGTTCACCAACGGCCTTAATACGACGGTTGCCAAGATGGTCAATATCATCAAGCTCGCCAAGACCTTCGCCGATTGATAGGTGATAGTTATACGTTGCGATAACATCGTCAAATAAAAGGTGGCGCCCAATAAGTTCATCGCGGTATTCACGGATGACCTCTTTACGCTGCTCATTGTTTTTACAGCCTTTGGTAAGTTCAAGGTAGGTTGGAAGGTGAATAAACCTGTCAATCTCAAACTCTTCTGGTTTAAAGCCGGTGTATGCTTTAAACTCAACCATATTGTTACCAATAATGGTGAAAGGCCCATTTTTACCAACCACTGTTACGCGGTTTACGCCAGCGTTTTGAATGGCCAAAGCCTGCTCTTTGTTAAGAACCTCGCCCGCACTTGCCAAAACCTTTTTGCCAACAACAACGTCCTCGGCCAATGTTTTGCCATTCAAGCGGTTTTCAAGGCAAAGCTTTTGGTTGTATTTAAACCTACCAACAAAACTAACGTCATACCTACGCGTTGAATAAAACATTTTTTCAAGGTTACGCTTAATCGCTTTAAGGTTTAAAACTTCGCCTGGGCGCAAGCGCTTGCTGATTTCAACAAGGGCTTCTTCTTCGGTTTTGGTTGGGTCTTTTTCAAGCGTTTTTAAGATGCTTGGGTGGTTGCCTAAAACAGCGATAATATCTTCGTCGCTTGAAAGGCCAAGGCCACGCAAAAGAATAGTACCAACAAGTTTACGGCTTCGGTCAATCTTAACCCAGATAACGCCCGAATTGTCTTCTTCAAGTTCAATCCACGCGCCACGGCCAGGGTTAATCGCCGTCTCGGTTGCAAAGTTGCCCGCTTTGTTAACGCCTTGCTTGCAATAGATACCAGGGCTTTTAACCAACTGGCTTACAACCGCACGCTCAGCACCATTTATAATGAAAGAGCCATTATCTGTCATAAGTGGGATATCGCCAAAGAACACCTCTTGGTCAACCACTTCGCCCGTCTCTTTATAAACTAGGCGGATTTTAACTTTAAGTGGAAGGCTGTACGTAGCGTCACGCGTTTTGCATTCAGCCTCGGTGTATTTTGGAGTTCCAGCAAAAGTATGATCCAAAAAGTAAAGCTCAACTCTGCAATCACGATCAGGGTCTTTAACATCTCGGTTAAGGTTTTCCGTATCGATAATTGGCGAAAAGTCTCTTAATACGTTTCGAATACCATTGGTTATAAAGTCATTATAACTTGCCTTTTGAACTTCCATTTGATAAGGAATATCGATAATTTCATCAATCTTACCAAATTTGTATCTTTCGGTTCGGCCGTATTTAACCTTAGATACTTTTAGATTTTTTGCACTCATTTAAAATTGCTCCTTTGGTTTTTGTGGTAGAAAAAGCGCACTTAAAGTTTGACTAAGAAAATTTGTGTGTTTATTCTTTTGTCGCACCCTAAATGCGCTTTCATCTCCTTAAATTTTTAAAAACTTGCAAAAATTGCTTGCTTTTATGATAACTTTTGTTGTATAAACATTGTAAGACCTGCCACACTGCACGTACATATGCCCCAAAAAGGCACAAAAACAGGCACAAAAAAGGCGGTTTTTAAGCGGTTTATTGCAAAACAAGACAATAAGTCATCATAAACTCACAATATGTTACCATAAAAAGCGAACAAAAGTCAATAGTTTTTTGTATTTTGTTCAATATTTTTTTGCCCGCGCGGGGCTTATTTTTTTTTGCCAAAAATTCACAGTACCTTACCATTCGGCTTTTACCCCCTACTTTTAACAATATCGACGTATAGCAATACATCCGCCACGCATTCGATAAAATTCGACAAAGTTTTTATTCTTGGCAAAATAAAAATCACACCGCTTGTGGGCAGTGTGAAATTTTAAGTTATTTGCTCCAATCAACTTCTTCAAGATTAAGTTCGGTTGGCTTTTTAGTTTCATTTTTAAAATATTTTCTCATCTCTTCGTCACTAAGCTCGCGTCCTGATGGAAAATTGTCAGTCTTTCTGTAAACGCTTAAATCTAGGTCGTTTTTAACCTCTTTAACTGGCGGCTCAGGAAAAATTACCTTCCCATCAACGCTTTTAAGATTTCTTTTTAAATCTTCGTCAGCCTTAGATTTTTTTGACGCATTTTCATTTATAATTGTTTTAACGCTGTGGCTTTTAAAGTTATTATTGCTTTCTTCAAGCATCTCTTCTTCGGCTCTGTTACGCTTTTTCTCAGTTGCAACCGCAATCGCGCTTTCAGTTATATACCCAAACGCAAGTGGCATAAACGCGCCAAGAAGCGCAAAGCCAACAAACACTGCCCCGCTTGCAGCCGCCGCAAATGGAACCGTAATTCCCAAGGCAATCGCCGCCGTAACATAAAACGCAAACCTAATCTTTTGACCAATGGTCAAACCTCTTTTCATTCCTTTCATAACCTTTCACCTCTTAACAAAATTTTATCACACATCCACCAACTTGTCAAGAGGTCTTTTTTATAGTTGTCCTTGCAAGCGCCAGCATGGCAGTCTCATTGTTAAAGTTTAAAGTTGAAAGTTTAAAGTTTAAATGCGGCTTCCGCCCATGGAAGTCTGTTATTTCGGCAAAAAGGTGCAGCAGGCTGGGCAGTCACACTTTTTCTTGCCTAAATCAAGATTTTCAATTGTTATGCCATTAGCAATACACTCACAGTCGCGCGCAAACAGACAATCGGCTTTACATCGTACGTTGGTGTTGTGGCGAACAAGCGCCTGCGGGATACGGTCTTTTTCATGTTTGGCGGGATTGTCGCTTTGTTCATAGGTTGTACACTCAGTGCTGCTTGCAACGTCGATATCATCAGCGGTACAGTTGCACGACTTGTTAAACTTGCAATTTTGTCTTTCACATTTTAGATCTACCATATTGTTACCTCCAAATATCTAAATTTTGGCCAAATTGCGCCATTTTAAACCCCAAGTTATTAACTTAAAGTTGACAAAATGTCAGCAACTTGTTAAACTTAACTAAACCAAGGAGGCAAAGAATATGAAAGTTATCCTTTTAAAAGACGTGCGCGCGCAAGGCAAAAAGGGCGACGTTATCAATGTAAGCGACGGATACGCCAACAACTTTTTGTTAAAAAACGGACTGGCCGTTCCCGCAAATGCCGCCAACGTTAGCGTAAACAACCAACAAAAAGAGGCCGAGGCTCGCCTTAAAGCTCAACAAAAGGCTGAGGCGCAAGAGATTGCCAAAAAACTTACCGGCGTAACGCTTAATATTTCAATCGCTTTTGGCGCGAATGGCAAGGCGTTCGGCTCAGTTACTAACAAAGAGGTGGCCGACGAACTTGAAAAACTTGGCTTTTCAATTGACCGCAAAAAGATTGTTATTGACCAGCCAATCAAAACCGCTGGCAACTTTTTGGTGCCTATCAAACTTTATCCCGAGGTTACGGGCAAGGTCTCAGTAATCGTCACCAAGGCTGAATAGTAAAAATGCGAAACAAAAACCCCTCAGTTGAGGGGCTTTATTTTTCACACTTATTTTATTGTTTTTGCAGTTTTTGTTTGCACTAAACTATTTAAGTTCAACAGTTGCGCCAGCTTCTTTAAACTTAGCAACCATTTCGTTTGCTGCTTCTTTGTTTACGTTTTCTTTGATTGTTGCGTTTGCAGTTTCAACCATAGCCTTAGACTCAGCAAGACCAAGCCCAGTGATTTCACGAACAACTTTGATAACAGCGATTTTGTTAGCGCCTACTTCTTTAAGCACTACGTTAAACTCAGTTTTCTCTTCTTCAGCTGGAGCAGCAGCGCCACCAGCAGCAGGAGCAGCAACAGCCATTGCAGCCGCGCTAACACCAAATTCTTCTTCAATAGCATGAACAAGGTCGTTAAGCTCAACAACCGTCATACCTTTAATTTCTTCTAACATTTTTTTGATATCTGCCATTTTAATTTCTCCTTTAATTTTTTGCCTTAATTAGGCGTTTTTCTTTGCGATTTCGTTAACCGCAACAGCAAGCGAACGCATAGGGTTCGTAAGCATACCAAGTAATTGTGCAACCAAAACTTCTTTTGAAGGGATAGAAGCAATAGCCTTGATTTCGTCAAGATTGCAAAGTTTGCCCTCAACGTAACCAGCTTTAACCTTCATAACTTTGTATTTAGTTTCCCCGTCAACCGCAATTTTAGCAGGCGCAACAACGTCAGTATCTGAGAACGCAACCGCAGTTGTTCCCTCTAAAAGGCTGTCTTCAAAATTGATTCCAAGCTCGCTAAATGCACGTTTCATAAGTCTGTTTTTATAAACCTTATAAACGCAACCAGCCGCACGGAAAGCATTTCTAAGCTCAGTTACTTGCGCAACCGTAAGCCCCTTATAGTCAACAAGCACAATCGTTTTTGCGTTGCTAGCATAATTTTTGATTTCATCAACGATAACTTTTTTGTTTTCAAAATTTGCTGACATTTTATTCCTCCTTAAAAGTGTGAAAAGCAATTAAAAAACCCTTATGCAGTCAAAAACATAAGGGTTGAAAAATCAACAATTTGTTTACCTCGGCAAGATATTTAAGGCACCTAATAGCGCGCCACTTGCTGTCTTTGGCTGTAAGAACTATTCAATTACAGGCCGATTATACACCAAACCGCACCCCTTGTCAAGCCTTTTTCAAAATTTTTTAGCCGCCAAACTTTTTTGTGAAGTTCAAACTGGTTTGCAAAACTGGTTTGCTAATAATATTATATCTTAATTTAATTTATTTACCTATCAAATTAAATAACAAAAACAAAAAAGTCCTTGGCAGGTTGGGGGTTGCCCCCGATTTGCAAAAGGACTTTTTATTTTTATCTTTCCATCTCGTCGTAAGGAACAAGCGCGGTTTTGTTATCGTGACGAACAAGCGCGGTAGTTTTGCTGCTTTGTTGCGCTGCATTAATATTTTTTGCGCCGTTATTTGACCCTGACACTAACGCCGTGGTCTCGCGTTCGGCGGGCATATTTTCACGCCCACGCTCTTGCGACAGCACTTGGTCTTTTGGTACTAGGCCGCCAGCAAATCTTGCGCTGAGGTCACGCTTTTGTTTTGCTGTGAATTTAGCAGCAGCAAGCGCGGCTGGCAACTCTTGTTTTGCGCCAACACGTTTAGATTTTGAAAGTTTAACAAGCCCGTCAAGTTCGCGCGATTTCTCTTTCATTTGTTCAAGCACGCTGACCTTGTCAAGCCCGCTGCTTGCATAGTCATTATCGCTGAAATTCGTTGCACGCTCAATATTATTAAGCAGCGCAACCGCCGCGTTAAACTTTTCAACTCGCTCGGCGGCGTTCTCAGGATTCTCGTGCGTTAGGCGGCTAATACCCTCTTGCTCTTCATAAAGCCTGTTATGCTGAAAGTCGGCAATTATCTGCATTTGCGCTTGTGCGTCAGCAAAAACCTGCTCTTTAAGTTCCGCCGACTTATCGCCCACAACTGACGCGCCTCTGCGCTTTTCAAGTTTGCGCGCGATGGCGTCTTTTTGCTTGCCACTTGCGCCGTCTAGTTTATTAGCAAGTCGCGCATTTTCGCGGGTTTGGCGTGCCTCATCTGCACGTACCGCCGCCAACTCTTCAAACCTTTGCTGCATTTCAAGTTGAGCAGCAACCACCTTTGATTTTGGCGTTTTTCGCTCGCCTTTACTTTTAAATAGCGACTCTAAAACTTCAAGCGTTTCGGCGCTGCAATCGGCCATAACAAGGCTGTATGCCAACTCGTCAGCACGCTTATAGTTAAGCTGCTTGAATAACACAAACGCGTCAATCTTGCTTGAACATTCTTTAAGGTATTCAAGTTTGTTTTCAAGCGACTCGCGCGCGGTTGCGTTGCTCTTTTGCTGATACTTCTTTTTAGCCAACTCTTTGGCGGTTTCACCCGTCTTTTCTTCGGCCGTTTTAGCCGCAATTTTAAGTTTTTCAGCGCTTACCGTTACGCGTTTATCCGCAGAGTTAACGATTGACGAAATCTCGTCAGCCACCTCAACCATAATCTCTTGGTTGCGTGCGTCAATCTCAGCATCAACTTCTTGCGCACGCGTTTTTGCAAGGTCAATTTGCGTTGAGAACGCCGCCAAACCCTGAGCAATAACCTCTTCGTCTGCCCCGCTGTTAGCAAGTGACACGCGCCCCAACTCGCTAAGCGCCTTAAACGCCTTTTGACGCGTAACTAAAACGCTCTTTTTCTTTTTAAGGTCGTCATAACTTAACTCTTCGTTAGGTGCATAGGCAACAATGGCTGGCGTTGGCTTAATAACGCGCCCATCGGTATACGTACGCGCAACAAACTTGCCATAATAATCGCACACCGCACGCTCATACTCACTTCGCGCAACAAACTCGCGTTCACGCGCATCCGCCGCCCCACGCCTTTTAATCTCTTTGGCCTCTTCCATATTAGCAAAAGCCTCATCGTCAAGGCGCATAAAGTCAGCCGGCGCAATCTCATCAAACTTGCCCGTGTAATTATCTTCAAGCGCACGGTTCATTATGCCAAACATCTCTTCGTGCGAAAGCCCCTCGCCCTCACGTTGCAACTGAGAAATCGCCTCGTTTCGCTTAGCGTTAGCGCGCTCGTTTCGGTCTTTGGTTGCTGTTTTTACAATCGCACGTGGCGCCGCTGACACAACTCTTGTTTCTTTTGGCGCTTTATTAGCAGTAACAAGACGCGCAGCCAAGGCTGGCTCAGTTTCATTAATTTCTTCGTCATCAAGCGGAACGCCCGCCGTTACGTCGCTAAGGTCATCAAAGTCATCACTCGCCAAGCTTTCTTCTTGCATCTGCCTTGCCTTGCGCATTTCGGCGATTTCACGCTCGGCGGCCGCCTTAATATTATTATGAATGCGATGCAACTCAGTTAATCGTGACCCTGCTGCATCTTCACCTTCAATCTCGTTCGCGCGAACAATGGCCTGCGGTTTCTCGTCAGCGTGAACAATAGGATTTGAACGTTCCGTGACGTGTTCGTCTCTCTCAGCGTACGCGTTTTCTGGCTCAACGCCAAGAATGGCTGAAAGTGACTTGCTTCGCTTGCCATTACGCTGTTTACGCGCATTAAATTCCTCGCGGTCTTTATTCATATCAAAAGCGGGTACAATTGCTGTTTGCTTTTTTTCTGCTGGCACAACCGCCGCCTCTACAAAATTTTGAACGCGTGCCCGTTCGCGCGCTGGTTCGCTTTGCGTGTTTCTTGCGTCATCAATATTTTGTGCGTCTATTGACGTTTGATCTGCTCTTACGTTCGACTTACCTGCACCCATAAATGAGTTAACAATGTCAAGGTCTTCGTCAAAATCTCGTGACGCATTACGCTGTTTTCGTTCTGCGGCCGCCTTTTCAGCCTCGCCCAAAAGATCGTCAAAATTAAGTTCGTCTTCATCGGTTGGATAACTTGCAACAAAGCCCGTGCCCGCGCCAAATTTATCAACAATTGGCTGAGTTTGCGTCTTCATTGTCGTCGTGCGGGTTGGTTGGCTGTTTAGCTGGTCTTTCGTTAAAGCCGCCTCGTTTATATCTTCTAAATCAACGCCATCGTGTTGCGCGTTGCCCGTGCGTGGATTAGCGGTGTCAATAAACACCGTCTCGTCGTCATTTTGCACTTCGCCCGTGACTGGTGCGCTACTATCGCTAACTCCGTTTTGAGGATTAGTGCCTACGCCCGAGATAACGTCCTCTCGTTCGCCCACGTCATAGCCAGCCGAACCCGCACCATTTTGGTAAGCATTCGCTCGTTCCGCAGTTGCCTCTGTTTCGCCGCGCACCATCGCCTCAACGCCCGGAGAAAAAATTTTTTCTTCATCGTCCGTCTTCGCGCCGTCCTCACTTGGTTTTTCTTTGCTCTTGTCAGCAGGTTTTTCTGCCCCGCTGGTGATAACGGTTTCTTTCTTGGTTTCTTTAGCGGTCTCTTTTTCGGCATCTGTTGCCTTTTCAGGCGCACGCTCAGCCTCTTTCGCACTCTTAACGTATTTAAGCCTTTCTTCAAGCCTAATATCAGCCGCCGCTGGGTCAAAGCCCGCTTCATAGCGATACCCACCCCGCAACTCGCTGTTTACATACTTTTGATATTTTTTAAAGTCTTTTCTTGCGGCCGTTTGCGCGTCTTCAAGCGCTTTTTCTTCTTCTTTGGCCTTTTTAACGTCCATATTCGCCGCAATTAAATCTACTCTGCGTTTTTCGTAAGACTTTTTCATTATCCTAAGCCCTAACGCGCCCGAGCCAACCGTAAGCGCGCCAAGCATCAATGCGGGCATAAACTTAACCGAGTTATACCACGCGTAAATGGCAAACGACCCAACGCCACCAACCACCGCCATGGTGATAAGCGCAGGCAAAACGGGCAAAAGCATCGCAAGGCGCTTTAAAAACCTTTTTCGGCGCGCCTTTTTAAGTTTAGCCTTACCCTCTTTAACGCTGTTTTCGGCGTCTTCAACCGCCTTGTATTTCGTCTCGATTTCTTCAAGCGAATATTTTCTTTCGCCGTCAAGGTGCTTAATTGTCTCTTTTTCAGCGATAGGCTTGCCCGTTTCAACGCTATGCGACAATTCTTTTGTAAAGCAATAATAACTTTCGTCAAGGTCAGATAGCGTTGCCATATCGTCAGCACTGTCACTATCTTTGCCATTTATCGCCTTGGCCATCTGCGCAAGGGCGGCGTATTTAACTTCAAACTCCTCACGTTTTTTACGACTTTTAGTAAAAGACATAAAGTGAACAACGTCTTTAACACTGTCAGGGTTTGGCGTTTTCCCGTCAAACATAGACGAAAAACTAACTGGGTTCGCTTTAAGCCTTTCGCGCGCCTCATTAAACTCTTTAATGTATTTTTTAAGTTCGATATACGACTTAGTTGAATTTAAAACCCCAACCATAACTTTCCCTCTTTATCTATTAGTTATAATTATTTTAACATAATTAGATTATAAAAACAATAGAATTTTAAACAATTTTTGCAAAAATAGCCAAAAAAGACCAAATTTTGCCTACTTTGCTAAATTACGACATTAATTTTGTCGCTAAAAATAAATAATTTGCCAAATTTGTTGCATTTTTGATTTGATTATTTTATTATATAATTACTAATTTTATTTTATAGCAGATAAGGAGAACCTATGGGCTTAATTCAGTTTCTTAAAAATTATGACAATAATAAAAACGTTAAAAAGGTTAAAAAAATAGCCGACTTAGTTGTGGCTAAAAAAGATTATTACTCTTCTCTTGACGACATTACCTTAAAAAACCAAACCCGCGTTTTAAAAGACAGATTAAAAAATGGCGAGTCGCTTGACGACATTTTGCCTGACGCGTACGCCGTTATAAGTGAGGCTGCGTGGCGCGTATTAAAACAAAGGCCGTATTATACCCAGCTTTTGGGCGCGATAGTTTTACATCAAGGGCGCATTGCCGAAATGAAAACAGGTGAAGGTAAAACGCTGGTAGCAACTTTGCCAAGTTATCTTAACGCGCTTAGTGGCAACCCCGTTCACGTGGTAACGGTTAACGAATACCTTGCTAAGTATCACAGTGAATGGATGGGTAAAATCCACGAGTTTTTGGGGCTAAGCGTTGGTTTCATTTACGCTGGACAAACCGAAGAAAGCAAAAGAAAAGCCTATCAGTCTGACATTATTTATGGAACAAACAGCGAGTTTGGTTTTGACTATCTTCGCGATAACATGGTTGTAAGAAAGCAAGACCGTATCACCACGGGGCTGCACTTTGCCATTGTTGACGAAGTTGATAGCATTCTTATCGATGAGGCGCGAACCCCACTTATCATCAGTGGCCCAAGCGGCGATAACAGCGAGGTTTATCTTACCGCCGCACGCTTTGCAAAAACCCTTAAAGATGACGATGTTGACATTGACGAAAAGAAAAAGGCCATCAACCTTACCGAGTCAGGCGTAAGCAAGGCCGAAAGATTTTATCATATTGACAACTTGTCTGACATTGAAAACACCTCAATTAACCACAACATTAACAACGCCATCCGCGCGCGTTTTATGATGAAAAAAGATAATGACTATATCGTGCGTGACGGCGAGATTTTGATTGTTGACGAGTTTACGGGGCGTGTGATGGTCGGCAGGCGTTACAGCGACGGGCTTCACCAAGCCATCGAGGCCAAAGAGGGCGTAAAGGTTAATGCTGAAAACAAAACAATAGCAACTATCACCCTTCAAAACCTGTTTAAGATGTATAAAAAACTTAGCGGTATGACGGGTACTGCTAAAACCGAAGAGGCCGAATTTAAAACTATTTATGGCCTTGACGTTGTTGTTATTCCAACCAACAAGCCCGTTATTCGTGTTGATAAAAATGACCGATTCTTTTTCAGCCATGACGCCAAGATTCGCGCCGTTGTTGAAGAAATTAAACAGAGTTACGAAAAGGGGCAACCAGTGCTGGTTGGTACGATTACCGTTGAAAAAAGTGAAGAGCTTAGCAAGGCGTTAAGGCGTGCGGGTATCCCTCACAACGTGTTAAACGCCAAAAACCACGCAAAAGAGGCCGAAATCATAGCGCAGGCTGGTAGGATTGGCGCAGTAACGATTGCAACCAACATGGCGGGGCGTGGTACCGATATTTTGCTTGGCGGTAACGCAGACTTTTTGGCTAAGCACGAACTTGTTAAGGCGGGGTACAGTGACGAAATCATCGCCGCTGCTACCAGTTATTTTGTGCCTGACGACCCCGAGGTCAAAGAGGCGCATAAGCTTTATGTTGACAGCCTATCTAGGTTTGCGCCAGAGATTAAAGAAAACCGCGAAAAAGTTATTGAACTTGGTGGTCTTAAAATTATAGGTACTGAGCGTCACGAAAGCAGACGTATTGATAATCAGCTGCGTGGACGTGCGGGCAGACAGGGCGAGCCGGGGTATTCAGTGTTTTATATCAGCGCGGACGACGATTTGTCACGCGTGTTTGGGTCAGACAGGCTTAAATCGATGGCCGCGACCTTTAAACTTGACCCTGACACGTCGATTGACTGGAAGTTTTTCTCGCGCGGAGTTGAAACGGCGCAAAAGCGCGTTGAGGGCTTTAACTTTACGGCACGCCGAAACGTTGTTGAGTTTGATAACGTGTTAAACCGTCAGCGTGAAGAGGTTTATGCACTAAGAAACCGCATCCTTGACGGCGAAAATATGCACGAGCGCATCTTAGAGATGATTGGCGAAGTTGTTGAAACGATGGTTGACGACTTTTGGGTTTTCAAAGACCCAGACGACGCCGATGTTGACGGGCTTAATGCCGAGCTTGAAAAGCGCCTGCTTGAACCCGAAACCAATTTTGTAACCTTAGATATGGTTAAGCGCAACAGTAAACACGAACTTATCGGCCTTATAACTGACCGCATTATCGAGCGATACGAGGCCAAAATCGTTGAGGACGAAAAGTTGGGCGTTAAGTTTGACGAGGTTGAGCGCACGCTTATGCTTAGAATTATGGACAGAAAGTGGATTGACCATATTGACGATATGGACAATCTACGTATCGGTATCGGCCTGCGCGGATACGCTAATCAAAACCCAATCACGATGTATCAGCAAGAAGGCTTTGATATGTTTGAAGATATGGGTATTGCTATGCGTAAAGAAATTGTTGAGGCTGTTTTAAACGTCCGCATTCAAGTGGCCGGCGCACCAAAAATGCCCGAGCGTAAACAAATCGCGGGCGCTAAGGCGAAAATAACCCACGCCCAAGCCGCCGAAACCATCGGCCGCAACGCCCCCTGCCCATGCGGCAGCGGTAAAAAATACAAAAACTGCTGCGGTAAATAAATCTTTAAGCAAAAAATCTTATTGAAAATAAAAACCCGCAAGATTGTGATAAATATGGCACAAACAAAATGCCTATTAACAATTAATACATAGATTAAACTATTAAACAAATTATTTAAACTCTTACAAAAAACCGTAAGATTGTGATGAATAAGAAAGAAAAAAGAGGCTTATCAAGACAGAGCGTACCTTTCGTACGTGACGTCTTGGGAGCCTTGCATTTTCTGCACTAAATCTCACCCTATTCCGGTTTTTAAAATCGCTAAGATTTGGATGAATATGGCACAAACAAAATGCCCGATATTGGATAAGTGTACTCATTCGTACTCGCGTCCAATTCGGGCTTTGCAGTTTGCGACATAGTCGCCAAATATTAGCGATTTTTTAGTGAGGTTTTGGCAAACGTAAATACCACCACCCTCTTTGCCCGCGCCTTTAAAAGCTCTTGTGCGCACTCCGTACTGGTTGCGCCAGTGGTGTAAACGTCGTCGATAAGTAAAACGGTTTTGCCTTTAAGGTTTATGCCTTCTTTTAATTTGTATGCACCCTTAATATTAGTGGCGCGCTCGTCACTTGAAAGGCGTGACTGGTTGGTGAGTTCTTTAACCTTGTCAAGAGTATCAACAAGCGGTAAGTTAAGCAATTCGCAAAAGTGCGTAGCGATAAGTTCGGCGTGGTTAAACCCGCGCAGTTTAAGCTTGTGCTCACTTTGCGGGACAAAGGTAACAGTGTCAGCAACCTCGGTCGACCCGAGATACTTATTTACCATCAGGCGCGCAATCAGTTTCGCCAGATATTTTCGGCCGTTATATTTAAGGCCTTTTATAAGCGCGCCGCTAACGTCGCCGTACTCGCATACCGACATCGCACGGTCAAACTTACGCTCCTTCCCCTTACAATCATCGCAAATCAGCTCGCTTGGCCTTAGTTTTGCGCCACAACGCGGGCACTCTCGGCCATCATGCCAATCAATTGCGCCGCTACACTCATCACACAACTTCACCTCAGGGTGTTCTAACTCTCGGCCGCACGCAAAACAACCAAACTCCGGAAAAAGCGTATCCTCAAATCGCCCCAGCCACTCCTTTATCTTCTCTGTCACCCGCCCCATAATTTCACCTAATCATTGTTTTGGTTTAAAACGTCAACCCACTTGTCAACAGAATCGTCTACGTTTTGACCTGTCAAGACATCTTGCTGCTTATTTTTGTTGTTTTTATGCTCGATATCTTGGGCGCCCTTTTTATCACCTTGACCAACCGTTTTATCTGGGCAATTGTTTGCCCCTATCGCGAAAACAATAAACGCCAGTGGTATTAAAATTATAACACTGCTGTTATTAAGCATTGATTCAACAATCCCATATGCTGCGACTGTGAAAAGCGGAAGCAGGCTGTGCCAATATTTTTTAAACGGCTTGTTTTTTGTTTCTTTTACCATAAACTGTGCAATAACAAACACAAAAAGAGCAAAGCCAATTATGCCAAGCTTTTGAAAAAACTCGATATATATGTTATGTGTTGAGTTATAGTTGTTTGGTGGTGGCGTTTGAATTTCACTGCCCATCCCAAGCCCAAACAAAAATGTAAGCCCATTTCTTCCAACAAGGCTAAGGGCGTTTTGCCAAATAACTTGGCGCCCCGTTGTTAGGCTATCAATACCAAAATTGCCATCAAACACTCCCGCGCGCTTTAAAAACACATACAGCATCAATCCAATTGCTATAGCAATAACTGGCGACGAATAAAGCATCGCTTTTTTAAAGCGGTCAAACCTTAAACAATCACGAATTCCAACTATTGTTATTGCGCCAAACAGCACTATTGCAATAAGCATAAAAGACTTGCTGCCCGAAAGCATGCCAATAATGGTAACAACGGCTGCAAAACAGAAATTTTCGACCTTTGAATTTTCACTAAAAAATCTATAAACAAAAATCGATAAAACAATAGCGCAATATTCCGATAAATGATTTGGGTTAGCAAACAGCGCGTTATATCTAAAGCCGCTGCCGATTGGTGTTTGTTGCACAATCGCTTTTGCATTTGGTATCTCAAAAAGAATGGTTGAAAACGCACAAGCAACCAATAATCCAATAACAAGCGAAATCGACACTTCGCGAATTTTGATTTCTTTAAGATTAAGCGTTGCAACAAAAACCAGCGCAACCCCCAAAATCACAAGCCCCGTATAAAGTATTTTTTTACCATTAATAACACCGATTGGCAAAAGCATGAAAACGCAAAGCGCCAAAAATGGCAGCCACGCTTGCGGCTCATAAACAATCTGTTTGTTTTTAAACGCTTTAATTAAATATTTAACCGCAAAAAATGCAAGGCAAACAACAAAAACAACATCGCCCCCCAACACTCTTAAAACCGCACAAAACGGCGAGATAAAGCAGAGAAGCATAAGGCCATTATTAAAGTCATTAAACGCCAAAAGAACCAAAAACCCAACAAGCGCAACAAAAGCCAAGGCTGGCATAATCATACCAAACGCGCAAAGTAAAATAACGATTGACAAATCAATCCAAAGCCGATTGCTTAAATAAAAATCCTTAAACTTAAAAAATGAATCTTTCATACGTACACAACAATACTATCACAAACCATTTTCAATGTCAATGCCAAATCAATTGCATAAATTCTCAGTTTGATTTAAAATATGATTAAGATAAATACGAATATGGAGAGATTTATGAAAATTTATGGAATTGAAAAGGTAAGTTTGGTGGACTTTGATGGGCACATTTGCTGCACGCTGTTTACGGGCGGGTGTAACTTTCGTTGTCCGTATTGCCACAACGCAGGGCTGGTTTTGGGGCGCGACCTTAAAGAGATAAGCGAAGAAGATATTTTTAGTCACCTTTCACGGCGCCGCGCAATGATAGACAGCGTTTGTATTTCTGGCGGCGAACCCACCATTAATCCAGATCTGCCAGAATTTATTAAAAAAATAAAGGCGCTTGGGTTTTTAGTTAAACTTGACACCAACGGCACCAACCCAAAAATGCTTGAATATTTAATCGACAACCACCTTGTTGACGCGGTGGCGATGGACATTAAATCAAGCAAAGAAGGTTACCTTAACGCGTGCGGCGCAGACGATAAAAAAACGCAAAATGTGGCTGCGTCGGTTGAAATTTTGATGAAAAAATGCAAAAATTACGAATTCCGCACTACCTTGGTTGAAAATTTGGTTACTGAAAAAGACGTAAATTCAATGGCAAATTGGCTGGCTGGCGCACAAAAAATGTACCTACAAAAGTTCGAGGATAAAGGCGGAAATTTAGAAAGCGGCCTAAGCGCTGTAAGCCGCGCAGCCGCGCTTAAATTTAAAGCAATCTTAGAAAAAACAATCCCCGAAGTTCACCTTCGAGGATATGATTAGAGTTAAGTTTAAAGTTGAAATACTACTATTTATTCTCAGTGTTTTTGTTTTACACCCGCGTAAATATATTTACACTCACCAAACCTACGCTTTGCTTCGGCCAGTGTTCGTTGTAAATATATTTACGCTTGCTGCACGCCCTACTCTCCAACTCCGCATTGCTCACGCGCAAGCGTGCTCATCAGGAATTTTAGTTGTTGTATTGCCATATTTTTTAAAGCTAAATATTTTATTTCAATAAATGTTGAATATCAAAATTAATTATCAATATTAAATCTGGGTGCCACTAAGGGTTTCATAAATCTGTGAAAGTGGCACTATTTTTATGCCCATTTTTTCAATTTCGCCAATCGTTTCCGCGATGGCTTTTGCTGTAGGCACGCCGCCCTCGCGCCCAACGTGCCCGATAGCGATGGCATACCCCTTGTCAAGCGCAATTTGTGCGCCCTCGCAAAGAAAACGACAGGCATTTGCATAGCCGCCCTGCCCGTGTGGCTCTAAAAACACGTCGCGCCCAAGGTACGCCATCCCACACTCCGCGCACGCCTCTTGGCACTTGGTTTCGATGTGCGTACGGCTGTCACAAAAGAACTTACCCGCGCTTTTAAGATGGTCAATTATACCCGTCATCAACTCTTTGTTGCGACATACGCCCGACCCGATATGAATGTTCGCGCCCTCCGCCATTGGCAATTCTTCAAACGCGGCGTCAAGTTTCGCACTCGCCGTTTCACAGCTGTCGCCGTTGCCGATAAACGTGGCGCCATACCATTCTCTTGGCAGGCGTACGTGCGACTCCATTGGCATATGCACAATCACCTCGTGCCCCATTTGCTTGGCCCGCGCGGCGTCTTGCTTAGAGTAATCGACGAACGGGATCACGGCGCAGGTAAGCGGCGCTTTAATAGCAAGCATCTCGTCTACGCCCGACCTGTCAAACCCACCAAAATCGTCAATAATAATTGCCATCACCGGAGTTTTAAACAACTTGGCCGTTTCAGCCCCGTCGCCCGCCGCCTTTTCACCGCCCGTCGCCTTGTCTGTCATTGCGAGCGCAGCGTGGCAATCCCCTATTACGTCGCCCGCTGCCTTATCTGTCATTGCGAGCACCCGAAGGCAACTCCCTATTACGTCGCCCGCCGCCCATACGCACATATTTCCCGCATTTATACCCACCGAACCAACCAAAACACCAGTCGCAAATAAAATCATTAAAAAACAAATACAAATCTTTTTCATACCCTTAGTTTTCCTCCCCTGCCCCAAATTTATGCAAAAAGTTAAAATAGCCCTGTTCTTATTTTTACTTTAAGCCCACCCTTATATTTATAACCAGAGCAAGTCCCTTAAAGCCCCAGAAACACAACTAAAAACATCAAACAAGTGTAATTTGTATTGTAACTTATATATAATTTAACATTAAAAAATGGAGAAGTATGCCAACAAAAAGTCAGGTATTGACAAATTAACATACTTATGTTACAATTTTAATAACATCTTTTACTTTTTAAATAAAAATAATTAATATAAAAGGAGAACAAAATGAAAAAAGAGACATTAATGCGCTTTAAACGCGCGACCGCCGCTGGTCTTGTTTCGGCCATTCTTGCACTTGGAACAAGCTGTGGGTTCAAGCCATCTGAGCCAACAAACTCAACCACCCAATCGTCGCAAACCACCCAAGCATCACAAACAACTCAAACCACGCAAACCACCCAAACAACAAGCGTACCTTACGTTGAGGTTGACCCAAAGGTTGACGCAACCGTTATCGGCAAAGAGAACACTCTTTCATTAATCAACCTTTCAAACACCGTGCGCCAGATGATTAATGATGATTCTGCATTCGGTAACAACTTTTCTTACCGCGCCGAAAGCGTGCTTGTTACAGGCATAAGCGTGACTGACTATGTTGAAGAGGAAGAAGAGGCAAACGTTGAGGTTCAACAAGACGAAACTCCTAAAAAATCGCTTGTTACCATCAGTTACACCGCCGACGCGGTTGACAAAACCACCGGCGAAAAGGCAAATATTACCGACTCTATCTCTTACGTTACCCAAAACCAAGAGGTTAATAAACTTAGCAACAAAGCTTTTAGCCTTAGCGAAGTTGACGCCTTTTCAACCGCCCTTATTGAGGCCAACCAAGAAAAGATAGCCGAGGCACAAAAAAGCCAACCTACCACTCCATCGGGCGACACGACGATAAAAACCGACCCCGCCGACGCCATCAAAAGCAGCACAACCGTCGCCGACCAAAACCAACAAAACGATATTGTTCAATATGTTATTGACAATTATTTAAAAGAAGCTTTGCAAAATGCAATCGATTCAAGCCAATACGTTCAAGAGTTAATAGACCTTGGATACAATATCGAAAAAGTACATTTTGTTGGTGACTGCACTGACTTTCATTCTATATTCCGCAGAACGGCTTGTTCTGATGACGCTGTGGCTGGTACCCACCTTGCGCAGGATCATTATTTCTATAGCCTAAGGACTCCTTATTTTTATATATCTTTTGACCATACAGCCTATACTTTTTTCTTCCCGACTTATGAGGATGATGCTGAAAAAGAGCATAAGTTTACATATGCAACCTATACTGGCACTGTAGCCGCTTTTGCTATTGCCTTGGCAAGAAATTCTGAAACAAATGAACTTATCGCAATCAACATACCCGCCAGCGTAGACTTTATTATTCCTGACGATGTTAGAGCAAATCTACTTTCTCAATTAGGGATTAAAGATAATGTTGACTATTTAAATATTCATAAAATTTATGATACGGGTGATGAATTAATTAAAGCCAACGTTGATTTTAAAAAAGTCATAACCCAAATAAAAACAAAAGAAGAGTTAGCAGAAAACGCAATGCTTGTCCTTGACGTATTCACAAACCATGCTGAAAAACATATTTTTCCCCTTTATAACCTTGCTATAGATTATTGCAATATTTATGATATAACAAACCATCCAAGAAAAGACAACTTCCTTGATATTGGTATCCTTAGACATCTTACAAACAACAATAAATATAGCCTTGACTTTACTCAACCTCAGCAAGAAAAAGAATAAATTAAGATAGAAAAAAGTAGCAATTTTTAAATTGCTACTTTTTTGTTGTGCTTATGCAACCAAATCTTTGATTAAATAAGAATAACTTACACCTTTTATAATTATTGTAACCGTCGCGTACTGATCAGTGGACGACGTAGTGTAAGCGATGTTTTTCGTGCCCGCGTTATAATCTTCAGCAAATTTATATACACCACCTTTCTCAAGATGAACTCTACCTTGAACATATCTATATGCCCCAGTGATATCAATATCACAACCACTTACAGCCGTTATGGTGTATCCAGCGCCCAAAACGTCATTAATCCTTATAGCATAATTTATAGAACTGCCAAGATCAATCACGCCAGTTGCGTACGCATTAATAACCCCGCCGTTAGCCGCATTAATAGCATCTGTGACATTCGTGTATGTTCGGTTTCCAACCATAAATACGTCCGTTTCGATAAGTGGTACAGTTGCTGCATAAATGCGATAACGTCCGTCCTGATCAATGCCAACATAATCAAACGACACAACGCCATTGTCAGCAACAGCTAATCGACTGTTAGACGAAGCAAACACGCGTACTACGTAGTTATTTAAATTTGTTTCAGTTGTTTCAAAGTCTATAGTATTAGCAGCTGCCGAAATATCATGCGTTGCACTAAAAATGGTCATTTCATTTTGTAACAGCATAATTTGAAGACTTCCACTAAACGATACTGACGACAGGTTAAAGTTAAGTCTATAAATTATCGGCACTTTTTTCTCGCTCTCTTCATATATACAAAAAAGATTAACCTGTTTTTCTGTTTCATTTAATGAATCACCCATCATATAGTCCGTTCCGGAACCATCTATCTTTGTGTTCCATTTGTATCCTTGATAGAATTTACCATCCAAACCCGTATAGCTATATCGCGAAGCATCAAGATTAACCTTATATGATAACTGTTGACATAAGAATATATATGAACCTTCGTTTGACCCTATTTCTTTTCCATAATAATTTATGCTATACAAATCGCCATAGTCAGCCAGAATTACAACATCTTTAGTTAGCGTTATTGTTGAACCAAGTTCGTATCTTTCATATGTAGCCATATTAAAGAATGCTGTAGGTGCTATAAATCCGTCTGCCTCCAATTTCTCAGCTGTAGGTAGGGTGTATGTTGAAACACTTCCTGTGAAATACTGTGAGAAACTGCCTGCGGCTTGCCCCTTTTTAGTTACCCATACCATAAGTGAGTATTCAGTTGATGGAGGTTCTGGCGGAATACCCGTGTCATAAACACAATAAAGAACTAAATTATCGGTAACGATATCACCTTTGTTATAGCTTACATATTGCGAAAACGGCGCTTCATCCCACCCTTTTCCAACCATCCATCTGCCAGCATAGGAATTATAATAACTAATTTGCGTTGGGTCAACCGATATCTTCCATTCGGTTTTTGTTGCATAATTATACCATCCCAATGATGGATTATAAGCCATATACTCAACAGTATGATTACTATAATGAGTTGAGGTTAACACATATACGGTTTTAGTGTGCTGTGAGTAAGGTTTTCCAGTAACAAAGCCGTCCCAACTGAACCCGCTGATTTGGCCATAGTCGATATTAAAATT
>ULNJ01000521.1_pt1 | contig 25996 bp, 42 predicted proteins | sample 1951891 | NCBI WGS metagenome assembly ULNJ01 (sample SAMEA4835574, study PRJEB28245) | human gut metagenome | biome: gut microbiome; material: fecal sample | place: Denmark | collected 2008 | reverse complement strand
AAATAATTGGAATATTATAAAACAAGAAATTTTAAAAATAAGACAATCAACTTTTAGCAAATATAATTCAAATGAGTGGGATAATTGTTTATCATTTAATGATGATATAGAACCTATATTAGATAAAATGAAAGAATTAGAAGGAAGTGATAGTAATGAAATATAGATTAAAAGATGGAGTAAGTTTTAATTTAATTAATAAAAAATCAATAATAAAATTTGATTTTGATTTATCAGATTATTACAACAAAGAAACAAGAATATTTAAGTTTCCAAAAGGATATGTAGCATTTAGTTTAATGAGTGATGTATTTAATAATTTCTTGTTTCTATTAGATTTAGTAGAGGAGGTAGAAGATAATAATGAAGATTAAAGAAACATTATTTGGAACTTTATTACAAGCACCGGAAAAGTATGAAAATAGATACATATTTAAAGGAAAACTAGAGGATTTATTAAATTGTAATTTTACGAAATTAAAAGAAAAGGATGTAATAAAAGAATTAAAACTCGAAATTGGGAAAGAAGATATAGTATATTACAAAAAAAGTGGTTGTGGTTATTTCATCATTTTTCAATATGATGAATCTATCGTGTTTATGAGTGGTGTTCCTATATGGTGGATAGGTGATGAAAAATCAACTAATTACTATGATGACATTAATGATTTAATAAAAGCGGATTTAGTAGAGAAAGTAGGTAGTAATGAAGATAATTAAAAAAGGAACTAAAACACCACCAGATAAAATAACTTATATTAAAAGATGCAATGTTTGCGGGTGTGTATTCACATATGCAATGGATGATATAGACTATACTGTTATTCCAGACCATTACTCGTTTTTAATTTGTCCGCAATGCAAATATCGTGTATCTGTTCCAACAATAAAGAGAAAATACAAAGGAAACGATATAAGTGAATTAATAGAAGAGGAGAACAAATGAAGAAAATTTTATTATTAATATTACCAGTTTTATTAATAACTGGTTGTAATAGACAAGTATTTGATTTTAAATACACTTACAATAAAGCATATTGTAATTACAATGGCGATAAATTTGAACTAAACATAGACAAATGGAACGATTATGATGGTGAGCAAATACAAATAATGTCTAATGGAAAAACTTACTTAATTAGTGCAAATAATTGTTATTTAGTGGAGGAATAATGCTAACATTACCGATTAAGAAAAAATGGTTTGATATGATTTTATCAGGTGAAAAGAAAGAAGAATATAGAGAGATTAAACCTTATTACACAACTAGATTTTATGGTAGAGCATACGAACATAATGTAAAAAATGGATTTGTGAAAGAATATGAAAGAAAATATATAACAATATTGTTAAGAAATGGCTATTCAAATAATAGTCCATCTATAAAATGCAATATAGAATTATCAAAAGGTTATGGTAAACAAGAGTGGGGTGCCGAGTTAAATAAAGAATATTATGTATTGAAAATATTAAGTGTAGAGGAAGTGAAATAAATGACTAGAGAAGATTATATAAACACATTAGAATTAGATAATGCAGAATTAAGAAAAGAAAATAAAGAACTAAAATCTCAATTAAGAGGTACAACTCATTGCTTTGATGAAGAAGAACATAAAAAACTTAAAGAAGAAATTACTAATCTATCTAAAGATGTAGATATGTGGAATGCTAAATACAATGATATGTTTGATGAAAATAAGGAATTAAAAGAAGAAAATCAAACATTAAAGAAACAAGTTGAAAATTGCTATTGTAATAGAACGGATTGTTCTGGAAGAATAAAAGATAGTAAAGTATATGATAGTTTAGTTCAAAAAATAGAAACTCAACAAAAAGAGTTTATAGAGTGGTTAGAATATAAAATAGATATATGTGATAGTTTTCTTGACACTATTAAAAGTGACTTACAAGAAACACCTTATGGAGTAATATCAGCGAATAAAGATATAACAACTCGAATAAAAGAAAATGAAACAGCACATAAAGTTTATAAAGAAATTTTACAAAAATACAAAAGTATAATAGGAGTATCAGATGAATCAAGATAAATTAAAAGAAGTTATAAATAATATTGTGAACTCAATAGATGTGAGTAATTTAGAATTATATAGAAGTGAATTAGGTAGCGGAATAAATATTTTTGAATTGTTTTTCGACCATTACTTTAGAAAAATGGAAGGCTTTCCATGTTCACATGATAAATCAATATATGTTAGTAAAAAGATAGAAAAATATCTTGCTACTGGTGAAAATGAAAATTTAAAACAAACATATAGAGAATATCAACAAAATGGTGGAAATATTGGCTATATAACTGAACTTGATGAAATATGTTACTGGTGTCCTAAAACAATAAAAGATTCAGAAGAAGCAACATCAATTATATTTCATTATTTATGTATAGATACTAATTACTTTAAAAATAAATACAAAAGTATAATAGGAGATGATAAATGATGGAAGATATACATAGTATTATTCGTAAAAAAAAAGAGCGATTAAAAAAACTTAATGATTTTAATTATATAACTACTATGAACGATGTTAAAAGGATCAATGAAATTTATCGTTTAAAAGGTTATATTGAAGCCTTAAATGATGTTAAAAATAAAAAAATATATACACAAGAAAGAGATATACTTGAAAGAATTTATAAAAATGTTGATGAAAATATAAAACAGATTATACGAGAATGTTGGAGGTAAATAATGAAATATATAGTAGGAATAATGTGTATTATAGTTAGTATATTAATGTATTTGCATTTAGATATATTTAAAGATACACAAACGATACTTGGAACAGTATTTTTTATATTAGGCACCATACATTTAGGATTTAAAGAAGAAGATTAGGAGGTAAATAATGAAATCACTAGAGGAAATTAAAAAAACACCTAATTTAGTCATTAAAGCAGAAGCTGATAATGATGGTATAGGTGGGTATTATTACGATAGATTCAACAATAAAAAACTTAACTTCATATTTAGTTACCAAATGGGATGGGAACATTTATCAGTAAGTATGCCGAGTAAAACACCTAGTTGGGAACAAATGTGTATGATGAAAGACATATTCTGGAATGAAAATGAATGTTGTGTTGAGTATCATCCCAAAAAAGAGGACTATGTAAATAATCACGAGCATTGTTTACATATCTGGAAACCTACTGAAGAACACTTACCTACACCACCAAGTATTTTGATAGGTTTTAGAAATGAAGCAGAGAAACAAGCTTTTTTACTTTATGCTAAAAAGAATAACATAGAAATAAACAAATGGAAATTTACAAAATAGGAGGATAAGTGATATTAGAAAAAAAATTAACTATTAAAGAATTATTTGATGAAATGAAGGTATTAAAATGCAGATTAATCAAGATAGCTGAAAAGGAACATAGATTAATGAGTTTAGTTACAGCTATAACTTGGAAAGATATTGTTGTAGGGGGCGGTAAAAAGGGAGATATAATGTTAAATAAATTTGTTAAGAAAGAAGAATTAGAAAGTGAGTTTGATATTGTAAAAGCATCTTATGACTCCTACAAAGAACAAGCAATTAATGAGATTAGAGAAATGATAAGATCCAAATCTATAGAAGAATGTATAGTATATTTTAGAGATTCACTCAAATGGAAATGGAATGACATTTGTAAAATCTTCAATTATTCATTAAGACAGTGTCATAATTTGTATAATAAAGGTAAAAATAAGTGAATTGCATATTATTGCACACTATTGCACATTAATTTGGTATACAATGTTATTGTGGAAGATTACACAAAGAGTGTCTTTCATACCTTTACTGGTCCAAAAACCCCAGTCGGCTTTATAGCCGATGTGGAAGATAATACGCAAGTTACTATTCTTGGTGGATTCAATATTATATTATGTTCTATGTCATCTATATAATATTAAATTCAGAAAAATAGAAGCCGATAACAGCTAACAGGTTTAAAAAATGTTCTTTTTTATACCTCCTTTCGAAATCGTATTATCTTGCACATTGTCTATAAATAAGACAATAAAATCACCGTGCTGCTATTATTAGCAGCATAGAGTAGATATAAAAAGGTGGGTGGGCAAAGGTTTGTTTAAATGGAAATGCTATCTATTTAAATAGTCCTACCGACAAGCATAGAAGAATTGAGTAATTAACAATTTAAACCGTATATCTACTTTATGGTGCTAGTAAATATATAAAGTCTTAAAGAACCGGTGCCTAGTGTGGTTTAGGGTGCTAGTAATATATTTACTTAATATGGTGCTAATAGGTATATGTGACTTATAGCTTTACAAGTAGCATAGAGTATATAGTTTATGGATTATAAGAACTCGAGTTGACTATATACTTTATGGTGCTAGTAGGTATGCTATCTTACTGGTAGCATAGAGTAGGTATATGACCAGTGTTATATCTTAAAGTATTTGAAAGATAAAACCTATTGCAATAGTTATATCTATTCTATGGTACTAATAATGTACTAACATTGACCCTTTGCGGTCCAAACAACCTAAATGGTTGTTTTTTTATAAGTACTGTACTGATGATATTGACGATAGTATAAGATAAATGCACTAGAGTTACTTTAAGTAGGCTCTGGAAATTTTGGTGAAAATCCAAATATATATCATTAGTACAGTATTAATTAAAAAGGAAGGAAAATTATATGATCATAATTGGTTTAGCATTATTAATAGCAATATCAAGTATAGCAATTGTACTTAATATACTAAATGATTATAAATAAGCGGGATGGTGTAACGGCAACATATTAGTTTCAGAGGCTAAAGAATAATGGTTCAATTCCATTACCCGCAACCATTTTATGAAAGGAGGATAATATGGTAGAAGTAGAAGTTATAATACATAATTTTAAAGATTTAGAAAATAAAGATTTAGGTTTATTACAACCAGGTTATAAATATAAAGTATCAGAAAAAAGAGCAAAATATTTGTCTGATAAAAAAATAGTTAAAATAATCAGTAAAGAAAATAAAAAAAACAAAGAGGGTGAGTAAATATGAACTTGGATAAGTATATAAGAATGGCATTAACAAATTTATCCAAAAAATATAAAATCACTATAGTAGAAATAACATTTGCAAAGGAAGAAAAAATTAATAAAAATTATACTGTATCATATGAAGAACTAAATTCAGAAAAAATCAATCCGCAAAAAATAGTATTTAAAAATAAAAAAGCTTTAGTAAGTTGGTTATTATGTCTAAAGTAAGAACTAAATTAACTGATAAAAAGAAAAAAATAATAATAGCGGATTATATTGAATGTGGTAATTACTCAGAAGTTGCAAGAAAACACAAAGTTTCTGATACAACGGTTAGAAAACTTGTTAAGTCTGATAAAAGCAGTTTGGAAAAAATCGAACAAAAAAAAGAAGAAAATACACAAGATGTCTTAGAATACATGGATACATTAAAAGACAGGAAAAAGAAAATTGTTGAAAAACTATTAAAAGCAATTGAAGATAAAGCAGATAATTTAGACAATTTTACAAATATAAAAGATGTTGCAAGTGCTTATGGGATAATAATTGATAAAGAACTTAAACTAAAAGAAATTAAAAATCAGACATCAAATACTGAAAGTGGAGTTGTGATTGTTGATGACTTGCCAAAATAAAACAGTAATAAAAATGAGTGATTTACTCATTTCTAAATACCATAATAGTTTTAATGATATTAAACATACTCATCAAATATATACAAGTGGGCGTGCTGGTACAAAGTCAAGCCGTGGTGCATTAAGAGCAGTTCGAAGAATTATCAACACAAGACCTGGTTCAGTAGTAATATTAAGAAAATTTCATAACAAGTTGAAGAAAACAGTATTTAATGAATGCAAAAGAGCTATTACAAGATTAAAGATTCCAAAAAGTAATTTTAAAATAACAGTGAGCCCAATGCAAATAAAATACTTGCCTACAGGTAACACAATTTATTTTACTGGTAATGATTCTATTGATGATACAAAGGGCATGATAGATGAAGATAGACCAATAGTATTAGTTGAATTAGATGAATTAACAGAATTTTTTGATAAAGGTGATGGAGAAGATGAAATTCAAAACATTGAAGCAACATTTATTAGAGGTAATGAAGAAGAATTTGTAATGGAATATTATTTTAATCCACCGAAAAATCCAAAAGCACCAATAATGGATTGGCTTAATAAAATGATTTTAAGAGAGGATTGTATTCATATTCATACTGATTATAGGGATGTTCCAGAGAGCTGGCTTGGGAAGAAATTAATTCAAACTGCTGAAATATTAAAAAAACTAGATGAAAAGATGTATAACTGGTTATGGTTAGGATTATGTACTGGTATTGATGAACTGATTTACTACATGTTCAATGAAGAAATACATGTCAAAGAATGTAGTGAAGAAAATTACAAAAATATGAAAGCTATAGATATTGGAATAGACTATGGGCAAATGAATGCAACAACATACGAAGCCTTTGGTATAGACTATGTTGATAAATGTGTAAGAGGTATTGATGAATATTATTATAGTGGCCGTGATACTGGCAAGCAAAAAAGTCCAAGTGATTATGCATTAGATTTTAAAAAATTCAAAGATAGTTTAGAAAATGAAACTCAGTTGAAAGTTCGATTTGTATTTATAGATCCATCGGCCAAAGGTTTGGCGGAAGAAATTAAAAAAATATGTACTGATATTATAGTAAAAGATGCAAATAATGATGTAGCACTAGGAATATCAAGAGTACAAAAAATGTATTCATATCAAAGATTGTTTATATCTCCTAAGCAAAAACATTTAATAGAAGAAGAATATAAATATGAATATGATAAAGATTTATTAGATAAAGGTAAAGAAGTACCTATAAAGCAAAATGACCATTGTGAAGATGCAAAAAGGTATTTAATAATGGGAATTTGGAAATTTATAAAAGTAATGTTACCAACAGTTGGAGGTGATGAAAAGGATGATAAGTAATTTATTAAGTAAAATAAGAGGATGGTGGAATAAGATGTTTGATTATAACAAAATAATAAAAGAATTTAATTTAGATATGCAAACTTCAAAAGATATGTTGGATGCATTTCAACAGTGGGCTGACATATTTAATTGTCATGAACCCTGGGTTGATGATAATACTATGTCATTGCATGTGGCTAAAACGATAAGTGAAAAAGTGGCTAAAGCAGTTACAATTGAATATAAAAGTGTTTGTAGTGAACCATACATAGATAAAATTTATCAAAAATTCTTAAATAGAAAAAGGGTTAATACAGAATATATGATTGGTAAATCCAGTATCTTCTTTAAACCATATTATTCAGATAATACAATTAAAATAAGTGTAATTCAAGCAGATAAGTTTATTCCGGTTAAATTCGATGATGATGGTAATTTATTAGGTGCGATAGTATTAGATCAAATTACTGATAGTAGTGATGTTTATACTAGAATTGAATACCAAGAAATAAAGAATAATGTTGTTACAATTAGAAATATTGCTTATAAAGGTAGAAAAGATGGTGTAATATTAGAAAGAAAAATAAATTTAACTGATGTTGATAAATGGAAAGAAATTGAACCTGTAACTTCAATAGAAGGTGTTGATAGATTAATAGGTGGATTTGCCTCTATGAAAAATGCAAATACAATTGATAATTCATATCCTGGTGGTGTTCCTATTTGGTATCCAGCAATTGATACAATAAAACAAATAGATAAACAATTTTCAAGAACACTTTGGGAATTTGAAGGAACAGAACTTGCTATCGATGCTGATGTTGGTATATTAGCAGGAGTTGAAACTGGAAAATATAAACTTCCTGAAAGAAAAAAAAGATTATTTAGAAAGTTGAATTTGGATGATACAAAAGACAAAACATATAATATTTTCAGTCCTGAAATTAGAGATACATCATTATTTAATGGTTTAAATGAATACTTAAGACAAGCAGAAAGTGAATGTGGTCTTGCTTTTGGTGTTTTATCAAAAATGGATGATATTGCTAAAACTGCTACTGAAATTAAATCTGCTAAACAAGATTACTATGTTACAGTAGGAGATATTCAAGATTCTTTACAACACGCCTTTGATGATTTAATATATGGAATTTATATTTTATGTAAGCTATATGGTATTCCTGTTAAGAATGATTATGTTGTCGAACATGACTGGGATGACAGCATTTTAGTTGATAAAGATAGCACTCGTAATCAAGCCTTAATTGAAAGAAATAATGATATTACTAGTGATGTTCAATATATAATTGATACTAAAGGCTTAAAAGAAAAAGAGGCCATTGAGTATGTTAAGAAGCAAAAAGAATATCGTAAATTAACTGAAAAAGAAGAGAAAAAGGATCCTGAAGAAGAATAATGAAAAAATATGAATTTGATAATTTACTTAAACCTTTAATAGATATTTATGATGAAATAGAAATGGAAATTATTAAAGATATTTTAGATAGATTATTAACATATGATAAAAATCAAGGTTCTTTAAAATGGTATTTAGAAAAATCGAAAGAATTAAAAGTTCTTCAGCAAAAAGATTTAAAAATTATTAATAAAAATAAAAAGCAAATAGAAAAAATATTAAAAGATATTTTACATAGTGCTGGAACAAAAATTGATAATTTAGATAATTTAAAAAAATATTATGAGCAAGGATTAATTGATAAAAATCCTTTAGAACTTTTTGAAAGCCCATCCGCAAATAAATTAATTAATGAGGCATTAAAAGACACTTATACCATTATGGATTTGATAAATACAAAAGCAATAGAAGGTGCAAATTGGGCATATAAAAACATTATTAATAAAGCCTATATTGAAACTTCTAGTGGAATTTATACTTATACCGAAAGTATTAGAAATGCACTTGATAGTTTTGCCAAAGAAGGCATTAAAACTGTAAATTATGAAAGTGGAGTAAGCTTATCAATTGAATCAGCAATTAGGAGAGATGTAGTTATTAGAGTAAATAAACTAGTTGGAGATTGTGAAATAGAAAATGCTAAATTATTGGGAACAAATTTGATGTATGTAGATCAACATTTAGGTGCTAGAATTAGAACTAAATATACAAAAGAAGATTATGAAGTCCACGCAGAGTGGCAAGGTAAAAAATATATGATTGAGGGTTCTAATGATAAATATGATAATTTATATGAAAAAACTGGTTATGGAAAAATGTTAGGTTTAAAAGGTATAAATTGCTATCATCATATGCATCCAACATGGGAATGGGAAAAAATACCAGATAGAATAGATGAAGTAGAAAATAAAGAAAGATATGAACTTCTTCAAAGACAAAGAGCATACGAAAGAAATATTCGAAGTTTGAAGAGACAAAAATTAGTCGCAAAAGAAATGTCAAATAAAGAAGACATATCTACAATCAATAAGAAAATAAAATCAACAAATTTAAAATTTGACAATTGGTTAGAAAAACATAGTTTAACAAGAGATTATAATAGGGAATTTGTATCAGATAGGAAGTGATTTAAATGAGTGAAATTGGTGGTGTATGGCGTACAATAGGCGGCCGTAGGGTGTTTATAAAAGATGGGCAGGATCTTGCTAGTGCTATGAAAGAAAGTGGAAAGTTTACGAAAAACACAGAAACCAATACACTTAAAGAATTAAAAGTAAAATTAAAAAATGCAAAAGGTTTTCTTGAAAAAGCAAGAATTCAAAATGAAATAACAGCCTTGGAAAAAGGTTTTAGTAGTTATGATGAATATGAAAAAAATAAACAAGACCAATTAGCAAAAAAAATAGCCGTAAAAGATACTGATGGTAATCAATACAGGGTTGATGAGGCAAAACTTGATAAATTTGTTAAAAATAATAATGTTAATATAGATGATTGGCAAAAATCCGATATTTTATTACAAGAAAAATACGCAAAAGAAATAGGCTACGATTCAATAATGAAAATAGTTACTACTGATGAATACAAAAATTATGATGGAATTGAATTGTCTAGAGTCGTTGCTGGCAAGAATAAGCAGGACACAGATAAAATAGTTATAAATTCCCAAACTGGTGATATTCAATATAGCAATGAGGCGTATAGTTATTATGGAAAGGGTTTATATTACGGTGATAAAAAAATAGAGTCTAAACTTATAAAAGAATATGGAAATAAAAATAGTGCTATTATTAATTGTAAAATATCTAAAAATGCAAAAATATTAGAAGTAAAAGATATTTTAGATTATATTAAAACATCAAATAATTTGGCACGAGGTTTAAAAGATTCTAAGTTAAGAGATTTTTATAATACTCCAGCTAAAAATAGAAATATATTGTTTATGAATGCTGGAATTGATATAATAAAGGTACAAAGAGAAAATTATTACATTATTTTAAATAGAGGAGTATTGATTACAAATGAAAAATAGTTTAGAAAATTCAAAAATGATAATTATAACAGCGATGAGGTATTTATTTTATAAAAATAATATGAACTTTAATGATATACTTGAAGAAAATACTTACTTTCAAGAATTTATAAAAAAAATTGATTATTGTGATAATCTAGAAACCGTAAAAAATATTATAAATGAATATCAAGAGGAAGATTTAAAAGAAATATTAAAATCAAAAGAATTTTATCAATACCTTAAAACAATGAAATTTACTGATGAGGATCTGAAAGTTTTAGAAAAATTGATATAACCATTTATAATTACTACCATAGGGAACTGGAAACAGTTCCTTTTATAGTGCTTATAAATGCACTAAGTCGATATAAATATCGGCTTTTTTCGTGTGACATAGCAACGATAGGACTAGTAATATTTTAATTCACACGTGGACGTGACCACGAAAAAAATACGAAGGAGGAGAAATATATGAAACGTGAATTTTTAGAGGGATTAGAACTCGATAAGGAAACCATTGATTCAATAATGGCAGAGTATGGTAAAGTTACTCAAGGACTTAGAGAGGAAAAAGATACCTTAAAAACTCAACTTGATAGTGCTAACGAAGAAATCAAATCTTACAAAGATATGGATATTGATAGCATTAAAAAATCAGCATCTGATTGGGAAACTAAATATAATGATTTAGTAAAAGAACAAAACGATGCAAAAGAAAAGAGTATTAGAGAAGAAAGAACTAATGCTTTTTTTAATGACATTAAATTTGCAAGTGAAAGTGCAAAAGCAGGAGTAATAGCACAATTTAATGCAAAAGACTTTAAGTATGATGAGGAGTCTAAAAAGTTTTTAGGAGCTTCTGAATGGCTTAAAGACTTACAAGAAAAGGATGCAGGAGCATTCCTTAGCAATGTTGCAAATCCTAAATTTACAACTAGCCCAAATGTTCCAAATAATTCAAGTTCAATGGATGAGGTCTTAAAAGTAATGGGCCTATCCGCAGAGAAAGAAAAATAAGGAGGAAAGATTAAATGAACAATATTGAATTAAGTACAGTTTATTTGCCTTTACTAGATAAGGTTTATAAACAAGCTTCAAAAACTGCTATTCTAGAAGGAGATGAAGCAGTTATTAAACGTGGTGACAACGGTGAAATTAAAGTCGCAAAACTAGATATGGATGCTTTAGGAGATTTTGATAGAAAATCAGGATATACTAAAGGTTCAACTACATTTAGATGGGAAACTATCAAATATGATAAGGAACGTTCACAAGATTTACGTATTGATAGACTTGATAATGTTGAGGCATTAAAATTACCATTTGCAAAATTATCAAGTGAATTCGTAAGAACAAAAGTGGTTCCTGAAACTGATGCAGCTCGTATTGCAAAAATTGCTGGTACAGATGGTATTAGTTTAAAAGAAGAAACTTTAAACGATGGAGCAAGTGTTATTGCAGCACTACGTGCTTGTAGTAATAAAATGGATGAAGATGAAGTAGATCCAGAAAACAGAATTTTATTTATTACTCCAACAAAACGTGGATTAATTAGTGATCTAGATACTACTAAATCTAAAGAAGTATTAAGTAAATTCTCTACAATTATTGAAGTTCCACAATCAAGAATGTATACAAAAATTGAACTAAAAAATGGTAAAACTGAATTCGGTTATTCTAAAGCAAAAGATGTATATGAGGCTACAAAAGATACTACTAAACAAGATGGAAAGACTTACTATACAAAATCTGGAGAAACTTATACAAAATTTACTGGCGATACATTAGCAAGTGGCACAACTTATTACGAGTTAGTAAGTGAAGCAGGTAAGGATATCAACTTCTTATGTGTTGAAAGAAGTGCAGCAGTAGTTCATATGGAACAATTTATTAAATACTTTACACCAGATCAAGACCAAGATGGTGATGATAATGTATTTAAATATAGAAATAATAACCTTTATGGACACGTTTATGAAAATAAGTTAGCAGGAGTATACTGCTCTTATAAAGCATAGAGGTGTTTAATGAGTACATTCATAGGTATGGGTGCAAATAAGATGGTAGATGAAACTGCCATCTTATTAACCTCATTAAAGTGTGATAAAGAAAATTTAGAAAATCAAGTTAAAGAATTAACTGAAAAAGTAACTACATTAACTGATGAAAAAACTGAATTAGAAAATCAAGTTAAAGAATTAACTGAAAAATCAAATAAAAAAAATCAAAAAAATTCTGATAATTCAGAAGAATAGGAGGTTGAGGGTATGCTAACTAAAATAGTTGATTATAATTATTATTCTAATTTTTATGGAGGTTCTAGCATACCAGAATCTTCGTTTAATAAATATTCAATAAAAGCAAGTTCTAGAGTAAATAATTATACTTCAAATAAAATAGATAGTTCTAATTTATCAGAAAATATAAAAAACACTGTATGTGAAATTGCAGAAGTTTTATATAGTCAAGATTTATTGATTTTAGAATTGGAAAGTGTTGAAAAAAAAGAGGTTGCAAGTGAAACAGTTGGTCCACATTCAATTTCTTATGTTTCAAAAACTAATACTTTAAATCAAAGAGTTTTAAACGACAGTGAATTAGACCAAAAATGTTATGAAATCTGTTATAACAATTTAGCTTGCACTGGGTTACTATATCGAGGCAACTAATGTTTCCAGACACAATAACAATTTATAATATTGAAGATAATATTTACTATAGAAAAGAAGTTAAAAATGTTTTTGCACACACTTCAAAAATAATTTCAAAAGATGGAAACGGGGAAAAATATACTTCGGTCCATAATGTAATTTTTTCAAATCTATCACTTAACGACTTTGTTTCTAATAATGAATATAAAAAATTAAGTGATAAATCTAAAAAATTCACAATAAAACCCAATGATATTATCGTTTTTGGAATATTTGGTGAGGTAAATAGTTTGTCAGATATTCAAAAGAGTAATATTGAATATTTCCTAATAAAATCGATTTCAACTAATCAATATGGAAATTCTATACTTCAGAATATTGAGGTAACAGATTGAAAATTAAAGCTAAACTTGTTTTGCCAAATGATTTAGCAAAATCAGTAGGGTTAAACGAAAGTGGAAAAGTTCAAATGTTTATTGATAGTTTTGTATTAAATCATTCTAAACCTTATATACCAGGTAAACATATTTACGATTCTGGTGTAATTGCTACTAGAATAGGAAGCGGCAAAGTAATTTGGGATAGTCCTGATGCTAATTACCTATATGAAGGTAAATTAATGGTTGATCCTATTACTTTAAAAGGTGCTTTCTTTGCTCCTGATTATGGTTTTTGGAGTAGACCAAATACTCCCAAAATTATTGACCCCAAAGCAAGAAATTTAAATTTTCACGGTGGTGGGTTAAAAGGCTCAAAATGGTTTGATAGAATGATTGAAAATGAAATGGATGATTTATTAGATGGAATAGTAAAAATTATAGGAGAGAGTAATGAGTAAAAGCAAAGCAATTATTGAATGTATAAAAGAATATTTTAAAGGGTGTCCTTCATTAAATAAGCTTGCAAAAATAAATGTAGATTATTTAAATACAAGTTCTAACGATGGTGAGTATTGGTCGATAGAACCTATTGAAGCACCTGTAATTTTGGGTAAAAATATACTTGGAACAAAAATTCATAAACAATGTCAATTTATTGTTGCAAGCAGAATGTTTTTTGACCCAATTAATGATACTCAAAATATAAAAAACTTACAAGTATTTGATGAAATAAGTGATTGGATTTATTCTAATAATAAAAAACATATTTTTCCTCAATTAAGTGATGATGAAACACCTACTGGTATTGAAGTCATATTGGGAGGAAATTTATATGGAGTAGATAAAACAAATACAATTGCTAGATATCAAATGACCTGTAAATTGCTATATGATAAGGAGGAAGAAAGTATATGGCATTAACATTATTAGATGGAAATAATAAATTTAATCGTGAAGACCACGTTACTATGTTCAATTCAAATATTACTTCTTGTGATGAAAATGGAATCGTTTATGGTGAAACGCCTTCATGGGTTCCATTTGGTGAAGACAACGATGAAATTACAAGAGATATAAATAATGAAACTGAATCAAAGAAAAATGTTTTAGGCAAAACCAGTATAGATCATAAAAAAGGTGCTCAAACTACTGAAATTGATCCAATTGCTATCAGAGGTAATGATGTTTTATCAAAGATATTATATTTAATGTATAAATATGATTTAGTTGGCGATAAAGCAAAATTACAATGTATGGAAGTAACATTAGCGGACAAACAAACTGATGGCTCATATGGAGCATTTACAGAAGATGCAATTGTTAATTTAAAATCTTGGGGTGGAGATACTGCACAAATTAATAGCCCAATTACACTAAATTGGCTAGGAAATAAAAAACACGGTACATTTAATGCTTCAACAAAAACATTTACAGAAACTACTGCAGCATAGAAGGGGGCTAAAAGCCCTCTTTATTTTTAAATTTAATGAAAGGATAATATATGAAAATAGTTGTAAAAAATAAATTAATAAAAGAAGATATATTTGATGAAGGTGGTAACAAAATTGGTGAATTAGTTTTTAATCCAAATGACAATAGAATTATGAATAAATTATATAAAATTGTTCAAGATGCTCAAATGGCTTTAAAAAAACTTGATAAATTAGGAAAAATGCCTGATGTAGAAAAATTAAAAAATACTACATTAACAAGTATAGAAGACTTTGAAAAAGTATCTGATGACATTGATTTGCTATGTAAGGGTGGTCAAATTGAAACGGGCACTATTGAAGGTATATTTCAAGATTTGTATGAGATATTTGGCAAAGATACAATAAACGCTGTAACACAAGGAACGCAAGATTTAGAAATGATTGAACCAATAATGGAATTTGTTAAACCATATATAGAACAATCAAAAAAAGAAAAAATGCAAAAATATCTAAAAAAATCAAATACAGAAATAGATGTGTTAGAGTAATGAATGTTTTAACTGATAAGTTACCAACCAAAATTAAAATAAATGGTAAGAACTATGATATAAATTATGATTATAGAACAATAATTAATATTTTAATTGCTTTTGAAGATGATGAATTAAGTGATTATGAAAAGTGCTATATTATGTTAAATAATCTATATAAGGATGAAATACCTAATGAAGACCTAGAAGAAGCGGTTACAAAAGCAATAAGATTTATTGACTGCGATCAAGAATATAAAACAAATACATCAGATCAAAGAATTTTTTCTTTTAAAAAAGATGCTATGTATATATTTAGTGGTATAAATGCTACTCATCATATAGATATTGAAGAAAAAAATATACATTGGTGGAAATTTATGTCATTATTTATGGATATGAAACCGGATTGTATGTTTGGTGAATTAACTTATTATAGAAAAAGAAAAAACGAAGGCAAACTTACTAAAGAAGAGAAAGAACAATATAAAAAGATAAAAGATTTAGTTGATTTAGATGATAAAGTGGTCACAAAACAATCGGAAGCAAGAAAACAATTTTTTAAAGAATTTCATAAAAGTTAAAAATAAGGAGGTGTTATATGTCTGACAGTTAAAAAAAGCACAGTAGTTATAGATACAAAATTAAATAATGAAAAAATAACAAAAGATTTTATTAATTTGCAAAAGGAAACTGAAAAATTAATTGATAATTATAATCGAACCGTTGATAGCATAAAAAGCCAGGAATTAGCAATAGATAAAGTTAAAGGTAAATTAGAAAATTTACAATTGTATGCTAAGACAGGTCTATTAAAAGAGGGCGAGGATATTCAAATTGTTCAATTAACTTCAAAATTGGAATTAATGAATAGCAAATTAGATGAAACAAAAAATAAAGCAAATAATTTAAAAGGAGCAATTGTAGATTCTTTGAATTCAAAACATACAATAAACTTTGGTACTGGGATTGATAAACTTGGTAAAAAAATTGACAAATTTAAAAATAAAATGTCAAGATTAATTGGTACAGCAATGATATTTAGTTTAATGAGAAATCAACTAACTAGCCTTAGAAATGGATTTATTTCGTTGTTAAAGCAAAATGATGATTTCAGTAATGGACTAGGGCAAATAAAAGCAAATTTAATGACTGCGTTTGCACCAATTTATAATGCTTGCTTGCCGGCTATTAATTCTCTAATGAATTCATTAGCAAGATTAGCAGGTACAATAGCAATGTTTACATCTGGATTGTTTGGAACAAGTATTGATGATGCAAGAAAGTCAGCCAAAGGCTTATCAAAAGATTTAAATAAAGTTGGTTCCAGCGCTAAAAATGCTTCTGGTAATTTGGCAAGTTTTGACAATTTAGAAGTAATAGGAAGTTCTAACTCATCAGGTGGAGTTGATAATAATAGTGTAAACTATGATGCTGAAATTAGTTATAATCAAAAATTATTGGATATTTTAAATGCAGTAAAAGACTTTATAGTAGAAAATAAAGAATTAATTCTTGGATTTTTATCAGGAATAGCATTTGGTATTCTTGCAATTAAACTTGGAGTAGAGGGAATTGAAGGCTTAGCATTTGGCACAATTTTAGCAGGAATAGTCATTTTGATACAAAGTATTGTTGAATTTATACAAGATCCATCCTGGGATAATTTTGCAAAAATATTGCAAGGGTTGGCAATTTTATTAACCGGAGTTGCAATAGCAATGCTCGCAGTAAATGCAGCAAATCCCGTTGCCTGGATTATTTTAGCAATAGCAATGATTGTGGCGCTTGTAGCAGTAATTATTAAAAATTGGGATACTGTAAAAAATGTATTAGGTTCTGTAGGCGATTGGATATATAATCACATAATAAAACCAGTTGCAGATTTTTTCAGTGGTTTATGGCAAGGTATTAAAAATGGGGTTAATAGTTCAGTTCAATGGGTAAAAGATAAGTTTTGGTCTATAATAGATTTTTTTAATAATTTAATTTCGAAAATAGTTGGATTCTTCAAGTCATTGGGTACTAAAGTTGGAAATGCTATAGGAAGTGCATTTATTACAGTTATAAATGGTGTTTTAGGTGCTGTTGAAAATATATTAAATTTTCCAATTAAATCAATTAACAAATTAATTAAAACTATAAATAAAGTTCCAGGCATTAATTTAGGCACATTGCCAACATTTAAATTACCAAGACTTGCAAGTGGTGCGGTAATCCCACCAAGACACGAATTTGCAGCTATTTTAGGAGACCAAAAACACGGAACTAATATTGAAGCACCATTAGAAACAATTAAACAAGCAAATAGAGAAGTAATGCAAGAATTTTTAGGTACATTATCAAATTTAAATGACCAAGAAAGAGAAATCGTTCTTAAAAATATGACTTTTGTTCTTCAATTTGGAAGTAGTAATTTTCAAAAAATAGTAATTGATAGTATCAGATTGTCAGAAAAAGAACTTGGAAAGCAATTATTGCTAGCATAGGAGGAAGTAATGAATAAGATTAAAATTATTAATCCAAATGATACAACAGAATATTTTGAAATACCTTGGGAATGGTTGCCTCAAGGTACTCAAGGCCCAACGTTAAATGATTTGGAATCATCTGCTGAAAGGGGAAAATTAAATGGATATTTAAGCCGTGTTAGATGTGCAGAAATACCAGCTGCAACATTAGACATTGATAAAAGACTTGCCCAAAAAGATTTGTATCCTCTTTTTAAATTGTTAAAATTAGTAAAAATAAAAATATATTATTTTGAAAAATACTTAAATAAATTTGTTACAAGAGATTTTTATGCAAAAAAACCTAATCCTAAAATGTGGAAAGTACCAGAGACTAATAAAACTGATGATATTGTTTATGATAAATTTACTATTGAATTTAGTGGATATGGAGATGTTAATTAATGGAATATGTTACTATCGATAATAATAAAATTCAGTCTTTTGAATATGAAACTACAATCAATAATGATGGGAATATAAGTGGCCTATGCGAACTAGGGAAAGCAAGCATTCAATTAATAAATGAAAGTAATGAGTATAGTGATTTTAAAGATTCGTGGATTCATACAGTTCACGGATCTTTTTATATTCATTCTGTTGAACCAGTACAGGAGAAAATTAATATAAAATTAGAATGTTATGACATTAAATACAAGTTGGATACGCCTTATGATAGTTCAAAACATTCATTTCCTTGCACTTTAAAAGAATGGAGAAACTCAATATTTGATGATTGCGAGGTGCAATATGATAATTCCGATTTTCCTAATAGTGATTTAATATTAAATGTACAGCCTTCATTAGAAGAAAACATTTCAAATAGAAATGTAATTGCAAAAATTGCACAAGCAGGATTAAGTATTGTCATTACCGATAGTTCGGACAAATTTTATTTTAGTTGGTTTACTAATACTTTGCATACCGTAAATGATTGGATTGAACTAACTACTGAAAAAAATCCTAGAAAAGCATTTAATTATTTTGTTTTAGGTAGAGGGGATAGTGGTGATGAATATGGTTATCCTTTAGAAAAACCAACAAATCCGGTTACATTTAGAATTGATAATAATTATATATTAGATCCACAGGATACAACTTCATCAGAAGATCAAAGAGCTATAGTTATTATTCCCTTATATAATCGCATAAATGGATTTCAATTTACAAAATTTAGTATAAGAACAACATTTATTGATAATAAATTAAATATTAAATTGGGAGATAAAATTAAATACATTGATATATGGGGTAATACTATTACTTCTTATATAATGACTAAAAAAATTAAATGGTTAAGCGGTGATTTATCAAATTCAGATAATTATGAAATTACATTATCTGCAGATGAAATAATGGAAGGTAATGAAAATGTAACTTACTCAAGAAATGACTTAAAAGAAAAAATAAATGTTATTTCAAGAAAGGCAGATAAAGCATTAGGAAAAATTGAAGATTTGGTTCAAACTACTGATGAAAATACTGAAAAAATAGCTCAAGTAGTTATTGAAAATAACCAAATCAAGAACACTGTAAGTCAAAATTATCAAGAAACTAATAATAACATTACAGAAACAAATAAACAATTAACACAAATTAAAGAAGATATAGGTGGTGTTAACATCAATGTTTCAAATTTAACTACTAAAACACAAGAGATAGATGGTAATATTGAAAAAATTGAACAAAAACTTGATGATATGAGTTATGACTTTACCACTGCAGGCTTAAAGGTAGGAAAATCCACTGATGATAATAATGCGGTATTTGATAATAATGGTATTAAATCATATAATAAGACTGAATTAAATGCTATCTTTAATAAAAATGGTTCAGGTATTAATAAATTAATTGTAACTGGTACAGCTCAAGCCGGGTATTTGAAAATTAAGAAGACTATTCGAAATGGCAAAAAGAGAACTTCAATATACCATCTTGAAGAGTTAATTGAAAATATAACGGATTTGGAGGATTAAAATGACATTAACAACTGAATATCAATTAATAGATAGCTATGCTTGGTATCCACAAAGTGGCCAAAAGTGTACTATATCACTTTATGCAAAAATTGGAGAACAAGATATATCTAATAATAGAACAAGAATATATACTAAATTAACTAGTGCAGTGTCTGCTGGGCAACTTGGAGGTAGTAAATATCAATTTACTTGTTCTTATGCACCGACTGTTGAGGGTAGTGGTGTCTGGTATTTTGGTAATGAAACAATTACAGAAACTAATTCAGAGCAATATGTTTATCATAATGATGATGGAAGTGCAAGTGTAACATTAAGCTCTTATTTGTACAATGGCTATTTGAAATTAAGCAAAACAATAGGTGGTACAGCAACATTACCTAAAATACCTAGAAGAGCAAAATTTACTGCTGCAGGAGGTTTTAATGATGAAGCAAATCCATCTATTTATTATGAAAACCCAGCAGGTAATAGTGTTAATTCACTTATGGTCTGTATTTCACTTACAGGTGCTAATGATGATATAGCATATAGAGATATTGCTAAAACCGGTACAAGTTATACATTTAATTTAACGGATGCTGAAAGAAAAGTTTTAAGAGAAAATACTAAGGGTAGCACTACAAGAAAAGTAACATTTTTTATTAGAACAATAATCGGTACATCTACTTATTATGACACGAGAGAAGTTGAATTTAATGTTGTAAATTGTAGTCCAACAATTAATACATATACTTGCCAAGACACTAATGAAAAATGTACTACACTTACTGGCAGCAATCAAAAATATATAAGATACATATCTACACCAAAAATGGATATGACTTATACACTTAAAAAAGAAGCCAAAATAAAGTCTACAAAGCTTACAATTGGCTCAAATAGTATAAATGGTACTACAGGTACCGTAACTAATTTCATAGATGGCTCTAAAGCAGTATTTGAGGTGACTGATGATAGAAATTTATCAATTAGTAAAGAGCTTACTCTAAATGTTATTGAATATTTAAAACTTGAAGTTACAAAATTTCAAATTGAAAGACCAGAGGAAACTTCAAGTGAGGCAATTCTTGATGTTGAAGGTATTTTCTGGCAAGGTAATTTTGCAACTAATAAAGCAAATTCATTGACTATCAATTGGGAGTATCGAGAAAGTAATTTAAATACTTGGATTACTGGGGGTACTATTACACCGACAATACAAAATAATAAGTTTTATATTACTGATCTAACTTTATCAAAAGATAGTGTAACACAGTTATTTGATTCTGAAAAAGAATTTAAAATAAGACTAAATGTGAGTGATTTATTAATTGATTTAAAGCCAATTGAAACACTAAATGTAGGTCAAGATATTATAGGCATTGAAAAAGACAAAGTTTATTATAAGGGTATTGAACTGCTTGAATATGAGGTAATTGAAGAGTGGTAGAAAGGAAATAAAAATGAAAAATAATTTGTTAAAGTGCTTGACACTAATCGAACGAAGTGAGATAATCCTACGAACGAACGAACGAACGAACGAACGAACGAACGAACGAACGAGGGAAAATTCACTTGGAAAGGAGGGCAATGGTTTAGTTATTATTGTTACTCCTTAAAAGGTGATTTTAATGAGTAAATCAATAAAACTCAAAGATAATTGCTATTTAGATAGTTCATCAATTTCAAATAGAGGTAATGGCTTTGATTTTAATGGAACAAATAACAAAATGAAATTTGGAAGTGATTCTTCAAGCTGGCTACCTACTAGACTTACTGAAATGGGAATGAAAAAAATATTTAGTTCCATTTCAAAAGAAAATCCAACAGATGAAGGTGAATTTGGAATTGCTTACAAAAATACATTTTGCTATCCATTTACTGATGGTACATTTTATCAAGGAGTTGCTGGTAATAAAGTATTAGATGAAAGTATTATAGAAAAAATTTGGGAAGATACTAATGTTACAGGATGGCACGAAGCCGACTTAGGAATAGATATATCCCAGTATAAATTTCTTATTATTTGTGCAAGTCATATGTCAACAATAGTACCAACACAATATTTAACACTTAACTTAACTTGGAATGGATGGTATGAACCAATAAGTAAAGATGCAGTAGTTGTTAGACAAATTTGGAGAAATGGAAATGATATACACTGGGGTCCTTGCTATTATAGGTGTATAAATGGGTATACTGGATTTGGACAAATAGATGATATTAATTATCCAAAAGTTGTTTATGGGATAAAAATATAAATAGCAATTAAACCATAAAAAAATAAATGGAAATATTTAAAAATCCATTGACCGTGTCAATGGAAAATTTTATACTTGTATGTATGTATGTATGTATGTATGTATGTACGGGCTACTCGCCAAAAAAGAAAGGAGGGAAGAGTTATTTAAATTCTTCTCTTCTTTTAACTTCCAAAAGGAGGTTAAATGCTAGTAATTTAATGGAGGTGCTTTATGCCTAAATCCATTAAATTAAACAATGATACTTATATTGATAGTAGTGGTATAACTCATAACAAAGAAACACTAAAAAATATATTAAATAATTTTAAAGGACAATTAGTTATGGCTATAACAGCTGCTAGAAATAAGACTACTACTATGAACAACCAAAATATACCATTTGATATACTGAATAAAATATTTACTTTTGATGGTTGTGATGCTTCGTTATCTAATGGAGTTGTTACTTTAACATTACCTCCTGGTAATTATGTTGCAAAAGTAAATGCCAGTATATGGGTAGGTCTTAATAGTTGGGACTATATGCTATTGAATATTTACGCAGTAAATTCTATTGTTGCTAGAACAATGGCGTCAAAACCTAGTGGAAGTTGGGGATTTGTATTAACTGAAGGAATAACTAAAGTAAATAATGGTACTACTTTAAGTGCTTATTTAAATACTAATGGGAATGATTTTAATGATAATAATATTACTTACACCGATACAAAAATGGACATATTAGTATATAGAATATAAGTATCTAGCATAGATACAAAATGAGTAAGAGATTTAAATATAAAGATAATAATTATTTAGACTCAACTGGTATAGTTCACAATAAAGTTCTTTTAAATGAAGTGCTTGGAACAGTATTATATACGAATGCAAGTGGGACTACTGAAGATATTACTATTAATTCAAGTGTAGAAAATTATAAATGTGTAGAAATCTTCTATGGATGTGATGATATGTACTATAATACTGGAAAAATATATGATCCAAATAATAAACAAGTAGGTTTGATAACCCCATACATATCAAATACAACGGATGGAAGGGCTTATATGTATGTTTCAAATTGGAAATTTGAAGGAACAAAATTCAAATTTTTAAAGGCTGCTAATAAGTATTTAACTGAGAGTAATAATGTTAGTATGTTTGGAACTTATAGTTATATAAGAATATATAAAATAATAGGCTATAAATAATTATTATCAACTCAAATATATGAGTAAAAAAATAAAATTATCAAATGGAACATTTTTGGATACATCAAGTGTAATTCATAATAAAATTCCTCTAAATGAAGTATTGGGAACAATTCTGTATGAAAATAACGCTGGAAGTAATGAAAATATAACATTAAATGATACTGTATCAAACTATAAATTTATTGAGATTTTCTACAAAAGTAATGATGGTGCATATTCAAGTGTAAGAGTAGAGAAAGCAAATAGTAAATATGTATCTTTACAAGCATTTTGGAGTGTCGACAATTATTGCTATGGGAAAATTAAACAAGTATCAATTTCTAACAATAAAATTAATAATTTAGCAGCTCAACAATTGGTAATTGGTAGTGGTACATCTCCAACAGTATCATTATCAAATTATATTTATATTACAAAAGTTATCGGTTATAAATAAAAAAATATTAAAAACAAAAAGAAAGGAAACTATGGAAAAATTAAAAAAGGGCAAAGAATTATATCTTCTTATCACATTTTTTATTGGCTTGATTTGGGCTGTATTTGGTTTTTATCAAAAGTATTTAGACAATAATGAGGAAATACTTGAAACACTCAAAACAACGAAACAAATGTCATTAAAGAGTGTAATTTGGAATGATAATATTCCATTAGGAGAAAGAACAACTGCGTGTGATACTTATTTAAATGCCGGGTATAATTCGTTAACTAAAAAACATTGTGAAAAAATTTTAAAAGAAAGTGAGGAAATATAATGAAAAGTTTTAAAAAATGGATTAAAGCAGCAGGTGTGAGAGCAATTAAAACAGTTGCACAAACTGCTGTAGGTATTATTGGAGCAAGTGCAATCATCAGTGAAGTTGACTGGAAAGTTGTATTATCTGCATCATTACTAGCAGGTATTACATCACTATTAACTTCAATTGCTGGCTTACCAGAAATTAAGGAGGATTAATTTTTATGAACAAAATAATGACTAATAAAGATTTTTGCAATAAAGCTATTGATATAGCAAAGAACTATAAAACACTTTACGTGATGGGCTGTTTTGGTGCTCCTATGACATCAAATAATAAGAAAAGATATTGTAATAATCATTTCTATAATAAACAAGCAGTACGACAAAGAATGATTAATAAGGCTAGTGCCGATACATTCGGCTTTGATTGCGTATGCTTGATTAAGGCTATCTTGTGGGGCTGGAACGGAAATAAGAATCATATTTACGGTGGATCTAATTATGCTAGTACAATTCCTGATCTATCTATATCTACAATGACAGGTAAAACATATTCATCTCATAATTCAACTGATTTTAGTAATATAGTTGCTGGTGAATTACTTTACATTGGAACAGGCCATATTGGTATTTACATTGGTAATGGTTTAGCAGTAGAATGTACTCCAGCGTGGGAAAACAAAGTACAAATAACAGCTGTAGGTAACATTGGTGCTAAACAAGGCTATAACACCAGACATTGGGACGCTCATTGTAAGGCAAACTTCATTGATTATGTAGCAGAACCAGTAGAGTATAATAAAACAATTGATGAACTTGCACAAGAGGTTCTTGATGGTAAGTGGGGAAATAATCCTCAAAGAAAAGAAAATTTAATTAAGGCTGGTTATGATTATACTAAAGTTCAAGCAAGAGTAAATGAACTAGTTAAGAAAAAGAACGATCCTATTGTATACATAGTTAAAAGAGGCGATTATCTATCTAAAATAGGTAAACAATATAATGTTAGCTGGAAAGTAATTGCTAAAGATAATAATATTAAAGGACCATTCTACATAATCAGAGTTGGGCAAAAATTAATAATTAATAAATAGTAAGTGCTAGGGAAACCTAGCTCTTTTTTTATGTCATAATCTTCCTATTTCTTTTTTGTGATTATTTATTTTATTACTTTGCTCTAATTTAAAAATGTAGTCTTGGCCGAAAGCTTTTATAAATTCTTCTTTAGTATGTGTTTTTAGATACTCTTTTTCAAATTTGATTTTAAAAGATAAATTCATTCCTAATATATCTTTGTGAAATTGTTTATGACAAAAGATACATAGAGGGGCTACCATACCTAACTTTATTGAAACTTGTCTGTAGCAACCCTCATAGACTTCATTTTTTTCAATTCGTGTATATTGATTTATTCTAATATCAAAATCACCTGTTTTTAAACCACATTCACAACATTTAGTTAAATCAGAATAGATTATACTAAATCTTCCTTTTTCTCTTTTAGATTGTTTGCTGGTTCGTGATTTGAAGCTTTTTTGATCTTTATATTCGACAATATCACATTCTTTGCAAAATAGAGATACTTCTTTTTTATATCTCGTACAATAACCATATTTTTTATAATTTTTTGTTCTAGTTCTATAATATTTACAATTCATTTTCCAAACACACTCCAAACACACTTTTATAGTGTTATAGGGTTTCGAAGAGTGTTTTATTATTAAATATTTGCCTAAAATATGAGAAAAAATATTTTAGATAAATGTTAATATTATTCCCCTACGGGTTACCATTGTTAATATAAAATCTCTCTTGTAGAGGTTTTTATTTTGCTTAAAATACTTTTTAACACATAAAAAAACTCAAAAATTGAGTTTGTTATTTAAATAGTTCACTATGACTTCCTGTTGCTACAAGCAAAAGAATTAATTTATCATCTTTGT
>ULNJ01021961.1_pt1 | contig 26195 bp, 24 predicted proteins | sample 1951891 | NCBI WGS metagenome assembly ULNJ01 (sample SAMEA4835574, study PRJEB28245) | human gut metagenome | biome: gut microbiome; material: fecal sample | place: Denmark | collected 2008 | reverse complement strand
TGGAAATACATGCTGGATATCATCACGTAATATACTATGGGATAGTGATAACTATTGGGATAATATAACAAAAGCCATTAAATCATGTAATATCTTCTTATGTTTAAATAGCATAAATACAATGGCTAGTAATGACTGCAGACGTGAAGTAGAAATAGCAAGTGATTTAGATAAAAAGAAAAGAATCGAATATAAGTTAGATGAATCTAAAGATATAACATTATTTAAGGCTTTCTTTACAGGACAGTGGATAACTAATACTAATGATTTACTTATAAAAGTATATGATTTAAAGACTAAAGAAGCAAAGCTAAAGAAAGAAGCTAAAAAGCTCTTGGAAAGCAAAGAATATGAAAAAGCTAAAGAAGTATTTTTAGAAGTGAAGAAAACATCAGAAGACTTAGAGATAGATAAGTTTATAGAAATATGTGAACTAATCATTAATGCCAAAATATTAATGAGAAGTAATATGTATGAAGAAGCTAAAACTAAATTATTACAAGTAAATGATGTTTATTATATAAAAGATTTGCTTGAGGAGTGTAATGCAAATATTAAAGTTACTCCTGAAGTAGTTGATACTAAAAAAGATGTACTTAGAAAAGCAGTGTTTTTGCTTAATCAAACGAAAGATTATCAAGAAGCTGAAAAGATATTATTTGAAGAAATAGCATATAATGAGAATAGTTTTGAATTATGGTATTATTATCTATATGCAATAACAAAAGGTTTAAAAGAAAATAATCATAAAAATGTTCCCATAGCTTTTGAGAATTTAAAGAGATTAGTACCTAATGAAAGAAAAAAAGATATTCAAGATTTAGATAACAGATTAAATCCAATAACAATAAATAAATTGTTAGAAGAAAAAAACAAAAAAATCAATCAGTTCAAGGCAAAAAATACCATCACATTTGGTTATTACCCACAAACGATTAAGAAAAGTAGTGTTAGAATTATAAGTAAGACACCTGATGCCGATGGATATTATAAAGGTAGTGACAAGGAAAAATATGCTCTTGTAAAAGCTAAACCATATCATTTTGCTTTAGAGGGAGCTCAACGCAGGTTTTCTAGCGGTGAATTAATTAAAGATAACAAGGAATATTACTTTAAAGTTGAACCAATAAAATGGAAAGTATTAGATGTAATTGATGATAAAGCTTTAATTTTCAGCGATAAGATTCTAGATACTATGGTATTTGATCCAAAAACTAATAACTACGAAGAAGCAAGTGTAAGAAAATATCTTAATAATGATTTTTATAAGAAAGCTTTACCTGAAAAAAATAGACTATTAGTTCAAGATGTAAAACTTGATAATTTTAAAGAAACTGATAAGATTTTCTTATTAAGTGGAGATGATGTGAAAAACCAAAAATTTGGTTTTGCTTCCGATGGAAAGAGTTTAGATAGTTTCCGTTGCAAAAAAACTACCGATTATGCGAAAGCAAAGGGAGTTTGTGCCTTAGAAGAAGGAAGATATTTCTTAAGAACTAATTATGATGCATTTACTGGTAGAACATATTACCATGTCTGCTGTGTAGATCGTCATGGTGATGTAAAATGTGTAACTCATAATGATGATGGTACTGGTATTGTTCCAGCTTTATACAGATTAATATAGTATAGATTACTAGAATTGTATAATCATTTATTATTGCAATTTTTCTTATTATGGAGTATAATAAACATAAATAATTAAAGGTGTTATGATATGAAAAAAATAATAAAGATATTAATAGTATTTGTTTTAGGATTTGTATTAGTTGGATGTGGTGATTATTCACCAAGTTATTATATTGACCAGGTTACTAGTAAGATTGGTCAAGAAATAAGTGAAAATGATGCTTTTTTAACTTCGATAGATAATAAAAAAGTATCTTATATAAGTAGTCATCCTGAGATTATTTCTGAAGATGGTGTTATAACTGCTCCTAGTGAAGATACTGAAGTTACTTTAACTGTCATTGTTGAAATTGATGGAGTTAAATATTCACAAGATATTACTGTTTTAGTAAAAGGTAATAATCAAGGAAAATCTGATTTATCAAGTGGTATTGAAAAAGGTTTAACTGATTTTACAAATTTATTTAATAAATATAATAAAGAAAATTATACTGAAGAAAACTATAAAGAACTTCAAAAAATCTTTGAAAAAGGTCAAGAAGAAATTAAAAATGTAAAAGATAAAAGTCAAATAGAACAAATATTAGATAATTATGTTTTATATTTTGATGAAATTGAACAAAAAAAGAATATTCTTGATATTTTGTTTGAGATTGAAGATGATCTAGAAAGTGTTTTAATTCTTTCAGGTCAAACTATCACAAGTGATATAACTTTAAAAACTAGTTCATTATATAACTCTACAATAATTTGGAAAAGTTCAAATGAAAATGTTCTAAGTAGCACTGGTAAAGTTGGCAAGAACTTAGAATCAACTAAAGTAACTCTATCATATCAAGTTGAAGTAGATGGTCAAACATATGATGGCATTTCTATTGATATTTATGTAAAAACAAATAGTAACTTACCTACATATTATAATTCAATAAATTTATCTTTAAGAGGCACAGCTTTAAAAATTGAATTGCGAAATTTAATTAAATCGACACATAAAAGAGTGCTTACATATGATAACTTGAAAACTGAGACAGCAAAAACTGATGCTGACTTAAATAAAAGTGGTAATATAATTCTTATTTATACGCGAGCTTCTGTTTCTGGAAAATGGAATGTTAGCGTTTGGAATAGGGAACATATATGGCCACAAAGCCAAGGATGGTTTAAAACTTCTGGTGCCGGTGCAGATATTCACCATTTGCGTCCTTCTAACCCTAGTGCTAATAGTTCAAGAGGAAATAACCCATATAGTGAAATTAGTAATCGTGAAAACCATAAGAAAACTACAAATGGCCTTTTCTATGGATATTCTAATAAAACCTATTTCGAGCCAAGAGATGAGGTAAAAGGGGATGTTGCTCGTATTATCTTTTATCTTTTAGTAAGATATCCTGAGTCTGATGGCTATAGAATTACTAAAGTAGCTAGTAGCATGGATATGCTTTTAAAATGGAATGCTCAAGATCCTGTTGATGCCTTAGAAAAGAATCGTAATCAAAAAGCATATGAAATACAGGGAAATCGAAATCCATTTATTGATAACCCTGATTTCGCAAATCAAATATTTGCAAGTTCTAATTTAAAAACTTCAGCTAATCCTTATTTTGAAGAATTAGAAATGTGCTTGAAAGAAAAAGTCGTTTATACAAAGAAAAATACAATTGAAAAGGTGTTTTCATAAACACCTTTTTAAATTGAAAGGGGAATATATGTTACCTGTGTTATTAATTTCAATTATAACTATAATTATCATGGTTGCTTCAATAATTTTCTTTCCGAGAATAAAAATTGGTAAGTTAAGCATTCAAACTTATTGGCTTATCACTTTAATTGGAGCAATATTACTAATTATTTTTAATTTGGTTCCTTTTAAAGAATTAACTAGTGAATTATTTAAAGATACAAATGTTAATCCAATTAAAATACTTACACTTTTTATTTCTATGACCATTTTATCAGTCTTTTTAGATGAACTAGGATTCTTTAAATATTTAGCTTCTATAGCTATTAAGAAAGCAAAATGTAAGCAGATATCTATCTTCTTGTCATTATATGCTTTAACATCTGTCCTTACAGTTTTTACATCAAATGATATAATAATTTTGACACTTACACCTTTTATTTGTTACTTTTGCAAGAATGCTAAAATAAATCCTATTCCTTATTTAGTAAGTGAATTTGTAAGTGCAAACACTTGGTCAATGATGTTAATTATTGGAAATCCTACAAATATATTCTTAGCTACACAAGCAAACATTGATTTCTTTACATATTTTAAAGTTATGGCTTTGCCAACAATTGCCTGTGGGATTATATCATTTTTGATAATTATGATTATTTTTCATAAAGATTTAAAAAAAGAAATAGTGCCTATCGAATGCTCAGAACAATTGAAGGATAAGAATTTATTAATTATTGGTTTAATTCATTTAATTTCTTGCACTATCTTGCTTTCAATTTCATCATATATAAATTTAGAAATGTGGATTATTACTCTTTGTTTTGCAATAAGTTTATTAGTTATCTCATTAATATATTTGGCTATTAGAAAAAAATCGAAAATAGTAATCGTAAATACTTTGAAAAGGGCTCCTTGGACATTAATACCATTCATAATTTCAATGTTTGTTATTGTTTTAGGACTATCAATAAAAGGTTTACCAGAAATTATTTCAGAAAATGTTTGTTTGAATTATCCTATTATGGGTTATGGTTTATTATCATTTATTTGTTCTAACATAATGAATAATATTCCAATGTGTGTTTTCTTTAGTAAAATAATTTCGTGCTTGGCTTCTTCACCAAGTATTATGAAAATTACATTTTCAGTTATTGCTGGATCTAACATCGGAGCTTTTCTTACTCCGATAGGAGCTTTAGCGGGTATTATGTGGATGTCTATTCTAAAGAAAAATGAAGTTGAATTTTCTTTCTATACTTTTATGAAATATGGAATTTTGATTTCAATACCTACAATTGTTATTTCTATATTAGTAATTGCTTTCATATAAAAAAACTTGTGATTTTCTCACAAGCTTTTTATTTTAGTTTGCAATATTCGGCAGCTATTTTTGCTGCTAATTTGCAGTTGTTGTAAACAAGTTCAATGTTTGAATGTAAGCTATCACCTTTTGTAATTTCTTTTATTTTAGCAAGTAAATAAGGTGTAGTTTTATTTCCCGTAATATTTAGTTTGTTCATTTCTATAATAGCTTCATCAATAGCTTTATCAATTGTCTTCTCATCCATTGAATATTCTTCAGGAATAGGGTTAGTAACAAGAATTCCACCCTTCATATTTAAATTCCATTTTGTTTGCATTAAACTAGCTATTTCTAATGGTGTGTCTAAACGATGGTTAACTTTGTATTTAGAAGAAGAAGTGTAGAACGCAGGAAGTTTTTCAGTTTGATAACCGATAACTTCAACTCTCTTTGTTTCTAAATACTCAAGTGTTAGTCCTAAATCAAGAATTGATTTTGCTCCCGCACATACAACAGCAATGTCAGTTTCGGCTAGTTCCTCTAAATCACTTGAAATATCAAATGTTTGTTGAGCACCTCGATGAACGCCCCCGATGCCTCCGGTTGCAAAAACTTTAATTCCTGCCATAGAAGCTATTTTTGAAGTTGCTGAAACAGTTGTAGCTCCAGTTAATTTTTTACTTACTATGTAAGGAATATCACGAGTAGATGTTTTTAAAGCTTCTTGTCCGAATTTCCCTAAAAACTCAATTTCATCTTCAGATAGGCCTACTGTAATAACTCCTTTTATAATGGCAATTGTTGCTGGCACGGCTCCATTTTCAAGAATAACTTTTTCCGCGTTTAAAGCAGTTTTCACATTTTCAGGGTATGGCATACCATGAGAAATAATAGTTGACTCTAAAGCAACTACAGGTAAATTATTATCTAACGCTTTTTTAACTTTTTCACTTATTTTAATCATATGTTTAACCTCATAAATAAAAATTTATACATTAATATTATACCCCATATTTTTATAAAAAACAACTGTTGAAAAAAAAAGGAAATGAATGTATAATATATATGAAAACAAGGGAAGTGATCTAATGGAAAAAAGAGATTTGCCAATAGGAGTATTTGACTCGGGAATTGGAGGATTGACTGTTTTAGATAAATTAATAGAAATATTTCCAAATGAAAATTTTGTTTACGTTGGTGATACTTTAAATTTGCCTTATGGAACTAAAACAAAAGAAGAGCTTAAAGTCTTAGTTAATAATGTTACTAAGTATTTAGTTGATTATCCTGTTAAAGCAATTTGTATTGCTTGTAATACAGCTACAAGTGCAAGCCATCATTTACATAAACTATTTACACTACCTATTGTAGGCGTAATTGACCCAACGGCAAAATATGCTTTGAGTTTAGGAAAAAATATCCTTGTTTTGGGAACTAATGTAACGATTGACTCAAATGAATATCAAAATTTACTCGATAGTAATTTATCTGGTGGTACAAGATATTATGTTAGATGTAGTGAATTTGTTGATATTGTTGAGGAAAATAAAACAAATACCAAATATTCTTTTGAATTTGTAAAAGAAAAACTTAAATCATATATAGATAAAGATATAGATGTTATTATTTGTGGCTGTACACACTTTGGCTTACTCTCTAATGAATTTTCTAAATTATTTCCTAAAGCTAAGATTATTGAATGTGCTTATCCTACAGGAAAGGAATTATTTGATGAACTTCAAAAAAATAATTTGTTGTCAAATAGAGATTCTAAAGGCGAAGTGATTATTAATCTAACCAAAAAAGAAAATGATTTTGAGGAAAAAATTAAGTGGTTTAAACATCCTATTAAAGAAATAAATGAAGTAAAGTTAAGGTGATTTGATGAAAAAATTTGCTAAAATAAAAAATTTCTTCTTGAAATATAAAGATAACTCAACACCAATTGGATTATTAGATGGTGGTTTTGAAGGAATTAATATTTTTAATGAACTAACAAGAAAATATCCAGCACAATCATTTATATATATAAATGATGCTAAATTCTTTAACGGAGATATTAGTGATACAGAAGAATTAAATCTTCATATTAAAGCTAATATTGATTGCTTGTTGAATAAAGGTGTGAAAATAATAATATGTTTATCGTATGAGTTAATGATATTGTGCAAAGAACTTTTTGATAGCTCAAACTTTATAATTTATTACCTTTCAAACAATTTAATCGAATATGTAAATAATAAATATGAACATAAAAATATTGCTTTTCTTGCAAAGGAAAGTATATTAAAAGAAAATATATTCCAAAAAGATTTCAAATATAATCACCTTTATAATATTCCATGTGATGATCTAGAAAAACTAATTATGAATAAACAAACAAAAACAGCATTATCATTTGAAACTGTGAAAAATGTTTGTAAGAATGCAATGAATAAACAACTTGATGCAATTGTATTTTTAGATAGTATTCTTAGCTATCTAAAAATAGAATTCAAAGAATACATAACATACAAGGAAATAGTTGATTTATCAGAAATAGCAATTTTAAAAATAAAAAATAAATTAGTAACCGTTGGTAAATCACAAAACTACATTATTTCCTCTGTTACAAAAAATGAATTCTTAGATAATAAGTTTGTTATAAAAAATAAATATAAATATTCTTCAATGACATATGAAAATAATGATCATTTAGATGAAAGTGATAACAATGGACAAAGTGAAAAAGTTAATTGAAATAATTGAGGGAAGCAAACATATTGTTTTCTTTGGTGGAGCTGGTGTAAGCGTTGAAAGTGGTATCCCTGACTTTCGTAGTGCTAATGGACTATATAGTGAAAAATCTATTATTCCAGTAGAAAGTATTCTTTCGCATACTTTCTTTATAAATCATCCAGATAAGTTTTATGATTTTTATAAAAATAAAATGATATATTTAGATGCAAAGCCTAATCCATGTCACATGGCTTTGGCTTATCTTGAAAAAATAGGTAAATTATCTTGTGTTATAACTCAAAATATAGATAATCTTCATACAATGGCAGGAAGCAAAAATGTATATAATTTACACGGAAGTATATATAGTAATCATTGTATGAAGTGCAACAAATGGTTTGATATTGATTATATAATTAATACCAATGGTGTTCCTAAATGTGATGAATGTGGAGGAATTGTAAAACCAGATGTTGTTTTATACGAAGAAAGTTTGGATATGGATGTATTAACTAAATCCATTGAAGAAATCGAAAAAGCTGATACACTGATTATTGGTGGAACAAGTCTAACTGTTTATCCAGCAGCAGGATTAGTTCGTTATTTTAATGGGAAAAACTTAATTATTATAAATAAATCAGTTTCAAATTATGATAATTATGCTTCACTTGTTATAAATGAAAACATTGGTGAAGTCTTTGAAAAAGTTATGAAAGGATTAAAATATGGGCAAAATTAATTTAGTATTATATGAACCAGAAATTCCTCAAAATACTGGAAACATTATGAGAACTTGTGTTGCTACAAACACAGTTTTACACCTAATTGAACCTTTAGGATTTAGTTTAGGTGAAAAAGAAATTAAAAGATCTGGAGCTAATTATATAAAAGATGTCGAGTACATACTATATAAAAATTATGATGAGTTTATAGAAAAAAACAAAGGCAAAGGAAAAATGTATTATTTAAGTCGCTATGGTGTACATTCTATTCATGATTTAGATGTTTCAAATACCGATGAAGATTATTATTTTATTCTTGGAAAAGAATCAACTGGTATTCCTAAACAAATACTTCACGATAATATTGATAATTGCATCAGATTACCAATGACTGACAAAGTTAGAGCCTTAAATGTTAGTAACGTAGCTGCGATTATCGTGTATGAAGCTTTACGCCAACAAGGTTTTCCTGGATTATGTGAATTTGAACCAGAAAAATTTAAAGGAAAGAATTACCTATCAGAAGATTAATTAATTGAAAAAAACTCCATATAATATTTATGTGGAGGTAATATCATGAATTCTAAAAATAACAAATATGCTGATAAATCATTTTCAAACTTTGGAGAAAGTGGAAGAAGTATTCCTAACTTTAAGTATTATAATGAACTTGGAGAAGAGTACGCTGAAAGCTTTGATGATAGTTTGAAAAAGAATGAACCAGCTAATAAACGTATTCGTAAAGATAAAAACAAGAAGAACTTATAAAGTACCTTTAGGGTGCTTTATTATTTTACCAAAATGGGAAATTTGTTCTTCCTTTTTATGATAATTTATGATATACTTATAAAGATGTAAAACTAGTATTTATAAAAACATATGGGAGAAAGTATAATGAAACAATATTTAGATTTCTTAAAACACATATTAGAACACGGCAAGAAAAAAGATGATAGAACTAAAACAGGAACAATATCAACATTTGGATATCAAACAAGATATGATTTATCTGAAGGTTTTCCACTATTAACTACAAAAAAAGTTTTTTTAAAGGGAATAATTTATGAACTTTTGTGGTTTATAAAGGGTGATACAAATATAAAATACTTAGTTGATCATGACGTAAAAATATGGAATGATTGGCCTTATCAAAAATATCAATCTTCTAGTGAATACAAAAATGAAACTATGGAAGAATTTATCGAAAAAATAAAAACTGATAATGAATTTGCTTCTAGATGGGGTGAACTTGGACCTGTATATGGCCACGAATGGAGATGCTTCGAAGGCAAAGATACTGAAAAAGATCAGTTAGCATGGGTTATCAATGAAATTAAGACTAACCCTAATTCGCGTAGATTAATTGTAAATAGTTGGCATGCTGCTTATATTGATAGAATGGCACTTCCACCTTGTCATATGTCATTTCAATTTTATGTAAGTGATGGAAAATTATCATGTCAATTGTACCAAAGAAGTGCGGATGCATTTTTAGGTGTTCCATTTAACATTGCATCATATGCTTTACTAACAATGATGATTGCAAAAATATGTAATTTAGAACCTGGAGAATTAATTCACACATTTGGTGATTGTCATATTTATCTAAATCATTTAGATCAAGTTAATTTACAATTATCAAGAACTCCTCGTAAGTTACCTAAATTAATTATAAAAAGAGATGTAAAAAATATTGAAGATTTTGAATATGAAGATTTTGAGATTGTTGACTATGACCCATATCCAGCAATCAAAGGAAAGGTGTCAGTATGATTTCATTAATTTTCGCAATGGATATTAATAATTTGATTGGTAAAGATAATGATTTACCTTGGCATTATTCTGAGGATTTAAAATATTTTAAAGCTGTAACAAGTGGAAAAAAAGTTGTAATGGGTGAAAATACTTTCTTTTCTATCGTTAATAGAATAGGAAAACCATTAACAAATCGTGAAAACTATGTTGCAACACTTGCCAATGATTTTAATTATCCAAATGTTAATGTTATAAACGATTTAATAAGTTTTTTAAAAACAATAAAAGATGTTAGTGAAGAATATTTTATAATTGGCGGAAAAAGAATTTATGAATTATCTCTTCCTTACGCAGATAGACTTTATATTACTCATATAAATAGAGAATATGAAGGTAATGTTTATTTTCCAAAAATTAATTATTCAGAATATAAAAAAATTAAATCTAATAAAATTGATGAATTAGATTTTTGTGTTTATGAGAGAATAAAAAAAGAAGGCTAGAGAAATGTTTCTACTATTTACATTTGTTATAATAAGTTTATTAGTTACCTTTATTCTCTTTATAACTGAATTAGTTAAAACATGGTGGCTTTTATTATTAATTTTTATTGGAACATTTATTGTAATAAATATTATATCTTTACTTGTTTTGTATTTGATAACATTTATTTTTAAAAACTATAAGAAAAGTAAAGATGGAAAGATTATTGAAAGAAAAAAACCATATGCTATTTATTCTATAATTACATATTTATATTGTAATTATATAAATGTGTTATGTGGTGTTAAAATTATAAAGAAGAATATAAATCTTATTCCTAATAATGAACCTATTTTAGTGGTTTTAAATCATCAATCGATTTTGGATCCTGTAATTTTCTTTACAGGGACAAAGAAAAAAGAAGTATGTTTTTTGATGAAAAAAGAAATTAGAAAAGCACCTCTTTTAGGAGCATGGGCTCATAATGCCGGATATTATTTTGTGAATCGCCAGAATAATCGTGAAGGTCTTGTTACGATAATTAATTCTATTAATGCCATTAACAATGGAAGATCTATTGGTGTTTTCATTGAAGGAACGAGGAGCCATGGCCCCAATATTGGAGAATTTCATGATGCTACGTTAAAAATGGCATTGAAGAGTAAATGTAAAATAGTTGTTTGTGTTGTTGATAATACTTATAATATTTTTAAAAACTTTCCTCTTAAAAGAACTAAAGTTTTATTAAAAGTATGTAAAGTATTAACTTATGAAGAATATGGCACTAAATTAACTACTGAATTAGGCGATGATATAAAGAATATTATGATACAAAATCTAGAAGAAGAAAGAAAACTTAAAGAGTATTAAAAATTATGTTTCTACTCTTTGACATTTCTGTAAAAATATTGTATAATATATTTATATTTTAAGGAGACTACCTATGGATAAAAAAATTGCTAGAATTAAGAATTTTAAATATGCTTTGATTACATTATTTATGATTGCATTTATTGGTTTAAATACTTACGGTGTATTTGCCGCAAGTACTGCTGATAGTAAAGATTATAAAGGTATATCAATTGCATTTATAATTATTGATATAGTTTTATTCTTTGTAATGTATTATATGATAAAAAAATATAAATCACTTCGCAAAGATATAAATGTTGAAAAGAATTTACAAGTTGTAACTTTTGGAGTTATGTTGGCTTTTACAAAAAGTTTATTAATAATATTAATAGTTATTTGTGCTTTATTATTCTTAACAATTTGTGAATTTGCATACTTGATTCATACTTCAAAAGCAGAATTGAATGAATTGAAAGAACAAGCAAGAATTAAATCAGAAGAATTAAATAAAAAACTTGCTGAAGGTAATATTTCTTATATTATGACAAGTGAAGGTTGGTATGATATTGCAATGGAAGAATGTACTCACGTTCAATCAATTGGTGAAAGTCCATTACTATATTTACAAAAAGAACTTGAAAAAGAAGAGAAAGCAGCTGTACGTGATGATCAACGTATTGAAGGATTGAAAAGAGCTTTAGAAGAAGTAAAGAATACATTTACTGAGTAAAAATAATTATTGAAGAAAAAGGTAAGTTTTAAACTATCTTTTTTTCATTTAGGAGGTTAACATATGAGAGTTGTTGATTTAATTATCAAGAAAAAACAAGGTTATGAACTAACAAAAGATGAAATCCATTATTTAATTAATGGATTTGTTAACGGGGAAATACCTGATTATCAAATGAGTGCTTTACTAATGGCAATTTGTTATGAGGGCTTAACAGATGATGAGCTATTTGCTTTGACATATGAAATGCTTAAAAGTGGTGATGAAGTTGATTTATCACAAATTAATGGTTTGTGTGTTGATAAACATTCTACTGGCGGTGTAGGTGACAAAACTACCCTTGTTATTGCTCCAATTTGTGCATCTTTTGGATTGAAGCTTGCGAAGATGAGTGGAAGAGGATTAGGTCATACAGGTGGAACTTTGGATAAACTTGAGTCAATTCCGGGATTTAAAATTGGAATTCCAATCGATGATTTCATTAAGCAAGTAAATGAAATTGGTTTAGCTGTTGTTGGTCAAACTGCAAATGTTGCACCTGCTGATAAGAAATTATATGCATTAAGAGATGTTACTGGAACTGTTGATTCAACTGGATTAATTGCAAGTTCAATAATGAGTAAAAAGTTAGCTAGTGGAGCTCGAATTATTCTATTAGATGTAAAAGTCGGTGATGGAGCTTTCATGAAAACTATTGAAGATGCTAAAGTCTTAGCTCAAAAAATGGTTAAGATTGGTACTAATTTTGGAAGAAAAGTAGTAGCTATGATTACTGATATGGATGAACCATTGGGTAATGCAATTGGAAATAGTTTAGAAGTTATTGAAGCAATAGAAACTTTGAAAGGTAACGCTCCTTCCGACTTTACAAAGTTATGCTATTCAATATGTGCTGAAATGCTAAAACTTGCAGGAATAATCCAAACTACAGAAGAAGCTTACAAAGCAATTGATGAGAAAATCAAATCTGGTGAGGCGTTAGAAAAACTTAAAGAAATGATTACGTATCAACATGGTGATGCAAATTGCATAAATAATTATAAAGTCTTTGGTGAGGCTAAAGAAGTTGTTAGTGTTAAAGCTAAAGATACAGGCTATGTAAAAACAATAAACACCCTAGATTTAGGGGTTAGTGCAATGCTTCTTGGTGCTGGTCGTGAAGAAATCACAGATAAAATCGATCCTCAAGTTGGTATAGTTTTCTATCCTAAAAAAGGTGATTATATAACAAAAGGCGAAGTGATATGCAAGGTGTATACTAATGGCAAAAATACATCAGAAGCTGTGCAAATGATACAAAATGCATATACAGTTGTTAAAGAAGAAATTAAAAAAGAAAATATTGTAAAAGATATAATCGGAGAATAAAATGAGTTATTTCGATGTTGTAAAATATAATAACAATTTATATCAAATAAAAGATCGCTTAGGAGTTCTTTCTACTCTTGTTATCGGTGAAAATAAAGCGCTTCTTTTTGATACATGCTATGGTGTTGGTAACTTAAAAGAAGAGGTTGAAAAAATTACGAATAAACCACTAATAGTTGTCAATAGTCATGGACATATGGATCATACAGGAGGTAACTATCAATTTCCTGAAGTATATTTACATGAAAATGACTTTGAACTTGTAAAAAAACATAATAGTGAAAAATGGCGTCAACGAACAATTAATACTTTAGAAAAAAATAAAATTACTGTTGAAGGTTTCTCTAAAGAAAATTATTTAAAACAAAGAGAAGGAAATATAATTCCACTTAAATTGCACGAAATATTTGATTTGGGTGGCGTAACATGTGAAGTTTTGCCATTATTTGGCCATACCCAAGGCTCAATTGCTTTATATATAAAGGAATGGAAATTAGCTCTTGTTTCTGATGGAACATGTCCATTCATATGGATATTCTTAGAAGAATCAACAACTGTTACTGTATATATCAAATATCTAAAAGAATTATTAAAATATGATTTTGATAACTTTTTAGTTGGACATGGTGCAAGATTATTACCACGTGAAAGAATGTATGCATTTTTAAAAATCGCTGAAGAAATAGACTTAAGTAAATCTGTAAAAGTTTCTTTTGATAACTTTGATGATTTGAATTCTTATTGCTTTACACATGATAGAATGTATGATCAAGATGGCTGTGGAATAATATTTGATCCTAATAAACTATAAAAAGTGATAAAAATGAAACAGAAAGAGGAAAAAAAGATTTAGGTATTAAGTCAGAATCACAAGATATATCACTTGATGACAAGGAAAAGCTTGCAGCAGTTGATAAAATAATTGAGAAAGAATATGGTGATTTGATAGGTGGGCGTGGTTCATGCCATGAACTTTTGGCCATAAGAAAAAGACTTCTTAAAGAACTATATGATATTGACTGGAAAACACCTGCTAAGCGTAGGTGATTTGTTAAATTTGACTAATATTAAAAAAATATAAAATAAATATTGATTTATATAACGAAAAGTAGTATAATCTATACACTTGTCGTTATGGCCCCGTGGTGAAATTGGTAGACGCGCTGGACTCAAAATCCTGTGGTAGCAATACCGTGTCGGTTCGACTCCGACCGGGGCCACCATTAAAGTTAATTAATATGCCTTTTGAATAAGAGGCATATTTTTATTTACAAACTGTTTTGCTGGAAATAGTTCTTTTTTATTCAAAAAATATAGAATTGTACGGTGAGTTGAATCTTAGTTTTACTGGTAGAATAGGGAGTTGAACTAATTTCAAATTTTAATAACAAGAGAATTTGAATATTAGTATCATTACCAACTTTTATTCAAGTTTTAAGCCTTTGTCAGTTCTTTATTCAAATTAGAAATACAAAGGTAAAAGAATAAACATTGACGATGTTTTGCGGTCATCTATATTTAAATCTATCAATCTGTAAAAAATGTTGAAATTTGTCGAAAATTATGGTATATTATATTTATTATGTTAGGAGAAAATCACAATGAAACATTTTAATTTTGATTTATATAAAGAATCTAAACAGTATTTTCAATTATTTGATGTTTATATTAAACAATTTGAAAAGAACAAAGAAAATGTATTTAATAAATTAAACATTAATAATAGCTCGTATAGAAGAGCAAGAGATAATGAACAAACTGTTGGGAGAGAAATTATAAAGAAATTATCAGATAATTATGATCTAACAATTCCTAACGATTCATTTATTGATAAATTAGAAAAAGTAACAACTAGAATATACAATAATTTGTATTATAAAGTCTATGATACTTTTGACAATGATTTAAACTTTATCGATGAATCATTAACTTATAAAACATTAATGTTTCCTGTATTAAATCTATTAAAACTATTTTTAATTATCAATTCTAACATATCTCCAAAAAAAGTTCTTGAAGAATATAAAGAATTGTATGAAGAAACAAAAAAGTATAAGACATTCCTTACTTATGAATTATTAGAAATATTTGAAATTACCTCATTATTTTTTGAAGATGAATATATTAATGATGGTGAATGGGTAACTAATTATAATAACCCAATGACATATCAAATATTAGCATCAAGGTTTTATGCGAAAGAAAGATATGTTGAAGCGATATTCTTTTCACTACAAGCTTTAGAGATAATGATAAAAGACCAAAACTTCAAAAGATATATCACTGTTAATCATACTCTAATGAGTAGTTTACTATATGCAGGTAATTATCAAGATTGTTATAACAGAGTTGAAAAACATTATTATTGTATAAATTCTTTAAACCTTGGAAGTAGTGAAATAAATATAACTGAAAAGTATTTATATGTATCATTATTAGGTTTAAGAGAATATAACAGAATAATAAAAGATTTAATCAATAGAGATGATTTTAATCTAACATTACTTACATGTTTACTTGTTTCCCTTCATTCAGTTAGTAAGAAAGATTTATATAAAAAATATTTAGATGAAAATATTAAGTTGGAAGAATTTGATGAAGATTCTGCTAAATATTTAAAATTATTAATATATTACTTAAGTCATAGGGATCATAAGATATTAAAGAATTTAGGAAAACATGCAATAATGGGTTCATTAATAAATATTTTGAAAAAAATTTAATTTGGGCAGAAAAATGCAAAAAACCAATTTTAATAGAAAAGTGTTCATTAATATTGAGCACTTTTTTTATTTTTAAAAATTAATATAAAAAATGCTCATTTAAAAAAAATGAAAACCCTTGACAAAATTTTTCATATAATGTATAATGTAGACAAAAGAAAATTGTAACATTATACGGAAGCATTGTTTTTATAGAGAATAAGATGATAGCAATCAGAAGATGTGAGAATATGGATGGTGTAATTGTACAATTTATTGGAAATAAAATTATTATATTTAAATTGATATAGAAACAAATATTTGATATGCAATTAAAAGTTAGTGACTGTGGTAGATAAGAATCATTTGTTGCCATGTGTTTCTGCTAAAAATTCAAAAAAAGTAGTCGTAGTTACAAATAGCATTATTCAGTGTGTAGAAAATTTGTGTGTAAATTTTGAATGTTAACTAAGAAAAGATTAATAAAATATTTTGTAAAAACCAAAGGTTAATATTTGTTAAATAACATAAGAAATTACAGAATTGGAGGATAAAATGAAATTATTAAATATTGATTCCCATATAAATGGTTATAGTGTAAGTGTTAATAATTGTTTAGATTATAATATTGCTGGTGCCATTAGTTTTTATAATAAAAAATACTTAAAAATTTATTGTGTATTATGGGGATTATTTTCAAATGATAAAAGAAATAAAAATGTCAATATAACAAAAAAAGTTTTGGATATACTTGGAATTGAGTTAATAGGTGTTAATAATATAAATGAAACTAATTTGATTGATACTATTAAAAAGTTAATTGATGAAAATTACCCGGTAATATTAAATACTCATTCAGCGGCATTATTTTATTCATCAATGTATTTAGAAAATAGCATAAAAAATATCAATCATAGTTTAATAATTAACGGCTATGATGAAGATAAAAAGCTTTTATTTATAAAGGAAAATAATATAAATACGAAGGTATTGGATCATTTAACAAAATCTAAGCCATTTTCTGATTACCAATTGACATATGATATGGTCATTGAAATATTTAGAATTACAAAAGTTAGTCTTGGAGAACAATTTTATAAAAAAAATTCAATATATTATTTGAACTTAAAAAAAGAAATAGTAGTCGAAAATGTGTATAATTTAATAGTAAATAATTTTAATGAATTACTAAATTCAAATTATGATGGTTTATGCGGAAAAATAGATGAAATATTAAAAAATAATACATTCCCAAATACTTTTCTTGGTGAACAATTTAGACGTACCTACTACCATTCATTAAATCCAATAATGGATTTTTTAGAAGAATATTATAAATTATCAAAGGATTTAAAATTTTTAAATTATAAAACTGATTTATTAAATATTAAGGAAAAAGTAATTAATTATATCGTTAAAAATACATATTTTTGTAGAAGTGCTAATTACATAAAATTAAATTCGTATAAGACTAATATTTTACAATGTAATAGCAATTTATATGAATATTTAAAATCTAGAAAAAATATAGTATCGTTTGAAAAACAACAAGAAGTTAATATAATGTTATCAAATGAAATAAAGTTATTTTCTGATAGTGAAAATAATCTTCTAAAACTTAATAATATAAAAAAGGACGAAAAGGTTAATGATAATTTCTCATTTTGGAAAAGTGAAGACAAATTTAAAAATCATTGGTTGATAATTGATTTTGTTCAAGAAAAAGAAATTAATAAAATATATATTTATCATCATGATAAAAACGTTTATATAACAAAGAACTTTAAAATTTTTGGCTATACTATTGAACGAAAAAGAAAACTTATATACAATATAGAGAATAATAATGAGCATATTAACATTGTGGAATTTGATAAAATTAAAATTGTGAAATTGAAAATATTAATTACTAAACCTAATGGAGGTATTGATTATGCAGCAAGAATTAAAAAAATTGAAATTTATTAATTGATAAATAATTAAATATGGGAGAAAAAATATATAATCAATTTATGGCTGATATATATGATATATCTCCGTATTTTGGAAAGGATAGAGAATTAATAATTGCAAACTATATTTCAATTTTAAATAAATATCAAATAACAAAAGTATTAGAGCTAGGTACGACTACAGGATTATTAACAGAAGCTATGATGCAAAGAAGTATATACGTTGATACAGTTGATCTGTCATTAGAAATGCAAAATAAAGCTAAAGAAAGAATATTTGGTTATTCAAAAAAATTAAGAAAGAAGATTAATTTTATTAATGAAGATATTAATAATTTTATTTCAAAAAAGAAATATGATGCGATAATATTAGCGGATAGTATTTTTTTCTTAGCTGAGATTAATAAAGAAAATTTATTAAATAATTGTTATAAGTTATTAAAGAAAAACGGAATTATTATATTTGATTTTTTTAAAAAAGATTTAAATAATAATATGTTATATAATAAAGAAATGACAAAACTAAAATGTAAAAATGGAAAATATTATATTATTATCGTAGAGCATAATAATGATATATTTAAAAGAACACATAGGTGTAATTTTTCTTATATTCCCGTTAAAAATCATAATGAATCAATAATTAATTTTGAAATTTGTTATAATTATTTGATTAATGAGGAAATAGAGAGTTATTTTAAAGAACATAATTTCAAAGTGGAAATTGTTGAGGAAATTTTTGATGGCTATCAAATATTTATGGTTGCAAAAAAAATAAAAAAAGAGGTTTAAAATGTACAAAAATTCAATATATAATTATTCAATAATATTTAACGATGGTTCATTACGAATGTATAATTCTATGATAGGAAATAGAAGTCTTATATGTGTAATGGATCCAAAAAAAAGCAAAATGATAAAAAATGTTTTGGATGGAAAAGATTCTTATGAAATTTTACCCGAAAATATTATTAAAGTTTTAGTTAAATATGGATACTTAGTCTTAAAAGAAAAAGATGAGGATAAGGAGCTAGAAATTAAAATTGCTGAAACAATATGTGGAGAAAAATTTTTAAGTTTAATAATATTGCCAACCGAACAATGTAATTTTAGGTGTAAATACTGTTATGAAAAATTGAAAAAAGGCAAAATGAGTGAAGAAACTCAAAATTCATTAATAGATTTTGTAAGAAAAAATATATCTAAATATATAGGGTTGTCCGTATCATGGTTTGGTGGAGAACCATTAGAAGCACTAGATGTCGTTGAAAATTTATCAAAAAAATTTATTGAGATTTGTAAAATAGCAAAGAAAACATATGTTGCAGGAATAACAACAAATGGATATAATCTTGATTCAGAAACTTTTGATAAATTGTACAAATTAAAAGTTTTAAGCTATCAAATTACACTTGATGGATATAAAACAGAACATGATAGGCAAAGAATTTTAGAAAATGGAAAAGGAAGTTTTGAAAAAATTATCGCTAATTTGAAAATTATTAAAAGTAAAAATACAAAAGGGACAACAATTATAATTAGAACTAATTTTACAAAATCTATTATAGATAATATTGATAAATATTTAATATTTTATAAAGAAAATTTTGGCAATGATATGCGATTTAGTTTTTATATTCAAAAAGCTAGTGATTGGGGAGGAAAACAAGTTGCTAACTTTTCAAATGAATTGATTAGAACAAAAAATTCAGGTGATGTTCATAAGTATGTTTTAAAAAAATTAAAAGAACATGATATATATTTAAGCAATTCGAGTCATTATAGTGAATTACAATGTGAGTTAAATACATGTTATGCAGCAAAATTGGGACATCTTGTAATAGGGTCAGATGGTATAATTTATAAATGCACAAGAAATTTTGAATTACCAGAAAATAATGTAGGACAATTAGATAAAAATGGTCATATAATTTTTAATAATAATTATAGTAAATGGATTAACCCTTTAAAAACTAAGAGTAAAAAATGTGAAAAATGTTTTAATAGAGCAAGTTGTTTGCCTATGAAATGTCCATATCAAAATTTGATTTCTGAAGAAAACCAATGTCCTCCAATGGGAGGTTACAATTTATATGCGTTTTTAGAAAGATTTCATATAAGTTTATTTACAAAAATTTAATGTTTGCAGTATAAAATGGAGGATGTAAATGTTTGAAAAAATAAAAAAATATATTTTTGAATATTTTGATGAAAGTGGAATTTATATTTCTAATGAAGAAAAGGAAAAAGACATTGATTTAAGAGATTATTTAGTTGATTCACTTGAACACGTGACTTTTATAATTGAATTGGAAAAAAAATTAGGTTATGAATTACCAGACGAAATTTTATTGTATGATAATTTATCTTCAATTTATGGATTTATAAATATGCTGATTGAAATAAAAAAAGATGATAAAAATATGTAAGCTAAAAATTTAGTAGTATATATGTGAAAAAATATTAATGCAATAATAGTGAACTTAATAAGAATTTTAAAAATGGGCATAGATAAATGAATTTATTAGAAAATTAATATAAAAAACTATAATTTGAAAGAATAATAAAATAAGTTAGTAGTCAATTTTTTATTGTATATAAACTGAATTATTAGAATTGTTAAATCAATATATATGAATGTAATGACAAATAATAGAAAGGTAGAATTATGAAAAAAAAATTAGTTAAAAAAAATAAAGTTATAAACTATAATAAATTTATATTATATGGAACAACAAATGAAAACTGTCAGTGTTGTATTGTTAATATGAGTGGTTGTGCTAGCAATTAGTAGAAAGGTTATAGTATGAAAAAAAAATTAATTAAGAAAAACAAAAAAAATAAAAGTGTAGCCCGATTTTTATTATATTCAAATGAAAATTGTCAATGTTGTACTGTTAATATGAGTAAATGCTAATAAATTTTAACATTTATTCTATGTCCATTTTTAAAACTTTTATTAAGGAGGTGTTGAGATATGAAAAAGATATTCATTAATATAATAAGTAATTTTTCTTATACAGGTAAAATGTTAAAATTAATGTGGAAAAGTGATAAACAATATATTGTTTATTTATTATTAGATATAATTGTATGGTCAATAATCCCATTCGTTAATGTTTATTTAGTACAAGAGTCAATAAATATGTTAGAAACTGGTGCGGATTTTCAAAATTATGTACCAATTATAGTTGGATTAGTTATTGGTAATTTAATATTAAATTATTGTCATAATTATTTAAATTATAAACGTGATTTACATGGTAGCATAATTAGTGTAATTTTATATAAAAATATTTTTATTAAAACATTAAATCTTGATTATGAAAAAATAATTGATAAAAACATTCAGGAAATGAGGGAGTTATCATTACGTATAATTGATAATAGTAGGTTTTCTGTAATGACTGTCGCATTTCATAATCTTGTTTCAAGTATAATTGTAATAACTGGAATTTCATATTTATTAGCACAAATAGATTTATGGATATTATTTATTGTATTGACTATAGTAATTGTAAATTCTATTTCAGTTATATATAGAAATAGGTATGAAAGAAAAGTTGAAATAGACATAAATCCTATTATCAGAAAAATCCAATATTTTATGGGTATAGGTTCAAATTATTCATATATTAAAGAAATGAAATTATTTTCTATGAACAATAATGTGGTAAATGAATACGTTAATTTACAAAAGGAAATGTATAAAGGTGTTAATAAAACGCGTAGGTTATCATTATTTGGTTATACAATTTCTCATATTAGTCAAGCTATTTTGAATATAGTAATTTATTTATACTTAGGTTATAGAGTGCTTGTTAATAAGAATTTAAGTATAGCAGAATTTTCTGTGTTTTTAGCTGCAGTGGTGAATTTTAATGGATCTATTCAAAGGATTTTCACATCACATTTGCAAATTAATAATAATGGACAATATTTAAAAGATTATTTTGAATTTATGAAAATAAATAATATTGAGGAAGATGAAAGTGTGAAACAGGATTTGATTGTAAGGAAATATAATATTATAGAATTCAAAAATGTATCATATAGATATCCAAATCAAGAAAACTATGCAATTAAAAATTTATCATTAAAATTTAATACAGGTGAAAAATTGTCAATAGTTGGCGAGAATGGATCTGGTAAAACAACTTTAGTTATGTTGCTAATGAGAATGATAGATCCAACTGAAGGAGAGATATTATTTAATGGCATAAATATCAAAAATTTAAAAATAGATGAATATAGAAAACTGTTTTCAACTGTTTTTCAAGATTTTAAATTATTTGCATTCACAATTAAAGAAAATGTGTCTGCTTTATCAAGTGAAAGACGCGAAGACATCGATAAAAAAGTGAATAAGGCGTTATACAGCATAGGTTTAGGTGAAAAAATAAATTCATTACCCAAAGGGATATATACATATATAGAGCAAATATATGATAAAGATGGTATTTTATTATCTGGCGGTGAATCTCAAAGAATTGCTATAGCGAGAGCTTTATATAAAGATTCACCGATATTCATTTTAGATGAGCCTACTGCAGCACTTGATCCAAGAGTTGAATATGAAATATATTCAAAGTTTGAAGAATTTACACAAAATAAAACTATTTTGTATATAACACATAGGCTGGCTAGTACAAAATTTTGTAATAAAATTGTTGTACTTAAAAAAGGAGAGGTTATTGAATTAGGTACACATAATGAATTAATGAAAATGAATGGATATTATTCTGAATTATTCAATATGCAAGCACAATACTATATTGAAAAAAGTGGTACTAATAATGAATAAATTAAACATAGCAATTTTAGATAGCGGTGTTAATGTTAATCATCCATTATTTAAAAATGATAAACTTGATATTATAAATTATAGTAAAAGTAATTTAATTCATGGCCATGGAACAGCTATATATAGTATAATTAGAAAAGTAAATGGTTTTTCAAAAATTGTTAATTTTCAAATTACAAATAATGATGGTACAATTGATGAAAATATATTGATTGATTGCTTAAACATGATTTATCAAAATTATAATTTTGATTTAATAAATTTAAGCCTTGGTATTAATTTATCTGAAAGATTAGATGAATTAGAAGAAATATGTGAAAAACTTTATAAAAAAGGCACGATTATTATAAGTGCATTTGATAATACGGGATCTTTATCTTATCCAGCTTCGTTTAAAAATGTAATAGGCGTTACCTCATCTGAATTTTGTGAAAAAGTTACTGATTTTGTAGTATTTAAAGACAAAATAGTTAATATAGGTGCAAAGGGTACTATTCAAAGAGTTGCTTGGTTAGAGCCTAATTACATTTTTATAGAAGGCAATAGTTTTGCATGTGCTCACGTATCTGTGCAAGTAGCGAATTTTCTATATAAAAACAAAATCGATTTAAAAGAAATAATTAATAAATTTAAAGAAATTGGCCAAGAAGCAAAATTTAATAATTTGATTAAAAAAAATAAAAAAAATTTATTTGCAATAAAAAATGCTGTAATATTTCCATTCAATAAAGAAATGCATTCTTTAATTAGATATGAAGATTTGTTAAATTTTAATATAGTTGATGTTTATGATTATAAATATTCTGCATATTTAAACTCTACAACGAATCATATAATGAAAGATAATGTGAAATCATTTAAAATCAAAAACGTTGAAAAAATTGATTGGGAAACTTTCGATACAATTATTATAGGTCATATACCAATTGGTGCTAATGATTTAAAAAAAATAAGAAATAATGTAATAATTAATGCAATCGAAAAAAATAAAAATATTTTTTCGTTTGATGATATTGAAAAGAAATATAAATATAATAATCTATATTGTCCTAAAATATGTAAAGAAAATTTAGAACCAGAAAGATATGGCAAATTATATAGGATATTAAAACCTATATTAGGAATATATGGAACAAGTTCAATTCAAGGCAAATTCTCAGTACAATTAGAATTAAGAAAAAGATTTCTAAGTAATGGATATAAAATTGGACAAATTGGAACTGAAGCAAGTTCACTATTATTTGGCTTTGATTATGATTACCCGATGGGATTTAATAATTCTGTTTATATACATTCTCATGATTGTGTTAGATATCTAAATAATTGTATTAATGAACTAACCAAAAAGAATTGTGATATTATAATTACTGGTTCTCAAGGAAGTATTTTACCATTTGATGTTGGTAATATTTCTTATTTTCCGCTTAGGCAACAAGTATTTTTGCAGGCAACGCAACCTGATGCAGTTGTGTTATGTATAAATCCATTTGATGATTCTGATTATATAGATAGGAGTATTAAATATATAGAAGCCAGTGTTGATTGTAAAGTTATTGCAATATGTGTTTTTCCATTCGATATAGATAACATTTCAAGTTTATTAAATAAAAGAAAAACTTTGTCAAATGAAAGATTCCTTGAATTAGAAAATAAGCTAAATAATCATTATAAAATACCTATTTATAAGTTAGGAGATGAAAAGCATTTAAATAATTTATTTGAATCTATTATAGATTATTTTAGTGAATAGTTACAATGTAATAGGAGGTATGGATATATAATGAATAATATTCCATTACATACAATTCCCAATATTTTAGATTATCAAATAACGGAATATCAAATAAATACTAGTAGTTCCTTTATAAACAATGATATTTCAATATATATTCATTTCCCATTTTGTAAAACAAAATGTACTTTTTGTCCTATAAGCACAGTTGTATATGAAGAAAATTTGGTGAATGATTATATAGATGTATTAATAAAAGAAATCAATAGTAAAAAAAACATTTTAAATAAATTGAATATAACTTGCGTTCACTTTGGTGGTGGGACACCATCACTAATGAATACTATGCAATTTAATAAAATAATAAATACAATTAGTAAATACGCTAATGTTGATGATATTGAAATACTAATAGAAGCACACCCAAAATACACGACTTATAAATTAATAGAATATTTATCAAATTTCAAAAAGTGTACACTAAATTTTGGAGTGCAAAGTTTTAATGATGATATTCTTTTTAAAACCAATAGAAATTATATAAGTAATGATGCAATAAAAATCATAGAATATGCAAAATCAAAACTTAAAGTTATAGGAATAGATTATATTGCTGATTGCGATGAAATGACAAGTGAATTAGTGTTAGAAGATTTAGAATATATTAAAAAAATTGATGTAAATCATATTTCTTGTTATCCATTATTAAAAAAAAATAAAATATATAATTCTGAGAAAAAGATTTTATTAAATGATATATTTACTAGTGCTTTGTTAAGAATGGGATATACAAGATATTCTATATATCATTTTGAGAAAAAAGAATGTAATTCTCATTTATATGGTAAAAATCAATTGAATGGTAAAAATTGGATAGGATTTGGCTCAAACGCATATTCATATTTTAATAACAAACTTAAGATTAATCAAAATATAAATAATTATATGTTAAATTATGAAAATGGATTAATATATAATTTTAATGAACAATTAACAGATTTTTGGAACATTTGCTATAAAATTAGAAGAATTCCTATTGATTTTTCAATTAACGGAAATAGTAAAGATGAATATAAAAATAATATAGAACTTTTAATAAAAATTTTAAAAAATAAGTTTTATATTGAAGATAATGAATATAAATTAAGTAATCTTGGTGTGATAAATATATCAAAAGTAGAAGAAATAATAAAAGAAGTTTTTTTGTGCTCTAAACAAATTTAATATAAAAATATTAAAAAAAGATGAGATATATCATTATAATTATGGATTTAGTTGTGAATTAAATACATTATTTTTAGAGCTATGTAAAATAGGTAGTTCGAGAGAAACCATTTTGTCACATTACATTATCTCTTTGTCTTAAAAGTCTCTAGTAAATGTTGAAAAATATAGGGAAGTATTTATTTCGATTTTAAATCTTACTATAATTCAATCAATAGATTTCACCACGCTCTTATTCATGCGTGCCAAAGTGAGCCTTTTCAATTTAGATGTAAATCTTGTTAGTCTATAAATTTATATTAATACTAAAAGTTGATTTATGAAATGTTGGGTCTGTAAAAAATTCTTGTGATAATTAAAATTTTTAATTAGGGCGATAAATCGTCCCTGTCAAAATCTCTTGTGAAGATTTCTGTAAAGAATTCTTGTGATTATTTTGATATTAAAAATCAAGTTAAACGATGTATTTACATGCAATTAACTTGATTTTTTTGTGCCTAATAATTATTCATATTTATATTACTTTATTTATTTCGTAATAGT
>ULNJ01003923.1_pt1 | contig 26724 bp, 25 predicted proteins | sample 1951891 | NCBI WGS metagenome assembly ULNJ01 (sample SAMEA4835574, study PRJEB28245) | human gut metagenome | biome: gut microbiome; material: fecal sample | place: Denmark | collected 2008 | reverse complement strand
ATTTTGCCATTTTCATCAAACTGGTATCCCTTAGCTTTGAGGATAGTCATCAACTCAGAGTTGCTTACTGCCACATTGCTGTAAGAAGGTGCATCGTCGTCACTGCTGCAAGAAGCGAAGCCGAGGCAAAGAGCCATTGCAGCGAGACCGATGAAATTCTTTAAAATTTTCATTGTCTTATTATTCTTTTAAATGTTTATAATTAATATAAAATATTACCCTTAATTTGTGGCTGCAAAGATGCATGTTTATTAAATAATGTACAATACCTAAACATTATGAAATATTTTCCTTGTTAGTGAGGGTTTATCACCATTCTATATAATTTGCAGAATAGGAGAATTGTAAAATTTTTGTAATATTTGCTTTTGTAAATGTTTATCCCAAATCGGTCATTAGGAAATGTGTATTTTTGTGGTATCGTTTGTAATTCATTAATATTCAATACTTTGCAAAATCAATTTCTAATGACCGCCATTAGAAAATTACAATCATAAATTGCTATATTCCCAATAATTACAACTCACACCACGAGAAATTAGCTTCTAATGACCGATTTGGGTTTATATTGCTACTATAATTGCTTGTTTATTCGATACTTAAAACTAATGATAAAGTAACTACCAATTTGGAAGGTGCGACTCTCGGTGAGCCCTGTGGCGGTAACATTGCGGTAATAGTTTTTCTTGTCGCTGAGAATGTCCGACCAATAGAAAGACAGCTCGGCTTGCTTCTTTCGGAGGAATCGCCAAGATGCTCCCAAGTTCCATACCACTTGGTCGTCCTCGCCTTTCTTGATGTTCGTGCCGTTGCGGAAAGAGTAGGCGACATCGCTCTTGACTTGGAAGCCAAGAGGAAGCTCTGCATAGGTATTCAGCGAAAAGTTGTAACTTCGGGTATAGTTGGATGTACCCCGGAGCTGGTTGGTGGCATGGCGGTAACGCCAATCGCCCTGCAAGTCGAAGCCTCCCCATTTCGGCTGATAACCCAAACGAAGGTTGGCATTATACGACGTATTGTGGGTGACGCTGCGGTCTGGCTCCTCGCTCTTTCCCTCATTCACAAGAGCTACACTTTGAGCAAAGCTGGCTCCTGTGCTAGCAGAGAGATTGAACCGCTTCTTCCATCGCTTCTGATAGCGAAGACTGGCACGCATATTCCAGTTGCCATTCACATTCACAGGATAAGTCTCCGTGCCACCAGTGGCAAGATTGTAAAAGACGGCTTGCGTCTGACTGTTATAGGTGTTGCTGAAATTAACATCGCCCGAAAGACCGAGGCGAGTGTTCCTTCCCATCAACCGAAAGTTCTGGCTATAAGCCGCTTTGAGCGAAGGATTGCCATGAGTAACGTGCAATGGGTCGCTATTGTCGGTCAGCGAAACCAAACTGCCAAGGTCTGGCTGTCGGCTGCTGCCATCATAATTCAGTTCGAAGCGAGTCTTGCCTTGATGCCATGACACATTCAACTGTGGGTTCCAATTCACGCTCGTCCTCACCGTATCGGCATAGAGCAGCCCAGTCTTCTGGTCAAGACTTCTCCGCTCTGGATACATCTGCACACCCGTATTTACCTGCCATCGCTTGCCATTATAATTGAAATAAAGGCTGAGTTCGTGGGAATAAGTCCGACTCTGGGTATAGTTGCTCAAACTGTCTTGATATACTTCGTTCTCGTAAGTAATCCTGTCGCTCACCTGTCGGTTGGCAGAATAGCGATAACCGAATTGCAGGCGCAAGTTCTCAGCCAAGGGTTGCGTCAAGTTGATGCCTACGGAATAGGCACGATTGGTGGAGGGGGAGTGCTGGTATTGGTTGCGATAAAGCACGGAATCGCCACCCAGACTGCTCTCCAACTGATAGTAAGTGGTCTCGGAAAGGGAATGTGACTCGTTGGTACTCTTGCTGTCGGAGTAACTACCCGTGAGGCTGATGCTCGTACCCTTGTCGTTGAACACTCGGGTGATGTCGGCATTGACGGAGAACGAATGGCTGTCGCTCTTCGAATCCGAGTTTCTCGTGATGCTGTTGATACGCTCATCGCCTTCTGAAGAGGTGGATTGCTGGCTGTCGCTGGTGTTGTCGCTCTTCGACTTGCTGAAGTTTCCACCTATATTAAGATAGGTCTTGTCATCCAAGCTCCACCTCATGCCCAACGAACCATTGCCCATCGTGTTGCGATTGGTGCTGGTGGATGCCGAGTTCTGGTAACGGTTGCCTGTGGTGAGATATTGCTCGCTATATAGGGTGCTCTCGTTGCCACTGGCATAATGGTTGTACATCATATTGCCATAGAGGGTGAATCGCTTGGAGAACTTCTTGGCAAAGTTCATCGCCACGTTGTCCTGTCGGTTATCGGGATAGCGAGAAGTCATGTATCGGTTGCCACTTCGAGCTATCACGGAGATGTTATCGCCAGTCTGGCGGAAGAGGTTGGATATTAACTCGGCTTCCTTCTTTTCGTTGTTGCCCCTGCCTATGCCAGCCGAAGTAATCAGCGTGCCGTTGAACTCTCGCTTGGTCTGCAAGTCGAGCACATAGTTTTCGCCGCCCTTGCGCACCTTGGTGATTTTCTCCAGTTCGCTCCGCTTGTCATACACCTTGATTTTGCTCACCAACTTGGCTGGCAGGTTTTCGAGGGCGAGGGTGCTGTTGCCACCGAAGAAACTCTCGCCATTGACATTGATTTCATGGATGGGAAGACCGTTGTAGGTCATCGTCTTGTTCTGCTTGTCGTATTCCAATCCAGGCACTCGCTTCAAGAGTTCTTCGAGGTATGCTCCTTCGGGAGTCTGGAAAGCATTGGCATTGATAACTGTGGTATCGCCCTTCATCTCCACCTCCTTCATGGCAGCAGTAACCACCACTTCGCCGAGGTTGAGCATCTTAAAGATGGAATCTTCTTTTTGCGTTTCCACAGAGTCGCCATCGCCCTCTGACAAGGCACGACTCACCCTTACTGTATCACTCGACACAGCATAAGAGAAAGCCCTTCCGTCAGGAGAAAGGGAAGACGATGCCCATACATTTGCTATTGTTGAGAAGGACATGAGCAAAAGCACAGACACATAAGCATATCGTAGTCTCATCTTGGTTTGAATATTCAAAATCGGCTGCAAAGGTACGAAAATCGGTGTATAGAGATTAAAAAACTTATGGTATCTAATACAAAAGACAAGTAAAATCCTAATTTTTAGGTATTGTAAAGAAAAGAAAAAGTGCCTATTTTTGCCAAAGCAAAACAATTAAAGACATTTGTATCATGAAGAAAATCGGAATTTTTTACGGTTCCTCCACCGGAACCTGCGAAAGCCTGGCTGAACAACTGGCCGGCGAACTGGGAGTGACAGGCGGCGACGTGCACAGCGCGGACAAGCTGACTGCCGAATTGGCAAATACCTACGACGTGCTGGTACTGGGAACCTCCACCTGGGGCGACGGAGAACTGCAGGACGACTGGTATGATGCCATCAAGGTGCTGAAAGGCATGGACCTGCATGGCAAGGACGTGGCCCTGTTCGGCTGCGGCGATTCGGAGTCCTACTGCGACACCTTCTGCAACGGTATGGGTATCCTCTACGAAGATCTGAAGGACACGGGATGCACCTTCCTGGGCAACCGCGTCAGCACGGACGGCTATTCATTCGGCAGTTCCATCGCCGTGGTGGACGGATACTTCGTGGGCCTCGCGCTGGACGATGTGAACGAAAGTGGCAAGACCGCCAGCCGCATCAGTGCCTGGGCCGCTGACCTGAAGAAAAACTTCTGACCATTTTTCTCTCTTCATCTTTAGCTTTATGAACATGATATCATCCCCCGACATCCTCCCGGCAGACCTGAAAGTGTTTCTGAACCACGTGTACGAGTATAAGAAAGGTGTACGCCGCATGGTGCTCTATACGGTCAACCGCAAGTACGAAGTCTTTGCCACCTCCCGTCTAAGGAGTCAGCACATAGATTTTCTGGTACAACCAGCTTCGGACACGAGCATCAATCTGTTCTTCGGCCGTCCGGAGTGCATTCGGGCCATCCGTTTTCTGGCGGACAGACCGCTCAATCTGCTTTCGCCTGAAGAAGACTTCATTTTGGGAGCGATGCTGGGGTATGACATCTGTGCGCAGTGCGAACGTTACTGTAAACGAAAGAAAGCCTCCTGCTAATAAGGATGGTATAATCTCTCTCGTTCTGTTTCCTTATATACTGAATAATACGTTACAGCTCATTATATTGACTTCTACACCATATATGGAGGTTACGTGCATAAGAATAGAATGAGTATAAATCTTCCCCAACTCATCAATACAGACTTCAAGCCTGTAGCCTTCATACGTACAGGAAAATTAACCAGACTGCAAAAGTAAGGATAAATCAAACAGATTTGTCGGAACGGCATCCTTTTTCACAAAAAATAACAGAACTTTCCCAGACAGATTCCTCTCTCTGAGAGGACAAAAAAAAGATTCCGCCCTTATCTAACGACAATGGCGGAATCGGACTTGCTTTAGTTCGTAATATATAGAGTAAGAAATTTACTTCAGTTCATTAACCGCTTCTCTGAGCAGCGCTTTGGAATAGTTATCCCCACCAGCGTTCTGCATACTTGTAATACCCTCAATACATACCGATTTCTCGCTGTTGCTAAGCATGTGACCGTACTTCTTGCACATCTCCACGACCTTATAGATGAGGCCTGTATTGAATGTAACATTACTTGCATCTTTCGAGCTTGTCAAAAATGCTGCCCTCAGATTCCCAAATACCTTCAGGAAATCCATGCCGTTCGTTATTCTCATGCCGGCATCATCTCCTTTCGCCTTTTGCGGGTTCCTGCCGTACACCTGATAGAGTGTGCCCTCCACCCTATTTTCCGCTGCGTCTTCTTTCCACCTGATGGCATAGACATATCTATAAAGATTGTCCTGACTGTCATCAAAAAGCATAATATCGTAGTTGAAATCCGTTTTCGTCCCGAGAAGAATCTCCTTGTCCGAGTTGACCCCATAACTTATTCGCATCAGGAGCCTGTCATCACTCATACCGCTCGATCTCTTGGTAATCTTATAGGCTTGGTCCGCATCCTTATCAAATGCCCTTTGTATGTTGTCCAACACCTTTGCCTTACTTTCCGGAAGACTAAACCCGTATATATAGCAGTAGGAGACGTGCCCGGAGCTGTCCCTTTCCTTGTAGATCTCACTCTTGATATACTGAGCATAACTCTTATTGCCTATCAAATCATCCATAGCCTTGGCAATATTCGTTTGGGCATAGGCGGACGCCGACAGCAGCATACAAGCTACTGTTGCGGCAAGATATCTTAATGTTCTCATAATAGTATGTTTTTTAATAGTATTCATTTTCTTCTTCTGTCTCTGTTGCCTCTGTCTCATAATCGACGCCATCCTTAAAAGTCGCTATCAATTCGATCTCCTGATCCTGCTTCTCACACAGTTGATAGAGTTCCCGGAGACTGTGTTCCTGCTCCTCGCTCATCTGCCACAGCTTTTCCTCCACCATCTGTTTGGCGACGGCATTGACAGAGTCACGTTCTGACTGGGCGAGATAGGTCTTGGGCGGCTTCATCTCGTACACCCTTCTCCGGGGCTTGCCACTTCTCCTGAGTGGCTTTTTAGCTTCCTCCGTTTTCACCGAGTCGGCCGCCAGTGAATCCTTCATCACCGGTGTGTCCTCTCCGGGCTCCGCTGCCGACGACTGGGCCATGTCTGCCGTTTCTCCGACAGCCGCATCACCTGTCCGGCCGACTCCCGTCATGATGATCAGTGCAGCAATCGCAGCCGCCACAGCCATAGCCACGGCTACGATCCTGGCCCTGCGGCCACCCGTTTTTGCATGCCGTCCTTCTCCGGCCTGCAAGGGCATGCCGTCGTCGAACCATGCAAACATATCCTTATATGCCTTCCATTCGGCGTCCACCTCATGCGTACGGAAATATTCTGCAATACGGTTTTCTTCTTCCACCGTAGTCAGACCGTTCATGAATCGCCTTAAGAGCCGTTCAATATCCTTATCCATATTATATCCTCATTCGTTGTTGGAAGTCCTTCAGTATCTTATTTCGTGCCCGTGAGAGCAATGTCGCCACGGACGTCTTTTCCATTCCGAGCAGACGGGCTATCTCTTCATTCGTCTTACGCTCGACCTGCCGCAATCTCAATATCTGGTATTCCGTCGGAGGCAGCTCCGCAATCCGCTTCAGAAGCCATGTCCGGTTCTCCTCCATCTCTATGTCCGTGTCCGGAGGAGGTGTCTTATTGTCCAAGAGGTCGCCTCTATCGTCTATGGATTGCAGTGAGTGACGGCGGTGGATGTCGATTGCCTTATTGCGTGCCATACACACTGCCAGCTTCTCCATATCCTCCCTGCTGTCGATATCCCCATGCAGGGTCCACAGCTTCAGCATCACTTCCTGGGCCACATCCTCAGCCTCTTCCTTGCCAACAGAGTACGCAAGAGCCGTGGCTACCGCCTTCGCCCTTGTTGATCTTGCTATTTGTTCGAACTCTGTTTGCCTCATGTCTTGTCTTGTTTGCTCTTATAACGTATGACCGTCTGAATTCTAAACTTGAATTAACTTTTATTAATTATTAAGTTCTGATCCTGATCAGATCACAGACTTTTATTTGAATATTATCTTATCGGCTTGTCCGATGTCTCCTACCCCTACCGGCATTTATGAGAGACGCAACCCGTTAGGCTTTTAGTAATCAGTAAGATGACAGACTATCCGACAATAGGACGACATTCCTTCAAACCCTTAACGACCACTAAACACAGAAGCGACCTTTTCAAAAGACAAGCTGCCATTTCCCGTCCGCTTCTCCCACCGGTCATACCCTTCTCGTCAAGCCCTCATACCGTAACCTACGTCACACAACAGCATATACCTTCCAACTTACTGATTATAAACATTCTTACGGTTACGTCCTACCCCACAGGCCCACCCTGCCCCATAAAATTAATACGACTGTCAGACGTGCCATTTGCCGAATATTGTGTAATTTTGTCTCTTGAAATCAAGAATACTGCCCGTTTTAAAGTTATCTGTTCTTGCATGGCAGTATGATTCTCAATAGAACAGTCAGAGAATTTAAGGTAATGATGGATAAGACAAAGGCACGCAATACAGCCTACGAAGAACGTCTTGGCACTGACCGTATGTTGCCACTTGTACTACGAATGGCCTTGCCGTCAGTGGCGGCACAGATTGTAAATCTCTTATACAATCTGGTTGACAGAATATATATCGGTCATATTCCCGGTATCGGTACCCATGCGCTGGCAGGTATCGGTGTCACGGGGTCCGTCATCATTCTCATCTCTGCCTTTTCGGCCATTGTCAGCGGCGGCGGTGCTCCCCTGGCCGCCATCGCCTTGGGACAGGGTGACAGAAAGCGGGCCGGACAGACCCTGGGCAACGGCTTCGTACTTCTGCTCATCTTCACCCTCCTGACCACTTCCCTGACCTATATCTTCATGGAGCCACTGCTACTGCTCACGGGTGCGTCGGAGAACACGGTCGGCTATGCAAAAGACTACCTCTCCATCTACCTCCTGGGCACCCTCTTTGTCGAGACCTCCATCGGACTTAACACCTTCATCAACACCCAGGGGCGTCCGGCCATCGCCATGTACTCGGTGCTCATCGGTGCCCTTCTCAACATCGTGCTCGACCCGATCTTCATCTTCGTCCTGGGAATGGATGTCAAGGGTGCGGCACTGGCAACGGTCATCTCGCAGGCATGCAGCGCATGCTGGATCATCGGTTTTCTCACTTCGAAACGGGCCTCGCTCAAGCTGGAGCTCCGATACATGCGCCTTGACAGAAACGTGCTCACCCACATCCTTGCCCTAGGTGTCTCTCCGTTCATAATGTCGAGCACGGAGAGCCTCGTGGGCTTTGTACTGAACAGCAGTCTTGAAAAGTTTGGAGACATCAACGTCAGTGCCCTGGCGATCATGCAGAGCGCCATGCTGGTCGTGAGCGTTCCGCTTGCAGGCTTTGCACAGGGCTTTGTTCCTATTGTCAGCTATAATTACGGGCACAGGGACAAAGACCGCGTAAAGGAATGTTTCAAGATCGTACTGGCGATCATGTTCACCTTCAATTTCGTGATGGTACTGTTCATGGTCCTGTTCCCTTCTTTGGTGGCCGCCGCCTTCACCAGCGACGAGGCACTCATCGGAACCATACACCGGGCCATGCCCATATTCCTGTGCGGCATGACCATATTCGGCTTGCAACGCACCTGCCAGAATATGTTCGTAGCTCTCGGACAAGCCAAGGTCTCCGTATTCGTAGCCTTGCTCCGTAAGGTCATACTGCTCATACCATTGGCCTTGCTGCTGCCGAAGTTCATGGGTGTCACCGGTGTGTTTGCCGCCGAAGGAATATCGGATACCACCGCAGCCATCCTCTGCACGCTGATCTTCGCTTATCAGTTTCCCCGCATCTTGCGCCGTGTCTGACACCGGCAGCCCTGCCGGAGCGTAAACAGCCATGGGAGACGAAATCCTACCGGCTGGGCCACCGCATACAGGCAACCGGCTTCCCGTCATTTCCATTATAGACAACCGGCAGGCGTCCAACGACATAGGGGGAATGCAGTCGCTGTCCGGTCCGATACTCCTCCCGCATACAGAAGTACAGACCGTCTCATAAGAATTCAAGACGGCAAGAACGGACTTACTTCTACACACAGCCATCTCTTAGAGCACCTTACCATAACATTAAGGAACTTCCTGAGATGGCATCAGCCTTATTCAGACTACCATCTACAGCCTCGACAAGCAGGAACCTCCCTGACTCTACCCTATACATCCCATTTTTACGCCATAGCCTGCCAAGCCACCTTATCCCGACGGACTTCTTATTCATCCGACAACCTTACTCAAGGGCAGGCATTCTATCCTTCTTCATTCACCGCATCCCTCTACCTTAATTCGGCATCACTCATCCGCACTGACCAATCAAGAGGAAGTCACTGTCGGCAAAATCAGCTGACACCAGACTCCCGACAGGAGGCTATATCCTATCCTACAACCATCCATGCCATTCGTCGGCAACGAAAAGCCAGCAAGACGAATATTACCAACCCCATAAAATACAAAGTGCTATGAGAAGTTTAAAAATCAAATTCAATTCCGCTACAGGCGAAGGGAAAAGCGACCGTGTCTATTATCTGATTATCCGCAACCCGATGATCCATTCATCCAAAACCGGCTGCAACAGTTCCATCTATGGATGGGACAGCAATATAAGCGCCTTTGCCTATGACCGGCCATGGGAGAATGAGCAAGACGGAAATGCCGCAGAAGTGCCCGGCCTGTCCAAGCCATCGACCGACCGGCCCACATTGTTCCCATTCATGAACAGTCTCATCGCCCAACTCGAACAGATGGACAAGCAGCGCACCTCAGAGACCTACCGCACCACCTTGAACAGCTTTACACGTTTCCGCCAGGGAGCAGACATACTCCTGGACGAGATCGACGCCGACCTGATGCTGCTGTATGAGGCATATCTCCACAACCGCGGGGTCACCCGTAACAGCAGCTCATTCTATATGAGAATACTCCGGGCCGTGTACAACCGGGCCGTGGAAAAAGAGCTCACCAACAACCGCTATCCTTTCCGGCATGTCTATACCGGAATAGACAAGACCACCAAACGGGCCATCCCCTTGGAAGCCGTCAAGAAACTGAAAGCACTCGACCTGAGCGACGCGCCGGCTTTAGACCTTGCCCGCAACATGTTCCTCTTCTCATTCTATACACGCGGCATGTCATTTATCGACATGGCCTATCTCGAAAAGAACAATCTGAAAAACGGGGTCCTCTCCTACCGGCGGCGTAAAACAGGGCAAAAGCTATGCATCCGTTGGGAGGACTGCATGCAGCAGATCGTCGGTAAATATGAGCCATTGTGCTGCGATCCTTATTTATTGCCGATCCTCAAGACGACACACGACAACCGAAACCAATATAAAAGTGCATTGTTCAAGACAAATAAGAATCTGAAGACACTGGCCCGACAGATAGGTATCTCAGTACCCTTGACATTGTACGTTGCACGCCATACATGGGCAAGCGTGGCCAAGAGAAAGAATATTCCCATCTCCATCATCAGTGAAGGTATGGGGCACCACTCCGAGACGACCACCCAGATCTATCTGGCATCCTTGAACAGCACCATAATAGATGAAGCCAACGCACAGATACTAAAAGAACTGCGATGATGAGATCTTGAATGCCAACCGGATAGAGACATGCCAAAAGAGAAATCATCCCCAATGACAGGACACCGATCAGTGCCACCTCGCCGCCAGTAATGCCAAATGAGATGAGTCTCATAAATTCAGAAGGTCAAGAGCTGTGCTTCAATGGCTATAAGCGCATTGACACACAGCTTTTTTATACCACTTCTGAATCCTATCAATCGACTATTATGTGCAGGATAGTACCTATCTCGGGAATAGCATATATCGCAAACCTTAGCTTTATGCCATTGCAAGGACGCCTCCAAAGTCTGCCGTCAGACATGCGACATCCTCTGTACCTCTAATGATCAATTGGGATGAAACAAAATAATCGCGATTTCCTTGCTTATATAAGCCGTTTTATCTAAATTTGTGAAAAACTTAAGATATATGATATTATCAACTACTCCGACCATAGAAGGTCATACCATAAAGGAATATAAAGGTGTCGTAACCGGCGAGACCATCATCGGCGCCAACTTCATAAAAGACTTTTTCGCAGGCATCCGTGATGTCCTGGGCGGTCGCTCCAAAAGTTATGAGAAAGTTCTCGCAGAAGCAAGAGAAGAATCCATGCGGGAAATGCAGGAACGTGCGTTCATGCTCGGTGCAAATGCCATTGTCGGAATTGACATTGACTATGAGACCGTCGGTGAGGGAAACTCCATGCTGATGGTGGCAGTAAGCGGCACTGCTGTCAATATCTGATCTACGGCAAAGTCCTTCCGGACCGGCTGGTCAATATCTTACCGAACCGGAACGCTACGAAAACCATCTGACGTGCACCCCTACCCTTGTGGAGGAAAGAGAGAAGTGCCGGCAACTGACACTTAGCAGAAACACACCTTGACAAGCCGAGGCGGAAGGGGCGATAGCTTATCTCAGCTCATAAGTCGGCATCCTAATACAAAAACGGAGAGCATAACTCCATGCTCCCCAACTTCTCCGTGTGCCTTCTGCTTCGTCAAGGGGTCAATGCGCCAATGACAATGTGACCGTTACTATCCCCTCTCCCAGGGCCGACTTCAATCCGCTGCCATCGACATTATCTATCTTGCCCAGACGGGTCAGGCTCCACACATTGGCCGCATAGTAGATAACAAAGTACCTGCTTTGATAGAGAATGAGATCTCCCGGGGCTGTCTCTATCCGTTCGTCACAACGCGGAAGGGCAGTATTCAGCGGACCGACTTTCTCCATACCGCCATAGTCTTCCATCCTCACAGTAATATCCCCTTTGGCGAGCTGCTCCTTCAGGGCCCGGGCAGACCGGTTGTCCGCTAAAGTAGCGGTGAAAGTCTTACCTCCATTAACCGTCAATCTTATGATATTCTGTTCCATATATGTATTATATGTATGGTCAACGACTCTTTGTCGCGCATAAGCTCCCGCCACGGCAGCGACAAGCATCCATACCGAAACGACAAGCCATCTGTTCATCAAGCTGCCGACAATCTATTAACCTTAATCGCGTTCAACCGCAAACATCTGTCTTATAGGCCATCCGACATCTTTCATCTCCTTAGCGGACATTCTGTCCGTCATGCTGTCTTGACGCAGCCCGACTATGCCTTTGACAAAGATCACGAGCCGATTGCCCGGAAATAGCAGGAAATCCATCGGCTCCGAATGACCGATAGGGAATTAAGATACAAACTTCTAAAAGGCTATAACGCCCTTGGACTGATCTCCTTTGGATAATAGTAGCCCCTCCTGGCGAGAAAGGCAGGAGGGGCTACCGATTTTACTTATATGACTCCTTATAAACATTCACGATATCCTCATCGCTCATCTTTACGCGGTCGCTGGTGTACATGATGCCCATCACCTCACGTGAATTGCGCATCAGCGTCTCCAGCTCATCAGGCTTTATGCCATAGTCGGACATCTTCAGGTCGGCCACGCCACATGCTTCCTGCAGACGGGTAAGGGCTGTCAGGAAGTCCTCGGGCTTCGTAGCCTCAGGCATGCCCATCACCTGTGCCATACGGACGAAACGGTCGTCGCAGGCATGATGCTCAATGAAATACTTATAATATGCCTTGCTGATCATTATCAGACCGGCACCGTGAGGCAGAGCCGGATGATAAGCGGAAAGGGCATGCTCCATGGCGTGCTCACTGGTAATGAGCGTCAGGCACATCACCGCACCGGAGAGCGTGTTGCCCCATGCCACATGCGTACGGGCTTCCATGTCCTTGCCATCCTTCACCGCACGGGGCAGATACTTGGCCAGATGCTCGATGGCTGTAAGGGCATACATGTCGCTCATCAGATTGGCACCTCCTGCAATATAGCCTTCCGTACTGTGGAACAAGGCATCAAAACCCTGGTAGGCCGTGAAGGCAGGCGGCACCGTGGTCATCAGTTCGGGATCGACGATAGCAAGCACGGGGAACAGCGACGCGTCACCGATAAATGCTTTCTCAAAAGTATCCTCCTTGGTAATGACTCCCGAATTATCCGTCTCCGATCCTGTCCCGGCCGTAGTCGTAACAGCCACGATGGGCAGAGGGCGCACAGCTATGGGATGACCCTTGCCCGAGCCGATGGTCACATAGTCCCACAACTCCCCTTCATTCGTCGCCATCACGGCGATGCCCTTCGAGCAGTCCATCACACTGCCACCTCCGAGAGCGACGAGGAAATCGCATCCGTTCTCACGTGCCGCCTTGGCACCGGCATTTACATCGGACACGGTGGGATTGGGCGTCGCACCGGCAAATACGACAGTCTCCACGCCAGCCTTGTGCAGCTGCTCCTCCGTACGCGCAAGATAGCCGTTGGCACGCGTCGACTTGCCATTGGATATAACGATCAACGCACGCTTACCCGGGAGGGGTTGCTCACTCAATCTGTTCAACATCCCGACTCCGAACATGACACGGGTCGGAACATACATGTCATACATAAGATTTGTTTTCATAGGGTCGATTTTTTTATTTTTATCCGGTACAAAGATAGTGCTTTATCATCAAAGTATCCTACCTCAAATCTCTATAATTGTACCTATCTTACAGAAAAATAGCCTTACCGGCTTTATTTACACTCCGTCACCATAGTAAGACAAATTGTCCCGCAAACCCTATCTTCACACGACACCACCATTCGGCGACAATCCTATCAAGACAGAACTTGCGGGACAACCTTTTGTCATGCCTCAGGCCCATACCATAAGGATCCGCCGGGGAATCCGGAAAGATCCGTCATGTCGGGCAGCATCACTTATTCTCAGCGCTGTTCTTCTCGAGCCACTGCAGGCGGCGCATGTCGGGCAGGTGCTTGATGGAGAAATTCTCAAACGAAGCCTTGAAGCCGTTGCCGTCAGGACAAGCACCCATCATACCGACCATGACAGGATGGTTGTCCTGCAGCCATGCATTACGCATCAGCGTATAGTTCTTGTCATCGAAAGAATAGAAGATCTCTACTGCATCGAGACGTCTCACAGCCTTGATCCAGATGAACTTAACCGGCTTGTCCAAAGAGATGATGCTCCAGTCGCTCGTGTGGTGGGTCACTACGGTGCTCAGATTATACTTACCATCGACAAACTCGATGCCGGCCTTTATGTAGTTCTCGTGATCCAAGCGAATCATCAGACCCGCCTGGTCGAAACGTGCCTTGTAATCGCCAGACACCTTCACCTTCACCTCGAACTCACCGCCACGTACCGTGTAGAAGAACGGTGCGTCATCCACGGTAAAGCCATAATGCGAGATGCGCCAATAGTCCGTGTGAGGCGTGACATCCATGACCAGGGCATTGTCTTTCACCTCCCACTGTTCCGGTTCATTGAACCACTGCATCTTATCTAACGACTGTGCCTGGCTGGCTAAAGATACTGCAAACATAGATCCGCATAAAAGCATAAACCTTTTAATAGACTTAATTACCATAAAAATCATTCTTTTTAATTAACTTTGCAAAGATAAGATATCGCTAGAAACCGCGCAATAATCATAAATAACCATTTTGTGACTATATGAAGACCACCATAGATATATTAAACAAGGAATTCTCCACACAAGATTTCCCTTACGAGCCAGCCTACGGAAGTATGGCAAGCGAATACATCGACATGGCTGCCAACTATGCAAGGATAGAAAATGCCATCGCCGTACTGAGTGACTTGCGTACCAACATAAGTCATATCTTCTATGGTGGCTTTGCGCATGTATTCGGGCTGGGCAAAGACATGAAAGAAGGCATGGTGCACTCCATCTGGGAAAAGGAAATCTTCAACCGGATCCATCCCGATGATCTGGCAGGCAAGCATCTGCAGGAACTGTGCTTCTACCATTTCGTCAAACGACAGCCGGGGAAAAAACGTTCCGACTATTATCTGATGAGCAAGCTGCGGATGAAGACAGCTACTGGCAGCTATATACCCGTACTGCATCGGATGTTCTACATCTACAGTGCCTCACACGAGACCTTATGCCTTGCCCTCTGCCTGTACACCCCTCTGACCATTGACTTCCCCTCCAAATGTATCATCGTCGATTCCTCCGACGGCCACACCATAGAACCGAAGAAGCAGAACAATGAGGACATTCTGTCGGCAAGAGAGAAACAGATCCTGGGCTTCATCGACAAAGGACTGACAAGCAAGGACATCGCCGAATTGCTGTGTATCAGCATCAACACGGTAAGCCGGCACCGACAGGGCATCCTGGGAAAGCTACAGGTGAAAAACTCCATTGAGGCGTGCAGAATAGCAAAAGACCTGAAGATCATCTGAAGTCCATGCCTCCCCTCACCCCTCGATCCTGCAACCATCCATCTGTAAAACCAAAAATGCGATCCGTCCCAAATCCATAATCACAGTAGAGAATCCCCTACCTACTCATAGGGGAAACAGCCATGTGACAGCCCACATTTTTGCCTATCTTTGCAACAGAAAAAGACAAAAGGCCCGAAACAGAAACCGGGTCAGAAACGAAATTGATAACCACTAAAAGATAGGAGACTACACAATGAGAACGCTCAAATTATTATCCCTGATGATGCTTCTTACACTGACTTGTGTAACGACAGAAGCCTCAACTGCAGCGGAGACTGCATATACCACACAGTTGAAAAACAAGAAGCACGCCAAGAAAGAACCGAACAAAAAGGTCACATCTCACAAGAAGATCACGACCAACCGGCCGAGTGGCGTCGTGGTTCACTACAACCACAAGCCGTACCTCTACTCTCACGGATACTACTATTGCCAGCAGAACGGCAGGTACGTGAAGGTGAGACCATCCATAGGAATGATTGTTCCCAGCCTGCCCTCGGGCTACACTACCGTTCACCGCTCACACGGCAAGACGAACTATGCTTTCGGAGGCGTGATCTATGAAAAGGTGTTCTCCAACGGAGCGACAAGATTCAAGATCGTCGGCTTCATGTAAACAGACATCCGCAAAAAGCCAGACCGGGAAGCCCCATAAGGAATGGCAAGGAAACGAATCCTGACAATCGACAACAAAAGAGTGGCTCAGGCAAGAATGATGACGTGAAGGATAAAGGCCACCCTTAAGAGAATAGCCCTGCCGGACTCTATAAAGAGCTTGGCAGGGCTATTTTAAGTCAGATTACAGAATGATGGAGGAAACAACAAGGCCGATCCATGCCCTGCTTTTATAGCTTGTAGTATGAATCACATCCTGCACCTGATCTAAAAAGGATGACTTTTTTGACATAACCAAAAAGCCTCCGATGATCCATATCACCATAATCTATTAGTAAAGGCAGGGACAAAGTCTCGAATAGCAACCTTTGGGCATTAGGGTTTACCTTCACTAATGAAGACTCTATCCATCGCTGCATTTATGCCACCTCCCGTCCATATGTCAGGAACATAGGAAACGTGGCCCGCAGAACCTATATTACTTTTTCGAGCACGTAGGAGCCGAATCCCTGCCATATGCTCCGACCTAATTTCCCTCCCAGAAAATAAACGGCCAGCACCAACAAAAGGCATTCTTTAAAACGGAGACTATGTATGAAATCGTATTATTTTTATTTATACACAATGAGCATAGGAAGATGAATATCCGTAAGCATAGCACCGCCCTATCATAATACCGATCCGAAGAGGCTGAGATAAGGGCTGCCATGGAAAAGGATAGGGGTATGCCATCCTTTTCCATGGCTCAAGATACTAACACGATCATTCGCAATAGTAGTTACAAATATATCATATTCTTATACTTCTCAAAATCTATAAGACAAGAACGAGGTAATCTTCTATCTTACTTACATCGTTGCTCTTTTAAGAAAGACATCATTTCTCCCCTCTCAGCAGGAAATAGCCGATCACACCACCCAATATCGAGGCGGCAAAGATGCCAAGCTTGGCCTGAATGAGGAAAGCTTCGTCGACAAAGGCAAGTGTGGAAATGAACATGGACATCGTGAAGCCTATCGAGGCAAGGAAACCGACACCCATAAGACGGCGCAGCGTCATGGAGGATGGTGCCTTCGCTATCTTCAGACGAGTCAGCACAACCGTAGACAGCACGATACCCACGGGCTTGCCTATCAGCAGACCCAACATTACGCCCAGCGCGACATTATTGGCCATTACGGTATCAAAGCTGATGCCATCGAAAGAGATGCCGGCATTGGCCAATGCGAATATCGGCATGATGACGAACGACACCAACGGATGCATGGAGTGCTCCAGACGCTGGAGGGGCGGGATGGCATCGCGCGAGTCACCTATCATACGGTCGATGATCTCTACCTGATCATGCTCAAGCGTAGACACATCATTCGGCTTAGCCGCCTTGAAGCGGTTGATGAGTTTAGAGGCACGTGCCAGATATACCGACTCCGGTATGCGGGCATCGGCCGGTATCATAAAGACTGCCAGCACGGCTGCGATGGTGGCATGGATGCCCGACATAAGGAACGCGATCCACACACCGCCAATACCCAGAACGCCATAGAAAATCACATTCTTGACGCCAAGCTTATTGGCTATGAACATCGCCAGAAGGAACACGACGCCAAGGGCAATGCTGGCAAACGAGATCTCAGAGGTGTAAAACAAGGCTATGACAAGCACCGCGCCAAGGTCGTCGACGATGGCCAGCGTAGTAAGAAACACTTTTATCGCCAACGGCACCCTACTGCCCAATACATACAGGATGGCCAGTGAGAAAGCAATATCCGTAGCCATCGGGATGCCCCATCCGCTTGCCGTCTCACCTCCGGCATTGAGATAGAATTGTCGCGATACTGGGAGCCTGAGCCGTAAAACAGCATCTTAGAGTCAGTCTGCGGAGCGGAAGAAGTACAGAAAAGCCCTCCCTGAGCGTATTGCTCGGGGAGGGCTTTTCTTATTGGTTGTTTAATGACGGAACGTCAGTTCTGACCCTCTTTCATCTTGCTTGCGATTGCCATTTGCATCTTTGACTTGTCAGAAGAGTGCTTAAGCACCTCCGCGTCGATGTAGAAAACAATCTCTTCGGCCATGTTCGTGATGTGGTCGCCGGTGCGCTCGAGGCGCAGGAACACGCTCTTGAAGTCAATGCAGAACGCCACTTTGTCGGGATGTTCCTTTGCATACTCGGTCAGAACGTCCGTAACGCCACTGTTGATCTCGTCGAGCAGGTTGTCCTTCTCAAACAGACTGTTGGCCATCGAGAGGTCTTCCTTCTCCAGAGCGAGCCTTGACGTGGCGAGCATATCGAGCACTCCGTCGGTCATTTCCTGGAATCTGATGCGCTTGAGAAGCTCCGGATCAATCGGCTCACCGTTCTGACGGATGATGAAACGGGCGATGTTCTCAGCGAAATCTCCTATGCGCTCGAGGTCCGTATTAATCTTCAGCATGGCCAGAGCGAAGCGCATGTCGATGGCGACAGGATTGTAGAGGACGAGAAAATCCTCCACGTCGCAGTCGAGTTTGAGCTCGGAGGCGTTCACGCGCTTCTCCCTTATGAGCACGTCCCATGCTTTTTCTTTGTCAGAAGTGGGGATGGACTCGCACACGGCCTTTACCTGTTCGTAGACAAGAGTCCACATGTCGAGCACTTCCTTGCGTATTTTTACAAGTTCTTCATCTACAAATTTTACCATAGCTTATGTATTTCTGTTTAATTATCCGAAACGTCCTGTAATATAATTCTGAGTCTCTTCCTTGGCCGGATTGGTGAAAATCTTGGTCGTCTGGTCGAATTCGATGAGCTGACCGAGGTAGAAGAAAGCCGTCTTGTCGCTCACACGGGTTGCCTGTTGCATGTTGTGCGTGACAATGATGATGGTGTAATCTTTCTTGATCTCGTGTATCAGCTCCTCCACTTTGGCCGTAGAGATGGGATCGAGAGCCGATGCAGGCTCGTCCATCAGCAGTACCGAAGGCGATACGGCCATGACTCTGGCGATGCACAGACGCTGCTGCTGGCCGCCGGAGAGGGCATATGCCGACTTCTTAAGTTTGTCCTTGACCTCGTCCCAAAGGGCTGCGCCGCGCAGACTTTCCTCAACCCGCTCTGCAATAAAGGCCTCGTCCTTGACTCCGTTGACGCGAAGGCCGTAGGCAACGTTCTCGTAAATGCTCTTGGGAAACGGGTTAGGACGCTGGAAAACCATGCCCACGTTCTTGCGGAGCTCGTCAACATTGACCGAGCGATCATAGATATTGTTGCCGTCAATGTTTATTTTTCCCTCCAGACGGGTCTCAGGTATGAGGTCGTTCATGCGGTTGAAAAGTCTCAGGAAAGTGGATTTTCCACATCCGGACGGACCGATGAAAGCCACCACTTCATGCTCTTCTATTGTCATGTTAATGTCCTTAAGGGCATGGAATGACCCGTAATAGAAATCAACATGCTGTGCTTCAATCTTGCTCATATTTTATTTTGTCTTTTTATTAGTTCGTTTTCAGTTTGCTTTGGAAGTAGTTGCGCAGTGCGTTTGCAAGCAGGTTGACAAACAGGATGATGATTACAAGCACGAGAGCCGTGCCGTAAGCGATAGGTATCTGCTTGTCCATGTCGGTTCCACTCGTGGCGAGCACGTACAGATGATAGGGCAAAGCCATGCACTGATCGAACACGCTTTCGGGCAGTTGGGGCAGGAAGTAGGCTGCGCAAGTGAACAGAATCGGGGCTGTTTCGCCCGATACGCGACCCAGAGCGAGGATCAGTCCGGTGATGATATTGGGCATTCCCATCGGCAGAATGACGTGCCATATTGTCTGAAGCTTGGTTGCTCCGAGTGCAAGACTGCCTTCGCGGAAACTGTCCGGAATGGCTTTCAGTGCCTCTTCAGTGGTACGGATGACGAGCGGAAGTGCCAGAAGGCCCAATGTGAGGGAGCCTGCGAGGATGCTGTCGCCGAATCCGAAGAAGTTGACGAACAGCGACATGCCGAACAGTCCGAACACTATGGACGGAATACCTGCAAGGTTGTTGGTCATCATACGGATGAACTTGACGATCTTTCCGTTGGATGCGAACTCGTTCATGTAAATTCCGCTCATGATGCCAAGCGGGAAAGCGAACAGCGCGCTGCCCACCATGAGATAGAAAGTGCCGACGATTGCAGGCCAGATACCGCCGCCTTTCATTCCGTCTAAGGGCGGAGTGGTGATGAAATCCCAGTTAAGTACCCTAACACCTTTTATTATTATGAACGCCAGAATGATGAAAAGTATTGTCACAATGACACCGCTCAAGATTCTGAAAGTGGTGAAAGCCACGTTCTCTGCGAGCATCTTGCGGGCGTGATTGCCTTTCGATAATGCGTTATTTTCCATTGTTATTTGTTTTTAGAGGAAATGTATTCCACGCTGGAATTGATGATCAGAGTGATAAAGAACAGCACTACGCCGAGGAGGAATAGCGACTGGTAGTGCGGGCCTCCTGCCGGAGCTTCGCCCAGTTCGGCCGCGATAGTGGCGGGGATGGTGCGCAGCGGGTCAGTGATTGACAGCGGAATGACTGCCGCGTTGCCGGTTACCATGAGCACGGCCATGGTCTCTCCGAATGCACGACCGATGCCAAGAACCACTGCCGAAGTGATTCCCGAGATGGAATAAGGCATCACAACTTTATATATTGTCTGCCATTTGGATGCTCCGAGGGCAAGACTTGCCTCACGCTGGGAGCGCGGACAGTTCTGCATGGCGTCCTGGCTGACGGTGATGATTGTGGGCAGTGCCATGATGGCAAGTACTATGGCACCGGCCAGTCCGCTCTCACCGACGGGCAGACCGAAAACATCCTGAAGCAGCGGAACGACAACAATAAGTCCGAAGAAGCCGTAAACGACCGAGGGAATGCCGTTGAGCAGCTCGATGATAGGCTTGAGAACGGCCCGCATTTTCTGCGAAGAGACCTCCGACATATATATTGCCACGGAGAGGCCGAACGGCAAAGCGAAGATTATTGCGAACACTGTGACCCACACGGTGCCGAGGATCAGCGGCAGAAAACCGAACTGGGCGGCCGGCGTCGCCGTGGGGAACCACTCGTCGCCGGCAAAGACTTCGCCAACGGAAATGGTGTGGTCTTTGAGCTTCTTGCCCGTGAAGCCGTTGCCGCCGGCAAACTCTGTGGGCACGAAAGCCACTATTCCGGGATGCTTCTCCACAAGATCGTTAACACAGGACGTGGCGTTCTCGTAGTTCGGACCTAGCTGTTCTTCGGTGAAGAACTTCTGCATGTCTTCAAATCTGAACACCATGATAGGCTCGTTCTTGCCTCCCACGTCTTTCCAATTAGTCACATCTTCGTCGAAGACTTCCTTGATTTGCTTGGCATCAAGCTCGTTCACGGGGTTGCTCTTGTTGACAACGAGCGTGTAACCCTCCTCTATTGTCTTCTGAGAGAAGAGCCCCAAGCCTTCCGAGAACAGGAAAACCACGATCAGCAATATCACCACGCTGGTGAGAAAGCCGCTGCACGTGATTATTCCGCTGATGATTTTCTCTAATACTTTTTTCATCGTTGCAGTGTCATTTTTATTCTTTCGCAGGCAAAAGTAGACTTTCCAAATGAACAAAGGATGACACGGAGGTTACATTTATGTTACGTAAGCGGGGGGCAACGGAGTTGTAACTGCAATGTAATATGTACGTATAGAGACCGTAATATATTAGTTGTTATTTCGCGACGGAAATAATAAAACAATGACAAACATGACGTTCAGAAACATGAAACTTAGCAGATTATTCGCCGCCGCAGTAGCCGCGGCAGTTTTTGTGCCGTCGATGGCGCAGAAGATCAAGGGCAGTGACACGGTGCTGCCGGTGTCGCAGGAGGCCGCCGAGACATATATGCATCAGCATCCGGGCGCGCGCGTGACCGTGACAGGCGGCGGTTCGGGCGTGGGCATATCGGCCTTGCTCGACGGAACGACGGACATCGCCATGGCATCGCGTTCGATCAAGTTCAGCGAAAAGATGAAACTGAAGAAGAGCGGCAAGCAGCTGCGCGAGGCAGTGGTGGCCTACGACGCACTGGCTGTGGTCGTTAATCCCGAGAATCCGGTGTCGAACCTAACGCGCCAACAGCTTGAAGACATATTCAGAGGCAAGATAACGAACTGGAATCAGGTGCGCGACCACGTTACGGGAAAGCGCGGCGAGGACTTGAAAATCATCGTTTACTCGCGCGAGACGTCGTCGGGAACATACGAGTTCTTCAAGACGAGCGTTCTGCATGAGAAGAACTATATGGCCGGAGTGCTTTCAATGCCCGCCACGGGAGCCGTTATCCAGTCGGTGAGCCAGACCCGCGGTGCCATCGGATATGTGGGAATGACCTACATTAACAAGCGTGTTAAGGCGATAAAGGTGTCTTACAACGGCAAGAACTTCGTTTATCCGAGCATGGCAACGGGCCGGAATCACACTTATCCGATTATCCGTGAGCTTTACTATTACTACACGGCGGACAAGGGTAAGGCGGTTAAGCCGTTCATAAACTACCTGCTTTCCGACGCCGGACAGAAGATTGTGATGAAGAGCGGCTACGTTCCGGTGCGCTGACGCCGGCCATCCGGCATAATCCATACAGTTCCCGTTAGAGACTGCTCTGTGCTGTCTTTAAAGGGAACTGTCGTTTTTTCACCTTTCATCTCCGCCTGTCTTGTCTGTTGCATAATACTCTTTAACGATTCATAAGATGATTGTTAAAAGTCAGATGATGTAGTTTTCACTTTTATGAGCATAAGGCTTTTAACTGTCTTAAATTTCAAGTGGCGATTTCGGATGCAATCGTAAGCAAAACAGAACAATATGCTTACAGTTTTTTGAAGTATTGAGCTGTGGAATAAGAAACGCCATTTTGGTGTACCAAAAAGGCCTTTTTGCCTTGCAAAAAACGCCATTCGGGACGCCCAAAAACGCGAGTTACGATTGTAAAACAGGAGGTTTCGGAAAGCGGAAAAATAATTGTTAAATTCTAAAGGATATTTAACTGTTCACGTGCCCGTGTCATTTGCTTTATTCATCGATTGCGCGCGGCATACCGTCGGCGGCCGTTATACCTTATTATATATGTCACCCTGAGGTTTTGCAAGGCGTCTTGTCTGGATCTTTCCGCATCCTTTCACCTGTCGGTTAATGGGCCGTAAAGGCTTAATCGGCGTCAAACCTGGCGGCAGTCCGATGCCGGTTTTCTGCTCGTTTCCTGCCGTCAGCCAATTTGAGCGGGCAGGGTAGGCGGCTGTCTGTTATGTCCGGGTTAGGCAAAGCAGGCGTAAAGACATTCCGCTGTCTGACTTTGAAGTAGTTCAGGGCATGACATTACTGTGACATTTGCGATATGACAGCCGAAAACCACTTGCAACTCGATGACACAGATCCGACACTACTCAACGGACCAACAAATTACCCCAAAATAAGCTGGAAAGACATGACGCATGAAATACGTACCACAATACGGAAATAACCAAATACGGAAACATAATGATAAAGAGGTTGCAACCAACACGGCTACAACCTCTTAATCATTATGTCAAATCAATCGAAGTTTATATTTATCTAACCAATGTCCCGTCTTCCTGTATAAGGAGTCTCACATCCGGCTTTGCCGGCATTTCAAGGTCAATGTCAAAATAGTTCAACGTCGGCGTCTCTATCCAGTCGGCATCATCGACAACATAGCCTGCATAGTTGGTGTTGATATAGTTCTGCACCGGCTCTGGGAATGATCCTCTGAAATTTGTTTCAGTACCTATCCACGTACCGTCAGTCTCATACCATGCCTCAGCTTCTTGTCCATTGATCACGAACTCTGCCTTTATCTTGCCGCGTTCCTTTTCCCAATGTACCATTGTGTTAGGATATTGGGCATTGAACGCCTCCATCACTTTAGCCGGAACATCACTCGGACCGAAATTGTCATCATCGTCACTACAACTTACCATCGCAAATGCTGCCATAAGCACAGCCATAAAATACATTTTCCACTTCATTTGTCAGCCTCCTGCTTTTAGTTGTCAATATCTATAACCTGGAACTTCTTATTGAATGTTATCTCTATTCCATTGCTCAGTTTCACATCGTACTCACTGCGGTCCCTTTCAATTTCGAGGATCTTGGTTCCCGGATAATTTTTCTTAGCATAGTTGCTGATAGCGGACGGGATGAGACGGGCAGGAACCTGGGAATACTTACACTTCAGTTCGGTCCAGTTGCCACTACGGTCGAACTCCACCTTGTCACCATTGGTGAAGATGATGTCATAGCTTGTGTCGAATATTCCCGACTCCATCTTTGCCAACGCAATCTTCATCTTAGAGAAATCTTTCTTCAGAATCTGCTGGGCGGTTTGTGGAAGTTTCGACACTTCTATCGGCTTGTCGTTTGCAGCGACTGCGTTTACACTCATTACGAACAGGCAGAACAATGCTGCGATGCTGGCTTTCAAAAATCTCTTCATTTTCATTTCTTTTTTATGGTTATTATTCTTATTGTTTTTGCTTACGCTGTCCGACAGGTTGCTCAGGTTATTTCTCTGTCTGCCACCTCTCTGACTTTCGTATTGCAAAGTTGCAATGCAATTCTGAAATGAATCTGAAAAAACGGTCAGGATCTCCAAGATTAACATCTATTAAGTATAAACCCTTCAGATTGCATTTCCCCTGCCACCTGAAGGGTTATCGGGAGAGTTATCATGCCTTACCCTCGGTTACCTCGAAAGTGTGCATACCATTCTCATAGCGATAGTCTATATTGAAAGAATAAAGGTTGCACACGGCACTCACCAACGACAGGCCGATACCCGTAGAACTTTTCTTGCCGCTCGTGTGATAGAAACGCGTGAATATCTTTGTTTTGTCCAGTGGTCCGTCCCCGCCCGTATTTGCCACACTCATGCCGTGACGACCAATATTCACCACCACACGTCCGCCATCCTCATTGTGTACAAACGCGTTTTTCAGCAGATTGCCCACTAGCGTTGACGCCAACATAGGATTCATCTTCACGTGCCAGTGCTCAGATTTTCCCATGCTTACCCCTATGCTCCTCGTACCCGACACATTCTTCATATCGTCGAGCAGACGCTTGGTCATCATGTCAACATCCACCGTTTCCACTTCGGTAAACTGTCCGTTCTCAATCTTACAGAGCAATAGTAGCGACTTATTGAGTCTAGACAGCGAGCCGAGCGTGCCGAGTATCTTCACCAACTCACCCATCTGCTGCTCCGTAAGGTTGCCGTCGTCAAGCAACATCTCGATGCGGTTCTGACACACAGCCAATGGCGTCTGCATCTCATGTGAGGCATTGCCTATGAACATTTTCTGCTGTTCGTACTGCTCCTCACTACGTTTCATCGAGCGCACCACGGCTTCATTGAGCTTGCTGAACTCCGTCACGTAGGTGGGATTGTCCAACTCACGGTTCTCGCGCCCCAGACGATAGTCGTCAACCCATTTCAACAATACCGCCAGCGGACGCATACTGCGCTTCACGGCTATAAGATTGAGCAACACGAAACCAAGCAGGATGGCAACATAAAGGAACAGAAGCCAATAGAAGATGGCTGTCTTTAGGTCGGCCTTGTCGATGGCAGGAACAGACACTTCAACCTCAAAAAAACGACCATCGCCCGTCGTATATATATAACTGATGACGCGGGCAGGTTCAAACTCGCGCTTGTCACGTATATATACCGCGCGGTCCTCATAACGCACATGATCGTGCGTAGCAGCATAATTGGCCGACACCTCATGAAGATAATACTGATTGTTCGAACCGCTCGAAGCAGTAGGCAGAGGCTCTCCCGCCAATGCACGGCGTATGACGAGCTCCGCATGGTCTTCCAGCGAATCGTCCACCTCATCGTTTATCTCGTCTATGATGGCAAAATAGAAGAACACCGACCAAAAGGCCAGCACCACTGCTGCGATCGCTGACAGACGCAACGATATATAGTTAATGAGTTTCATATCTCCACAAGTTTATAACCGAATCCATAAACCGTTTTTATCTCAATGCCCGCACCTGCTGCCTTGAGTCGCTTGCGCAGGTTTTTCATCTGCGCATAAACGAAATCGAAGTTGTCCACAACATCTATATAGTCGCCCCATACAGCTTCGGCCAGCATCTGTTTTTCAATGAGTCGGCCAGGACGGTTCATGAAATAGGTCAATATGTCGTACTCCTTACGGCCAAGCTCAAGCGGCTTTCCGTCTACCTCCACCCTGAAACTGTCAGTATGTACACACACATTTGCCATTCTCATAACACTATCACCGCCGTTACGGCTACGCCTTATCACACTCTTCAACCGTGCGTGAAGCTCTGCCAGATGGAACGGCTTGGCAAGATAGTCGTCTGCCCCAAGATCAAGTCCTTTAACCTTATCTTCTATCGAATCCTTCGCCGAGAGTATGATGACATTACACTTGCGGCCATGTGCCGACAGATCACGCAGTATATCCAAGCCGCTACCGTCGGGCAGCATGATGTCGAGCAGCAGGCAGTCGTATTCATAAACGAACACCTTCATGCGTGCGGCGGCACAGTCGGCTGCTGTCTCCACCACATAACGTTCCTTTTCCAATGACCTGACAATAATCTCACGCAGGTCGGCATCATCCTCTATAACCAATATTTTCATTCGCTTCCTATATTTGTCATTAAGTTTAGGGGCGGGCACAACACACTCTGCGGCGTCCGTACTCACTTGCTACGCATACCCGTCAATTGGACATGCCGCATCACAAAGATACGCCAAACATATGACTTCACACGATATCGATAACAAATATTAAATTAAAATCTAAGGGAAATTAGCATTGAAATGCTGAAGCTTGTATCCGAAGCCCAACTGGGTATTGGTTTCAATCAATTAGAGAGAGCGGAGTCAGCATTAGATAGTCTGCTGCAATTCCATCAATCAGAACTGGGAGCAGAAACGTCCATCGGGATGGCAGCAATTCGTGCGATGAATCTAGGCTCACCCGATAAATACAGGGGAGATATGCTG
>ULNJ01020943.1_pt1 | contig 26861 bp, 19 predicted proteins | sample 1951891 | NCBI WGS metagenome assembly ULNJ01 (sample SAMEA4835574, study PRJEB28245) | human gut metagenome | biome: gut microbiome; material: fecal sample | place: Denmark | collected 2008 | reverse complement strand
CGTCGGTTGGAGTTCGTGGGTGAGGGTAAGCGCTATTGGGATCTCGTACGTACAGGTAAAGCCGCTGCAACCCTTGTACCAGATGCTTACGGCTACCGTACAAATACATGGAGCGAGTCTAAGAAGTATCTGCCTATACCACAGTCAGAGATAGACGCAGCACAGGGCACCCTTACGCAGAATAATTATTAATTGATAGTAGTGATAATGTTATGAAAAAAATTAATTATATATTGGGCGCGTTTGCCGCAGTGGCAATGTCACTGGCATCGTGTTCTCCTGAAGAATTCGACAGCGTCGACGAAAAAGGACTTCCGCTGTTAGAGAATTACAGCGACAAAGTTTCAGCAACTGTCGATCCGGCAATAAATCAGGTTACTTTCAAACTGGAAGGCGATGCAGTTTATCCTATCTGGTTTGTAAATGAAAGTGCAACTCCGTACTCTACACAGAACGGACTGAAGAAAATTTTCAGCAACGCTGGCGACTATGAGATGGAATACCGTGTGGGCAACCGCAACGGTTTCAGCCAGGGTATAGGTAAGGTTTCGTTCCACATCGACAACTCTCTTGTCGATATGACGAAATATACAACATTGCTGAGCGGCAAGACATGGCGCATCGCCAAGGATGTGCAAGGCCACCTCGGATACGGTGAGTCAGGTACAGACGGACTGGGATGGTACTCTGCAGCTCCTAACGAGAAGGAAGGCTCAGGCCTTTATGATGATGAGATTACCTTTACGGCTGACGGAAGCTATACTTATAATCCTGGTGCAGACGGTCTTGTATTCGTTAATACAGGTTGTACTGCAGTGCCTGGAAATCCAAATGACGGCAACGACTACGATGCTCCGGCATCGCAGCAGACTGCACAATACACCATCGAGGGACGTGGCAACGATGTTTACCTCGTGCTTCCGGCACAGACACTGTTCCCATACGTATCTTGCGACAACCAGTATAACAAGCCGGAATTCCGTATCGAGAGCATCACAGGTTCAGAACTGGTACTTGTTTACGACGACGGTACTATCGCATGGCATTATATCTTGACAAGCAAGGCTGATGAGCCGACATTCGACGGTTTTGATCCCAACAGCGACTTCAACATGTTTAAAAACTGTACATTTACCAATAGCTACTACTATGCTCCGGGATGGACACAGATTGCAGATCCGGTAATGACGACTGATGGCAACTCTTATACGGTATCTTTGCCTACTGCAACAAGCGAGACTTGGCAGGCACAGGTTATGTTCCACACAAATATGACTACAACAGCAGCTTCAAACTATGACTTCAGCTGCAAGCTCATGTCTACAACTGACCATAACAACGTAACTGTGAAACTTGCTAAGGAGGGTGATGACGATACTTACTTCTTTGTTGATAATATCAAGCTGAAGGCTTATGAGGAGTATGTATTCTACAAGAGCGACATGGCTGGTATCGATATGGACGGTGTGAATATCGTATTCGACTTTGGTGGCAACGCTGACAATACAGACATTACAATCAGCAACATCGTACTGAAAGACCATGCAAATGACGACGGCACAGTAGTTCCTTCTGAAGATGAAGACAAGACTGTCTATACTTATGACTCAGAGAACAATCTCTGGAAGGTCAATGTTGACGACACTGACGGATACACAACACAGTTCTATTACGCTCCGGGCTGGACACAGATTGCTGACCCGGGCTTCTCTAAGGACGGAGGTACTTATACGATAACTCTGCCTACAGCTACTTCTGAACAGTGGCAGGCACAGGTTAAGATTCTTACATCAATCCCGGCTGAGGCTGATACTCCTTATGACTTCAGCTGCACACTGATGTCTGACAAGGAGCTTAAGGGCGCTACAGTTAAGCTTACTGACAGCTCAAGCGATGATAACTACATGGTGCTGGAGCGTGTCGACCTTGCTCCTTATGAAGAGAATGTTGTTAAGGTGCCGGCTACTATAATGGAAAAAGGCGCCGCTGGTGCTCTTACTTTGGTATTGGACTTCGGCGGATGCCAGGATAATACTGCGGTAACTTTAAACAACATAGTTTTGCAGAAGACTGCAAAGTAATCTACTGTTATCCTGTTTTATAATGTCTTAATAATCAGATGTTTGTGAAAGGTGGCCTTTTGGTCTTCAAAAGACCGCCTTTTGCAAGCTAAAAGACGGCAAACGGGAATGTAAAAGACCATCTTTTGCTCTCTATTTCTTCAAAGGTAGTAGCATGACAAGTCATCTTGATTATTAAAAACTGATGTCAATAACCTATAAAGAAATGATTTCAAGGATGATTTCAAGCGTTTTTCTTGCTATAGCATTTGGGCTTATGTCTTGCAGTAAGGGCAATGAGACAGCTTACGAAGCTGACAACCAGCAGGTTACTCTCTCCTTAACAGAGAAGAGTATCGACTACGGTTCTACTTCGTTTACAGTCGATGTAACCGCTGACCGTGAGTTTGCGGCTTATTCAACTGTCGACTGGCTCGACGTTACTCCTAAAGGCTCGGTCAATAAAAACGAGACACTGACAATAACAGCGCAGGAGAATCCTTCTTACGATGCACGTAGCGGAGCTGTAACTGTTGCCTGCGGAGGCACACGCCGTTCTATTACTGTCAGTCAGGCAGGGAAGCCCCAACCTTCAACCGACATCACGGCTCCTGAAGGCTATTCGCTCGTTTGGAACGACGAGTTCGACGGTTCGGAGCTGAGCAGCGACTGGACGTTCGAGGTTGCAGGCCCAGGCTTTGTGAACAACGAGCTTCAGAGCTATGTCAAGGGTAATGATGTGGCAGAGGTTTCAAACGGAACTTTGAAGATAAACCTCTATAAAGACGGCAGTACAATTAAGTCGGCGCGCATCTACGCGAAGCGTTATCAGGGCTGGCAGTACGGCTACTTTGAGGCAAGCATACGCCTGCCAGAGGGTAAGGGCACATGGCCTGCATTCTGGATGATGCCTGTTGCCGGAGGACAGTGGCCCGGATGTGGCGAGATTGACATAATGGAGTCAGTAGGATACGACCCCAACGTGGTTGTCTCAACTATCCACTGCAACAAGTACAACAACGGCGGCACAGCCATAGAGAGTGCCCGCAGGACAATCTCCAATGCTTACACAGAGTTCCACAAGTATGCTCTTGAATGGACTGCGGAGAAGATGGACTTCTACGTTGACGACAAGAAACTGCTGTCATACAAGAACGACGGCACAGGCACTGACGCATGGCCCTTCAACGCTCCGTTCTATGTTATACTCAACCTTGCGTGGGGCGGCGCATGGGGCGGCTTACAGGGCGTAGACGAGAGCTGCCTGCCGGCAGCAATGGAAGTGGACTATGTCCGCGTATTCCAGAAGTAACATAATAACTTAGAAATATGTTGAAGCCGCTTGTGGCTGGCAGACCGCTCGTTATCATAGTAGCGGACGGCGGCTGTAAGCGGCTTCGTTGTTAATTAATATTCTTACAGATGCGAAAGATTCTTACATTTTTAATGCTTAGTCTGCTTGTCAGTGTAGCGTCAGCATCGGGTAGATTCGTCCGCGTTGAGGGCGAGAATCTTATCAAACCCGACGGAAAGAAACTCTACATAACAGGCACAAACCTCGGCAACTGGCTCAATCCCGAGGGATATATGTTCGGTTTTCAGAAAACAAACTGCGAGTGGATGATCGACCTTATGCTTAAAGAGATGGTCGGTCCTGACGATGCTGCCGCCTTCTGGCGTGCTTTCAAGGACAACTATATCACGCGTGACGATATCCGCTACATCGCCTCTACCGGCGCAAACACAATCCGTCTGCCGTTCAACTACAAGCTCTTTACCGATGAAGACTACATGGGACTCTCTGCCGCTCAGGACGGCTTTGCCCGTGTCGACAGCGTTGTGGAGTGGTGCAGGGAAAGCGGTCTTTATCTGATTCTTGATATGCACGACTGCCCCGGAGGACAGACTGGCGACAACATTGACAACGGTCATGGCTATCCATGGCTCTTCGAGAGCGAAGTCAGCCAGCAGTTGTTCATCAAAGCGTGGTGCGACATCGCCAGACGATATAAGGACGAGCCTGTCATCCTCGGCTATGAGCTTATGAACGAGCCGATAGCCCACTACTTTGAGAATAAGGAAGAGCTTAACAAGAAGCTCGAACCGCTCTATAAGCGTACTGTCAAGGCGATACGTGAGATAGACAAAAACCACGTCACACTGCTCGGCGGAGCGCAGTGGAACAGCAATTTCGATATGTTCACCGACTGGAAGTTCGACTCAAACATCATGTACACATGCCACCGCTACGGCGGTCCGGCTACGGCAGATGCCATCAGGAGCTTCATCGACTTCCGCGACAAGACCGGCCTTCCGATGTATATGGGCGAGCTGGGACACAACACTGATCAGTGGCAGGCCGACTTCGTGAAGGCACTTCGCGCCAACAACATAGGCTATACGTTCTGGCCTTACAAGAAGGTGGACAACTCCTGCATGAATGCCGTTGTCCGTCCTGAGGGCTGGGACAGCGTAGTGGTTAAGTTCTCAGAGTCAGTGCGCACCACGTTCGAGGACATCCGCAAGGCGCGTCCGTCGCAGGCTGAGGCCCGCCGCATACTGGCGCAGTATCTTGAGAATATCAAATTTGCCAACTGCCGTCCGCAGACTTCATATATAAAGTCTATCGGATTGAAGGCAGAATAAATCCTCTCACTTTAAGATGAACACCTATTCAAAAAATATAAAGATAATGAAGAAAACCATAACAACGGCTTTCGTGGCAGCCTTTACTGCCACGGTGGCTTTGGCTCAGTCTGTTCCTGTGTATCTGGATGCGACTAAGCCCATTGAACAGCGCGTGGAAGACGCACTTAAACGCATGACTCTCGACGAGAAGATCGCCGTAATCCATGCGCAGAGCAAATTCAGTTCGCCCGGCGTCGCACGTCTCGGCATGCCTGATTTCTGGACTGACGACGGTCCTCATGGTGTCCGTCCCGATGTGCTTTGGGACGAATGGATGCAGGCCGGACAGACAAATGACTCCTGTGTGGCGTTTCCTGCGCTCACGTGTCTTGCTGCAACGTGGAATCCGCAACTGGCTTACAGCTACGGAAAGGCACTCGGCGAGGAGGCACTCTATCGTGGCAAGGACATGATTCTTGGTCCAGGTGTCAACATTCTGCGCACTCCTCTCGGCGGACGCAACTTCGAATACATGGGCGAAGACCCTTATCTGGCTTCGCGTATGGTTGTTCCCTACATTCAGGGACTGCAGTCTAACGGTGTTGCCGCATGTGTAAAGCACTTTGCTCTGAACAATGATGAGGAGTATCGCAACCAGGTTAACGTCATCGTTGACGACCGTGCGCTCTATGAGATTTATCTTCCTGCATTCAAGGCAGCGGTAACCGAGGGACACGTTTGGGGACTTATGGGAGCCTACAACCTTTATAAGAACCAGCACAACTGCCACAACAAATATCTGCTTTGCGACATATTGAAAGGCGAATGGGGCTATGACGGCGTTGTAGTGTCTGACTGGGGCGGCGCTCACGATACCCGTCAGGCTGTCGAGAACGGTCTTGACATGGAGTTCGGAACATGGACTGACGGTCTGTCGTTCGGTGCTTCAAACGCATATGACAATTACTATCTTGCCCGTCCGTACCGCGATATGATACTGAAAGGCCAGTATTCAACCAAGGAACTTGACGACAAGGTGCGCCGTGTGCTGCGTCTGTTCTTCCGTACAACGATGAGAACCGACCGCGGTAACGGTTCAATGAACTCTGAGGCGCATTATGCAACAGCCCGAAGAATAGCCGATGACGGTATCGTTCTGCTCAAGAACGACGGCAATCTGCTTCCTCTTGACACCACGAAGACGCTCCGTGTGCTCGTGGTCGGCGAGAATGCAATCAAGATGATGACCGTAGGCGGAGGCAGCTCGTCGTTGAAAGTGCAGCGTGAGACTCTCCCTATCGAGGGCATGCGTAACTATCTGGGCGATAAAATCAAGATAGAGTACGCCCGCGGATACGTAGGCGACACCACAGGCGAGTACAACGGCGTGGTAGCCAAGCAGAAGTTGTATGACAACCGTTCTGCTGACGAGCTTATAGCTGAGGCCGTTGAGAAGGCAAAGAACGCCGACTGCGTGGTCTTCTTCGGCGGTCTTAACAAGAGTGACTACCAGGATGCCGAGGGCCACGACCGTAAAGAGTACGGCCTGCCATACGGACAGGACCGTGTGGTTGAGGCTCTTGCAAAGGCAAACAAGAACATCGTGTTCGTCAATATATCAGGAAATCCGGTCGCAATGCCGTGGAAGAATCAGGTAAAATCAATCGTTCAGGGTTGGTTCCTCGGCTCAACGGCCGGCGAAGCTCTTGCCGATGTGCTGACAGGACGTGTCAATCCGTCGGGCAAACTGCCTTACACATGGTGGCAGAAGCTCAACGACGTGCCTGCACACAAGCTCAATACATATCCCGGAACATGGCGTAAGGACGAGAAGATAATCGACGAAGAGTATAAGGAAGGCATCTTCGTAGGCTACCGTTGGGTTGACAAAGAGAAGGTTACGCCGGTCTTCGCGTTCGGCCACGGTATGAGTTATACAACCTTCAAGATAGGTAAGGCGACAGCCGACAAGGCAAAACTTGCGCAGGGCGACAGCATAACCTTTACCGTAAGCGTTGAGAATACAGGCACGAAGGCCGGTGCCGAGGTCGTTCAGCTTTATGTACGCGACTGCAAGTCATCTCTCGTGCGCCCCTATAAGGAGCTTAAAGCCTTTAAGAAAGTTTATCTGAAACCGGGTGAGGTGAAGGAAGTCAAGCTCACAATCGGCACTGACGCACTCAGTTTCTTTGACGACAAGGCACACAAGTGGACAGCCGAGCCGGGCGATTTCGAGGCTCTTATCGGCAATTCTTCAGACAATCTGAAGCAGAAAGTGAAATTTGTTTTAATGTAATACTATGACGATGCCGGCCGGAAGCTTATGTTGCCGGCCGGCATTAATCCGTTTACTGTAAAATTATATTACAATGAAAGCAATAAGAAAAGCATTGACCTTAGCAGCGTCGTGTGTGTTTGCGTTCAGCGCGACAGCACAGAACGCCGATATGGACAAGTTTGTCAGCGACCTGATGTCGCGCATGACACTCCAGGAAAAGATAGGCCAGCTCAACCTTCAGGTGGCAGGCGACATCACCACCGGACAGGCACAGGACACACAGGTGGCCGGACTTATCAAGGAAGGAAAGATGGGCGGAGTGTTTAATCTGAAAGGAGTTGAGAAGATAAAGGAACTCCAGAAGATAGCCGTTGGGCAGAGCCGTCTGGGCATTCCGCTGCTTGTCGGCATGGATGTAATCCACGGTTATGAGACAATATTCCCTATTCCGTTCGCCCTTTCGTGCAGCTGGGACATTGCTGCGATAGAAGAGGCTGCGCGCATAGCAGCCAAAGAGGCTTCGGCCGACGGTATCAACTGGGTTTACAGCCCTATGGTCGACATCTGTGTAGACGCCCGTTGGGGACGCATCTCTGAAGGAAACGGTGAAGATCCGTATCTCGGAGCGCAGATAGCAGCAGCCATGATACGCGGCTATCAGGGCGACTACACAAGCCGCGAGAACGTTATGGCCTGTATGAAGCACTTCGCTCTCTACGGCGCAGTTGAGTCAGGACGCGACTACAACACCGTAGACATGAGCCGTCTGAGAATGTACAATCAGTATTTTCCGCCTTACAGAGCTGCCATCGAGGCAGGAGCGGGCAGCGTGATGTCGTCGTTCAATCTTGTCGACGGTGTTCCGGCAACAGCCAACAGATGGCTGCTCGACGACGTTCTGCGCAAGCAGTGGAAGTTTGACGGATTCGTTGCTACCGACTACGGCTCGATAGGCGAGATGATGCCTCACGGCGTAGGCGGCGACCTGAAGCGTGCATCTGCTATGGCGCTCAATGCCGGCACCGACATGGATATGTGTTCTGTGGGCTTCCTCGGCACGCTGGAGCAGTCGGTAAAGGACGGCACCGTGAGCGAGGAAACGATCAACACAGCCTGCCGCCGTGTGCTTGAGGCAAAGTATAAGCTCGGTCTTTTTGCCGACCCATATAAATACTGCGACACCAAGCGACCGAAGAAAGACATCTTCACTACCGAAAACCGTGCCGCCGCACGCCGCATAGCAGCTGAGACCTTCGTATTGCTGAAGAATCAGGACAACCTTCTGCCGCTGAAACGCCAGGGCAAGATTGCTCTTATAGGTCCGCTTGCCGACACGCGTGCAAACATGGCCGGCACATGGTGTGTGGCCTACACGCCCGACAAGTATTCTACTCTGAAGGAAGGATTTGAGCGCGCTCTCAAAGGCAAGGCAGAACTTCTGTATGCTCAGGGATGCAACCTCATGGCTGATGCTGACCGTCAGCGCGCGGCAGAGTTCGGCAAGACCATCAACCGCGGTGACGATGCAGCCCTCAAGGCAGAGGCTCTTGCAGTGGCAGCTAAGGCAGATGTCATTGTATGCGCTATGGGCGAGAGCGCCGAAATGTCAGGAGAGTGCGCCAGCCGTTCAGACCTGCGCCTGCCTGACGTACAGCGCGAGCTGCTCGCCGAGCTTGTAAAGCTGGGCAAGCCGGTGGTTATGCTCAACTTCTCAGGCCGTCCTACCGTGCTGACATGGGAGCAGGACAACGTTGACGCTATACTCAACGTATGGTTCGGAGGCAGTGAGGCGGCTGATGCGATCTGCGATGTGGTATTTGGCGATGTAGCTCCAAGTGGTCGTTTGACAATGACATTCCCACGTACAGAAGGCCAGATACCTATCTATTACAATCATCTCAACACGGGACGGCCCGTACCCGAGGGTACCAAAGAGTTTCGCAAGTATGCCAGCAACTATCTTGACGAGGTGAACGACCCGCTCTATCCCTTTGGCTATGGTCTTAGTTATACCAGTTTCAGCTATGGTAAGCTGAGTGTGACGGGTAGTGGCCGTAACTTCAAGGCATCTGTAACGGTGAGCAATACGGGCGACTGCGATGCCGATGAGGTGGTACAGCTCTATGTGCGTGATCCCGTAGCTTCCATCAGCCGGCCTGTGAAAGAACTGAAAGGTTTCAGACGCATTCATTTGAAAAAGGGTGAGAGTCGTAGTGTTGAATTCGACATTACCGAAGATGATCTTTCATTCTATGATGCTGATGGGCGTAAGGTGTTTGAGCCAGGTGACTTCTACATCATGGCGGGTCATGACAGTGGATCGCTTCAGAGTGTGACGATAACGGCAAAATAAAAAACACAAGATATAAATTTTGTACGTTCGCAATATTATCTTATCTTTGCAGTATCAGTTAGACCTAACCTCCGCAACATCAATTAAGGTGTTGCGGAGAAACAATTCTGCTAAGTATAAGGTAATTATGAGAGACCTTCTTCTTCTCTTTATTTGGCTTGTTCCAGCGGTAGCATCGGCTGATGCTACGCGCACTGATTCGATTTACAGATGTATTGACGATGCTATCGCCAATGCATCTGTTTATTTGTCTAAGCGTGAGGCACGTATATCCAGTCTCAAACGGCAGTATTATGAGAGCCGTGGATATGCTGCACGCTACGCGTCTGCATTCAAGATATACAATGAGTACAAAGCTTTTGTAAACGACTCTGCCATAGTATGGCTTAGCCGGACCGAGTATTTGGCACGACGTAACGGTGATGTTAAAAATGCCGGCTATTGTGTCGCGCTAAAGGCCTTTCAGTGTTCAACAGCCGGGATGTATATGGAGTCGGCGGATATGTTGGCCTCTGTCAATGTCAAGGAACTGACTCATGAAGGCCGCTTGGCTTATTATATATCACAGAATCATCTTTATAAGGAATTGGGATTTTATACAAGGGTGAATAGCCTGCGCGATCAATATTATCGCAGATCACACATGTATGCTGACTCGCTTATGAATTTGGCCGATAAGAACAGTGATATTTACCTGCAGCTGATGGAGTCGAAATGTTATGATCGCAATGACCTGAAAGGGGCACTCAGATATAACACGATGAGAATGAAGGGCCTTGACAAGGATTCTCATGAGTATTCGATAGTTGCATTCTATCGATTTCTTGATTATAAGAAGATGAATGATACCGGCAACTGGACTTATTGGTTGGCCATATCGGCATTAGGGGATATACGCAATGCAGTGATGGACCAAGGAGCGTTGTGGGAATTGGCTAACTATCTTAACACAACGGGACACCCGGCACGTTCGTATAAATATATAAACTTTGCGTGGCAGTGTGCAGAGACGTTTGGCACGAGGGTGAGGAGCACCCAGATCTCATCTGTGCTTACGGCTATAGACAGCAGCTATCAGACAATCATGCAGAAACAGAAGGAACGTCTTGTCATCATGATCGCGCTCATCAGTCTTTTTGCGGTGTCAGTATTGATGCTGTTTATCTATGTCAACAGACAGCGAGGCAAGTTGAAGTTGACACGAGATGAACTAAGGCGCAAGAATGGGCAGCTGATGAGACTCAATCAGGAGATGTCGCAAGTAAATGAAAGCCTGGATGAGAGTAATCGCCAGTTGACAGAAACGGACCGCCAGTTGCACGAGGCGATAGGAAGGTTGAACGAGTCGAACAGGGTGAAAGAGAAATACATAGGATTGTCTTTGCGTCAGTGCTCTATCTATATAGAGAATATGGAAAAGATGCGTAAGGATGTGTTGACTATGTTAAAAAATAAGCATCACACGGAACTGATGAACAAGATGAAGTCTCACGAATATAGGGATCGTCAGCAGCAGGAGCTCTTCGACATATTCGATACTACGTTTATTCATCTTTTTCCTACTTTTGTCGATGATTTCAACAAATTGTTACGCCCGGAGGAACGTATCCACCTTGATGACACTTCACGGCTGAATACAGATCTCAGAATATTCGCGCTGATACGTCTTGGCATAGACGACAGTTCAAAGATAGCGGAGTTCCTGCATTATTCGGTAAATACGATTTACAACTACCGTGCACGCATTAAGAACGGCGCAATCTGCGGAAGGGATGAGTTTGAGAAGAAAGTGAAGGAGATAGGTGCGACAAATCCGGCATAAGGATGGTAATCTATATTGGAGACTGTTAGCTTTATAATATAACTAAAACATTTTCATTTCTGGGGCTGATATGGAGGCCATTTATGATAGGTCCAATGGACGAGTTGTTTCTCGGCATCAGATGATGAGGAAATATCGCTTTTCAGTAGTTATGAAACATCATTATTTAGCATTATTGATTATACCGGCATTAATATCGTGTGGGACAGCACACAAGGCGATTTCCATTCGGACACTCACAGTTGATAAGTTGGGTGTTGATGTGGGAGTTGATGAGAACCGTGAGTATTCTTATACGGACAAGAAAGCCGGGTTTTGGTATGGCCGTACGCATCAGGATAGTCCCACGGACTGGTATGCCGGATGGAATCAGGCGAAGCGCCGTATCTTATCAGACTATACGTTGATGGTGGATGGTAAAGTGCTGGCGCGCAAGGAGGCACAGGTGTGTGTATATCCCGATCGGTTGGAACGCCGTTGGCCTGTCACGACGGAGACCCTCTCGATGGTGGACAACCGCGAGTTGCTCAGTATCATTGTGGATGAAGTGAAGGGTGATAGCATCGGCATTGTTCTGAACGAGACGTTGCTGAAAGATGCTGTACATCGAAAAGACGCCCTATGCTATACACCTCAGGAGTCGGAAAAGAAACGATTGAAACTGGTACCATTGCACCCGGTCATGGTTAGCTTTTGTGGCAATCGCATGCAGGTGCCGGCATCGGCAGGAGGTTTCCTCATTGCTTATGGAACAGAGGAACACTGCGATTCACTCATCGCCGGCTACCGCAAGGAAGGAAATCGGTGGCAGGCCGGACGTAAGGCACGAATGGACAGCCTGATCATGGTGAGCAATCCGTTGCATACCAACTTGCCTGAGTTGGATAAAGCAGTGGATTGGATAACGCTGACAATGGACGAGCTTATCACAGAACAGCAAGGCAAGGGCATCTATGCCGGTCTGCCGTGGTTCAACGAGTATTGGGGACGCGATATGTTTATCGCCATGCCGGGTGCGACACTTGTAACCGGACAATTTGAGGTGACAAAGGAGATATTGAAAGACTTTGCGCAGCTGCAAGACCGTGATACGGCATCTGTGACTTGTGGACGCATTCCCAATCGTGCCAATTTGGAGGACATCTTATACAATACGGCCGATGGTACCCCCCCCGCTATGTCATAGAGGCAGAGGAGCTGCTTCGCTATTCGGGTGATAGCAGTTTCCTCCACGATATCTATCCCTCAGTAGTGCTTAGTATAGATCAGAGTCTATTCCATCATACGGATGCAAAGGGCTACCTGTTGCATGAGGATGCCGATACGTGGATGGATGTGAAGCGCAATGGTATTGCAGGCTCACCCCGTGGCAACCGTGCCAATGATATTCAGTATTTGTGGTACAGGCAATTGGAAGCCGGAGCTCATCTGGCACGCCTGATGGCTGACTCTGCCCATGCAGAGACTTGGCATCGTGCAGCAGTTCGTCTGGCGCGTAATTTCGAGGCAGACTATTGCAATAAGGACAGCATTCTGATCTATGACCACTTGAATGCCGATGGTACACCCGATCTGCAGTATCGCCCTAACCAGCTCTATTGCTTTGATCTGATATCCGATGATACCTTTAAGCAACGCGTAACACGACGTGTATGGGATGAGCTGGTCCATCCATGGGGTGTGGCTTCGCTGGCTCAATGGGATTTGCAGTTCCATCCTCAACACGAGAACTGGAACTACTATCATAAGGATGACGCTTATCATAATGGTACGGTATGGTTGTGGAACAATGGTATTGCCATGCAACGGATGATCGAATATGGGCAGCAGGAAACAGCCTGGAAACTGTTCAAGAACATGAATCGGCAAGCTTTGCATGAGGGTGCTGTGGGTAGCTTGAGTGAGAATGCAGATGCCCATCCGCGTAAGGGCCATTCATGGCCTAATCGATCGGGAACGTTCCTACAGGCATGGAGCAACTCGGAACAGTTGCGCGTGTGGTATCAGTATTTCTTGGGAATCCGGCCCGATCTGATGAGCGGAGTAGTGACAGTGGAGCCTAAGTTGCCGGCTGAAATAACGGAGTTGCAGACATCGGTGAGAATCGGAAAGGGTATTCTTTACTATGCTTATAAGAACGGAAAGTTCGATGTGCGGTTAGTGGGTGAGGACGCGAAAGTGAATCTGATCCTACCTCAAGGATCTGCTCCCAATCCTATCTTCGAAGGTGTAGACTTTTGTCAACCCCATCCTTTGGATCATTATCCGTGCTTCAATGTTTATCATGATCCGCCTCTGACTTATTGATAGCGAACAGGGTTTTATGGTTTGCCGGTTCTGAATGAAGTATGGCAAACTGCAGATGTTCGAATGAGAAGAAGAAGGATGTGTCAAAACTAAAATGACTACTCTCATAAGTTACAGATGGTAACTATAATACATAAAAAGGTCGTATCATTACTCAATACAGAGCTTTGTACGACCCTTAGTCTTTTAGGATGCTCAAATTTCAAATTATCAGTTCATCTTTTCAGAAAATGAGTTTTGATACGCCCTCGTGTGTTTTATAGTTTTCCGTTGTCTTTATAGGAATAATAATCTCCGTCGACTACGATAAGATGGTCGAGCAGACAGATGCGCATGATTTTGCAGGCTTGTCGTATGCGTTCGGTGATTTCATCGTCCTGATGACTAGGGCGTGTGTTTCCGCTGGGGTGATTGTGTGCGATGGCAATGACGGGGGCATTAGCTAAAACGGCTTCGCGTATGATGACGCGAAGGTCGACAGCTGTTTCTGTAAGACCACCGTGACTGATACGCACAGCTTTGATGACCTGGCAGTTCTGTTTGAGGAGCAGTACCCAGAACTCCTCTACGTCGAGATGGGTCATGCCCGTCTTCCGGGCCAGATAGTCGTAGATATCGCCCGGTGATAGAAGGGAAGGGCGTTGTTCTGGTGACGTGTCTCTGTAACGTCTGCTCAACTCACATGCTGCCAGGATGGTGATGGCCTTTGCCGGTCCCATACCGTTGTAGCGTGTGAGATCTGCAATAGTACGCCTTCCCAACGTATTGAGGTTATAGTTGCTATCTTTGAGGATGTCGCGCATTAGGTCGACAGCGCTCTGTTTTGCCGAGCCCGATCCGACGAGGATAGCCAATAGCTCGGCATTGCTCAGGGCTTGTGGGCCGAGACGCTCGAGCTTTTCGCGTGGACGGTCATCTTCTGACCATTGTTTGATAGGCACTTTCTCGGCAATGGCAGGGATGGGACTCTTGTTTTGATGGCCGCCGTCAACTTCCGATTGTTGCGAGGGTGTCTCGGGCTCTTGCGCTTGTTTTCTTTTCCTCTTCATACAATAGTTTTTAGGTGTTAATAGATTCGTACGGGAGAGGTGCAGGCTTATTTGTAGAAGTTCTTTTGGTAGGCACTGAATTCTCCCTTGCCGCATACGCAACGGTTCCACCATGCCTTGATGAAGCCGCAGCCGTAGCCCATGAGCTGGGTGAAGGCAGCCCGGATACTCAGCAGTCCGATGTACGGGTTGGCGTATTGCTGTGTGGCATCCAGGAAGATGAGACCTGAATAGAGAATCAAGGGCATGAGAGCGAGTATGGCGGTCATTCCGCCGACAGCTGTGTAGGCTGTGTTGCCGTTGATGCAGCTGCTGAGGGCATAGATTACACCAAACAGGCAGATGAGTAGCAGGATGATGACCCCGATGGTGAATACCATTGGTAACAGGTGGACGATTTTAAGCGATTCAGGATATTTTTTGTAGAGATTGATACGTGCGATACCACTGTTGAATACCTGTCGCCAGAATTTACGGAAGTCTGTACGGCGCTTATGCCACACCCAGGCTTTGGGAAAGAGCCGGCAGTGGCATCCCGCTTTGAAGATGCGGATGGAAAAGTCGATGTCTTCGCCGAAGCGCATTTTGGAGAAGCCACCGAGCTGCTGATATATATCGCGGCGGATACCCATATTGAAAGAACGGGGATAGAACTTATCAAGTTTCTTCTTGCCACCGCGGATGCCACCGGTGGTATAGAAACTTGTCATGGAGTAGGAGATGGCTTTCTGTGTCGGTGTGAAGGAGTCATGGGCACGGTCGGGGCCACCGAAGGCGTCGCAGGGATGATTGATCAGCTCGGCGTCAACGGCCAGCAGATAGCCTTCCGGTAAGACGACATCGCTGTCGAGAATGATCACATATTCACCTGCCGCACGCTCCACACCATAGTTGCGGCTCTGTCCGGGACCGCTGTTCTCTTTCATGAAATACTTCAGGTCGAGTCGGTCGGCATATTTGTCACAGATATCCTTGCATGGCTTGTCGCTGCCGTCTTCGACGATAATAACCTCAAAATCCGTGAATGCCTGACGGGTGAGACTGTCAAGCAGTTCGTCTACTTCGTCGGGACGGTTGAAAACGGGGATGATAAAAGAGTATTTCATGATTTTAGTTGTTTGTGGATCTTAAGTTTTCCGGATGGATCGGTAGGCTGTGCCGTCCGAGTAGAAAGTGAAAGGGGAGGAACCCGGTACGTCGTACCTGAGCTTCCTCCCCGTATGATTGAACTGTCAGCTGGTTGGTCAGCAGGATGTATTACTGAGCACGACCAACGTAGCTTCCGTCACGTGTATCAACAACGATCTTCTCGCCCTCGTTGATGAAGAGGGGAACACGGATCTCTGCACCAGTCTCGAGAGTAGCGGGCTTGAGGGTGTTGGTGGCAGTGTTGCCTTTTACGCCGGGCTCGCTGGCTGTTACGGTCAGAGTAGTCTTGATAGGCATCTCAGCAGAGAGGATAGTGCCGTCGGTAGTGTCGGTCACAACGTCTACCACATCACCTTCCTTCATAAACTGCCAACCGGTGATCTGCTCCTTGTTGATGGGGATCTGCTCGAAAGTCTCCTGGTTCATGAAGATGTAACCGGTGGGGTCCTGATAGAGGTACTGATAGGGACGATGCTCTACGCGTACGTCGTCGAGCTTGAAGCCGATCTGGAAAGTACGCTCAAGCACGCGGCCGTCAGCCACGTTCTTCAGTTTGGTGTTCATGACGGTGTTGCCTTTTCCCGGCTTACGGTGCTGAAAGTCAACGCACTTCCAAATACCTCCGTCCATGCGGATGCAAGTTCCGATTTTGATTTCCTGTGAATTAATCATATTGTATTTACTGTGATGATATTTTGTATTGTGGGTGCAAAGTTACTATAAAAAAGGGGAAAAACGTCTTTTTTTAGCCGAAAAATCATGGTTTTCTTTGTAGATTGGAAAAATCTTAGTAATTTTGCAGCCCAAACGGAGCCATTGTGCCCGTTATTCGTTGGAATATAATAATTTAAATAAATATCAAGATGAAAAGAACATTTCAGCCTCACAACCGTCGTCGCGTGAACAAGCATGGTTTCCGCGAGAGAATGGCTACCAAGAATGGTCGCCGCGTGCTGGCTTCCCGTCGTGCTCACGGCCGTAAGAAGCTCACTGTTTCTGACGAGAACCACGGTAAGTAATTTGATCGTGTGTTGAGGCGAGGGTTAGCCCCGCCAGCGAAAAAGCAGCAGGGATTTTGCTTTCCCGGCTGCTTTTTGTGTTTAGAGGGGTCTGCTGCGCATACGGGCTTGTCATGAGTAAGGATAAAGTCGACCATTGGTGAAATGGGTGGATAGAGCGAAGGATCATGGTGGATAAGGACTGTGTTTGACAGGTGAAAGTCCACTGGGCTAATGGTTGCGCTGATGTGCCGATAGTGAGCCTGCTTCCTCCGTCATTCTTTCGGACCTTTAACGTGTGAGAGTGAAGGCATGACAATGTACAAACAAATTGTATAGGTGGAAAACCAAAAAAAGGCGGAAATCTACTTGGATTTCCGCCTTTTTACTGTATCTTTGTGGAAAAATAAGAATGATGACCACAGCCGAATTCTTTAGTAAGCTGAAAAGCAAATATCTTTGGAGTAACCTTGTGGCCATGGCGGCTGTCGTGGTGCTCTTGTGTGTGGGGACGAGTTTCGGACTTGATCTCTATACCCATCACGGTGAGGCCATTACCATTCCGAACCTGAAACATAAGAGCTATGACGATGCGGAGCAGATCCTCAAAAGTGCGGGTTTGCGTATTGAAGTGAGCGACACAGGCTATATAAAGTCACTCCCACCCAACTGTATTCTTGGGCAGACTCCCGATCCGGGCACGACGGTGAAAGGCGGCCATGTCATTTACGTGACGATCAATGCCACCCAGTCGCCTACGATCACTTTGCCGGATATTATAGACAACAGCAGTCTGCGTGAGGCAATGGCCAAGTTGACGGCAATGGGTTTCAAGGTGGGTACACCACAGTTCATTCCTGGAGAGAAAGATTGGGTGTATGGCATTCTTGTCAACGGTCGTCACGTGTCGACAGGCGACAGGGTCTCAGTAGACGCTACCCTCATTATCCAGGTAGGCAATGGCCAACAGAGTGCTGACGCGGATGTGGAATATGTCGATCCTGATGTCACTTTTGATGAGGAGCCGGAGGATATGGGCAGTGAGGATCCCTTCACAGAAGTGGATGCACCTCCTGTAGAAGAGAAAAGCGAGAGTCCGGAATCCGAGAAGATCGCTTCGGGAGAATAAAGCTGCCAATATATAGTGTGAAACGGTGGTCTTTATGGTATTTGAAAATATTATAGGAAAATAAGATGATCGATGATATAGACCTTCTTGAAGATGAAGACGTGCTGCTCAGTCCCGACAGTGATGATAAATCCGAAGGCGAGAGTGGCGATGCCCGTTATGAACATTGGCGCATGACCGTAGACGATGGTCAGGCTCCATTGCGTATTGATAAATATATCACGGAGCATAATCCTCACTCTTCACGCAACCGTGTGCAGACGGCCGCTGATGCCGGATGTATATGGGTGAATGGCAGGGCTGTAAAGTCGAACTATAAAGTACGTCCCGGTGATGTCATCACGCTAATGCTCGACCGTCCCAAACACGATTCGACGATAGTGGCCGAGGATATCCCTCTTGACATTGTGTATGAGGACTCGGAAGTAATGGTGGTCAATAAGCCGGCCGGTATGGTGGTTCATCCCGGTGCCGGAAATTTCAGCGGCACGCTGATTAATGCCGTAGCGTGGCATTTGCGTGATGTCGATTCGTTCGATCCTAATGATCCTGAAGTGGGGTTGGTACATCGTATTGATAAGGACACCAGCGGGCTATTGGTTGTGGCAAAGACACCGGATGCTAAGACGTCGCTCGGTAAGCAGTTCTTCAACAAGACGACCCATCGTCGCTATAATGCGTTGGTATGGGGTAATTTTGTCGAGGATGAAGGAACGGTAGTCGGCAATATCGCGCGCGACCCTAAGGACCGGCTTCGTATGAAGGTATACTCTCCGGAGAGTGGCATGGGTAAGAATGCCGTCACCCATTATCGGGTGTTGGAGCGCTATGGATACACTACGCTGGTGGAATGTATTCTCGAGACGGGGCGTACTCATCAGATCCGTGCCCATATGAAGCATATCGGGCATCCGCTGTTCTCTGATGAGCGCTATGGCGGCAATGAGATTCTTCGTGGTCAGCGTAGTTCGTCTTACAAGGCTTTCATTCAGAATTGCTTTAAGCTCTGTCCCCGTCAGGCTTTGCATGCCCGGACACTCGGATTCGTACATCCGGGAACAGGCAGGCAGATGGATTTCGATTCTGAATGGCCAGCCGACTTTGCCGCTCTCATCGATAAGTGGCGCGCCTTTATCAAAGGTACGACACGGGACACAATGGAATAAACGAAATAAACTAAGATAATGAAAATGGAAACACTTAAGAGAAACATTGCCATCGTCTGCGGTGGCGACTCGTCAGAGCACGACGTATCGCTGCGCTCAGGTGCCGGACTGTATTCTTTCTTCGATAAGGACAAATATAATGTCTATATCGTAGATGTGAAGGGAACCGACTGGCATGTAGATTTTCATGACGGACAGATCGCGAAGATTGACAAGAACGACTTCTCCTTCGTTGGAGAAGACGGCAAGCGCGTATTCTTCGACTTCGCATATATAACAATTCATGGTCAACCTGGTGAGAATGGTGTGATGCAGGGCTATTTCGACCTTATCCACCTGCCTTACTCTACCAGTGGAGTGCTTGTAGAGGCTATGACATTCAACAAGTACGTGCTGAACAACTATCTGCGTGGATTTGGTGTGAATGTGGCAGACAGTATCCTGCTTCGTCGCGGCGAAGAGTACGATGAGAATGAGATTGAAAAGCGTCTGGGTATGCCCGTGTTCGTGAAGCCTGCTGCAGATGGCTCCAGCTTCGGCGTGTCGAAGGTAAAGAATGCCGACCAGCTGGCTCCGGCTCTTCGTGTAGCTTTTATGGAGAGTGACGAGGTGATGATCGAGAGCTTCATGCAGGGTACAGAGATTTCGCAAGGCGTATATAAGACGGCGGAGAAGACGGTCGTACTGCCTGCTACTGAGGTTGTGACGCAGAATGAGTTCTTCGACTATAATGCTAAATATAATGGTCAGGTAAAGGAAATCACACCGGCCCGTCTGGCTCCTGAGACAGCTGAGGCTGTGGCAGCCGAGACAAGCCGTATCTATGATATCCTTCATTGCAATGGCATCATTCGCATCGACTATATCATTACAAAGGATGAGGATGGTAAGGATAAGGTGAATATGCTTGAGATCAATACGACTCCGGGAATGACTCCTACCAGTTTCATCCCCCAGCAGGTGCATGCTGCAGGTCTGGAGATGAAGGACGTATTGAGTGAGATCGTTGAAAATCAACTGTGATAATGGATGGCAGATATTATAAATCTTTTGGCAGGGACGGACATTGGGCTCGCCCTTGTCAATGGATTTGTGCTTTTTGTCTGCTTTCTTCGATGCTTTTTTCGTGTACGGCCGGTGGTTACGACAGTGGTGACGGGCCGTATAGTTATTATTCGGCTGATCTGGCAATGGTGCATACCATGGATCGTCAGATAGCCGATTATATGCTGACCGATGAGAAGGATTCTGTACATTTTTCTCCGTTAGCCCGTTTGGACTATGCCGAAAGAGCTGACTCATTCTATCGTTCACTGGTATATTATAATAAGGTAAGTAGTAAAGCCAGTTCGGCTTTTGCCATCCAGCAGGTTCCTGTATTGTTTCCTTCTGTGGAAAATGATTCTGTCGGCACGGATCCTCTGTCGTTTGAGGCTGGTTGGATCAGCAGCGACAACCGTTGGCTTAATCTTCGCCTTTCTATGAAGACAGGGTCATCCTCTACGGCAGAGCACATCCGCCAGTTGGTTGCCGTGTCTTTAGATTCCACTTACATACATGAGAATGGAACAAAGGAGATATGGCTCACTCTTCGTCATCGGCAGAATGAAGTGCCTGAGTATTATAGTGCGAGCGTCTATGTCAGTATTCCCCTCTCTGGTTTCCCGAAAGGGAGTCTAATCAATCTGAAGACTTATACTTATGACGGTATCGTTAATCGCTGTTTCCTAATGAAGCCATAGATCCTTTGATATAGGGTAGATGATGGCGGTTTAAGGTTTTGACCACAAAAGATTTCCCATAGGGGAATGATTATAAAAAGACGGACAACCAAGAGAGATAGTCTTTTCTCCGTGGTTGTCCGTCTTCTTTTTAGGTTGTTAAAGTGTAATGTCAGATGCCCATCAGTGATAAGATCGATGGTGTAAATAGGGATGTCAAAATACCATTGATGGTAAGTCCCAGGCTTGCGTAAGCACCATGTATCTTGCTTACATCCATTGAGGTAGCCGTACCCATGGCATGGGCCGCGGTGCCCATTGACAGACCTTGTGCCGCAGGATTGTTGACATGTGCGAATCCCATGGTCTTATATCCGGCTACAGCGCACAGCAGTCCTACGCATACTACCACGGCTGCTGTGAGAGATGGAATGCCGCCAATGCTCTTCGTTACCTCCATGGCGATAGGCGTTGTTACTGATTTTGGGGCGAGCGACATGATTACAGGCTTCGATGCCCCAAGCGCCTTGGCTATAAGCACTACTGAAATGATGCCACTCAGGCAGCCTGCCAGCTCCGACAGCAGTATCGGCAGGAATTGTTTCTTGATAGTTTTCAACTGCTGATATAATGGTACACCAAGAGCTACCACGGCTGGTTGAAGCCAGAATTCTATCATGTGTCCGCTGGTGGTGTATGTCTCATATTTCACACCGGATATTTTCAGAAAGGCGATCAGCACGGTGATACTTACAAGAATGGGATGCATGATGGTCCAGTGGGTCCATTTGCGGAGCAGCTTGCCGAAGAAGTAGCTTCCGAATGTAAGGGCTATGAGAAAAAATTCGTTGGATAAATAGGTCATTTGTCGTCTCCTTTCTTGTGTACTAGTTTTGCATATATCTGGCCAACCCATCCTGTGATAGCGAGAACAATGACGGTTGATGCTGCCGTAGAAATTACGATAGGCCAAAATTCAGCTTTGATAATATCAAAGTAGAGCATGATTGCTACGCCTGGCGGAACGAAAAAGAAGCCGATGTTGGCAACGAGAAACTCTGAGATGGTCTTTACCCATTCCAGACGGATGATCTTCAGCTTGAGCAGAAGAGTAAGAATTAGCATTCCTACGATGCTTGAAGGCAAGGGGATGCCCGTGAGCCATATTATAAACTCACCTAATGCGAGACAGCCAAACAAGATGGCCAGTTGTCTAATCATCATAACCTGAAAACGATAGTCTTTTTACCAAATGAGCTGCAAAGGTATGATATTTTTAACTGATATACAAATTTATTAACATGTTATTTCCCTTATTTTTCTACTACTTACAGTTTACATATATGAAGCTTAGGCTTATTCAATTTATAACCTATAATTAGGATATGGATGTAGTTTTAAAAATCAGTCAGCGTAGGAGACAAAAAAGGGAATTATGAACTAGAATGCATTTATGATGTTTATGCCAATAAGGAGATAAAGAGAATAGTAGTGAGATTTGTATTATGTGAGTTGCATGGTTATCCTATGTTGATGGCAGTGCGACATTTTAAGGAATTGTCTTAGGGATGGAGAATAGTGAGTATTGGCTTAGTCTTTCAGAATGGAGATGTGATGGAAAGACGAGTGATTATTAGAAAGGCGCATATGTCAGGAGTGAATGTCGCCGGCTTGGATTTTTCTGCCATTCGGGAATGGTAGGCAGAGTTTGGTTGGTTTAGGAAATAAGAAGAATAGAGGGAAGACGCAATGCAAGTGTCTTCCCTCTATTCTTTATCAAACTGCGATGTATGCCGGTTGAATGTAGAATTCTTTGCTCCGTAGTTGGGTAAGGATAGCAGATGTCGACCATCCGTAACCCATTGTCTGGTGCCTCTCTTTGAAGCGGGAGAAAATCGGAGTATGGAAATCTGACTGTTGAAGCACGACAGAAGTCTTATCCCAAGACGACCGTTCTCAATTCTTCGATTTCCTCTTTTGTTGTTGCCCAAGAGGTGACGAAGCGGCAGGCAGTATGTGTCGGATCTACTTTACCCCATGTTTCGAATAGGATATTCTGGCTGAGGCGGGGCAGCTCCTCATTAGGCAGGATGACGAATTGCTGGTTGGTAGGTGAGTCGACGAGGAACTGATAGCCTGCCTCCTTGAAGATCTGCTTCACTTGCATGGCCATGTCGATGGCATGCTTTGAGATGTCGAAATAAAGATTGTCGGTGAAAAGTGTTTCAAACTGCAGGCCTACTACGCGGCCTTTGGCCATGAGGGCTCCGTGTTGTTTCACGATATTGAAGAAATGAGGATGGGCGTTGTTGTGTGTGAAGACCACAGCCTCGCCGCAGAGTGCACCTACTTTGGTACCACCGATATAGAACACATCGCAGTGATGTGCCAGATAAGGAAGGGTGATGTCATTCTCCGGTGACATCAGTCCGTAGCCTAGACGTGCTCCATCGATATAAAGAGGCAAGTGATATTTCTGGCACAACTCGTAGAGCTCTGTAAGCTCATCTTTCGTATAGAGAGTGCCGAGCTCGGTCGGGAATGTGATATACACCATGCCGGGATAGACACTGTGCTCTGAGTTGGCGTCATCCAAGAATTCGTTCATATATTGTTCGAGTTCTTTAGGGTCCATTTTGCCATCGTGGCCGGGGATCGTGATAACCTTATGCTCTGTAAATTCGATGGCGCCAGCCTCATGTGAGTTGATGTGAGCTGTTTGTACGGCCACTACTCCTTCATAAGACTGGAGGAGAGAATCTATCACGGTGGCGTTGGTCTGTGTACCGCCTACGAGGAATCGGATTTGAGCGTCGGGATCATCGCATGCTTCTCGGATCTTTGCCTTGGCACTTTCCGTCCATTCATCGTATCCGTAAGTCTTACTTTTTTTGTCGTTTGTTTCTGCCAGCCGTCGCAGAATGGCGGGGTGGCAACCGTTATTGTAGTCGCAGTCTAATGATACCATATTATTAATAAGATTTATATGGTGACAAAATTAATCAAATTAATCCGGATTGCGCATCTTTCTTCCTACTTTTGCACTATGAAGCGAAAAATATTTTTTCTTTCCTTTGCGATTCTCCTTCTTCTCGGTACTGGTATGTCTGCCCAAACAAGTCCCGTGAAGGAGTTTGTCTTGCACAACGGATTGACAGTTTGGGTGGCGGAAGATCACACCCAACCTAAGGTGTTTGGAGCGGTCGTAGTGCGTGCCGGTGGAAAGGATTGTCCAGGGACGGGTATTGCCCACTATTTCGAACATATTATGTTTAAGGGAACCGACCGTATTGGCACGGTCGACTATGCTGCCGAGCGTCTGTGGCTGGATAGCATTTCTGCCGAATATGACAAGTTGGCCAAGACGGCAGACCCTGTAGAGCGATTGAAGATACAACGGCACATTAATAGTCTGAGTATCAAGGCAGGTGACTATGCCATTCCCAATGAGTTTGAGAATCTGATCTCACAATATGGTGGTTCACGCCTGAATGCCTATACCTCCTTCGACGAGACGGTGTATCATAATGAGTTCGCACCTCAGTATATAGTACAGTGGTGTACGCTCAATTCCGACCGGCTTATCTCTCCTGTATTTCGGCTTTTCCAGGGTGAGTTGGAAACTGTGTATGAGGAGAAGAATATGTATTCCGACAATCCGCTCCTACCAGCGGCAGAGACAGCGCAGCGTTTTCTCTTCCGAGGCACTCCTTATGAAGCTCCCCTTATCGGAACGACAGAACAATTGAAAAATCCGCAGTTGTCAGAGATGCGCCGTTTCTTTGATACTTATTATGTGGGAGGAAATATGGGCTTGATCCTTTGCGGTGATGTGAAGGCAGACACGCTGCGTCCTCTTCTCGAACGCACTTTCGGGCGGATTCGTGCTGGTGTGGCACCAGAGCGACATCGGGTTCCGCTTCCTGATTGGAGCACCCTTCCCACATTAAAGCTGAAGCTTCCCATCCCTGTTGTCAGGGCCGGTGGTTATGTGTTTAGAGGTCCGGAGGAGCGCAATCCAGATAGGGCAGCTTTTATGGTGATGGTCAATCTGTTGAGTAATAAGCAGCAGACAGGACTGCTCGATTCTTTGAGCCGCACCGGCAGATGGATGGCAGCGATGCCCTTGTCGTACGATTTCGGCGACTATACACTCTTTGGGGCGGGTTTTGTACCCAAGATTCCTTTTGGTTCACTGAAAAAGGCCGACCGCCTTTTTTGGCAGCAGATTAGCAAGCTGCGCAATGGACAGATCGCTCCACAAGCACTAGAGGCTGCTAAGTGGGAGTTGCTTCGCACATTGGAAAAGAATGGTGAGGATGCCATTCATCGTAGTAATGAATTGGTCAATGCCTATTCTCATCAGTTGGGAAGCAATTATCCCGATTGGCTTGCCGACCGGCTTCGACAGGTGACGATGGAAGATGTCGAGCGAGTAGCCCGTACATATATCAATGATGATTCGGTTCGTATAAAGAAGGTGTTTGGGCATTATCCTAAGGATCGCGTGTCTCAGCCGGGATATCGGCCTGTTGTGCCGCGGCATGCCGGAGCTCATTCGGCCTATGCTGATTCGTTGGCCCGTACGAAGACAGAGAATATTGTTCCACGTCTGATAGATGTTGATAAGGATGCAACGTGTATGCAGCTTCGTCCTCTAGTGCGTCTCTATACGGCAAAAAATCCGAAAAATGATATATTTTCTCTCTGTCTGGCATTTCGGAAAGGTAAGTTGATTGATAAACGTCTGGAGGCAGTAGCCGACTATATGAATGATATTGACACTCGAAGTCACACGCATCAGCAGTTTGGTGAGGCATTGCGGGCTGTCGGTGCCCATCTGCAGGTTAGCGCAACAGATCAGGCGGTAACAGTTTATCTTGAGGGTTTTGATTCTCATTTTGCCGAAGCCATGCAGCTCCTGCATGAATGGTTGTCGGAACCAAAGGCCAATGAGAAATCGTTTAAGAATCTGGAGCGTGAGATGAAGGTGGCAGAGCGGACATCGCTTCGTGATCAGGATGCTGTCTCCGATGCTGTGTTGCAACGGGTCATGTATGGTGGGCATTCGCCTTTGATCGATCGTCTCACAGCGCACGAGTTGAAAAATCTGAATGGTGATTCGTTGATAAACCTATTCCGTGAGGTGACACACACGCAACTTGATGTTACCTATTGTGGTACGTTGCCCGATAGTGTTGTCTCTGCGGCTGTCGGACAGACCGTCGATCTTGATGCCGTCAGCCAACCTTATGTTCCGCAGCTGCGGCCTTTAGTTGATTATAATAAGTCACAGGTGTTTTTCTATGATAATCCGAGAGCCCGCCAGACAACGATTGCTGTCTACCAAAGCTTCGGACCGATGGCTAATGAGAGTGTCCGCAATGATTTCTCTTTATGGGGTAGCTATTTTGGTGGTGGCATGTCGTCAGTGCTTTTTCAAGATATCCGTGAGTTTAGAGCCTTAGCCTATCGTACTGGAGGTTATGCGTTGAAGCCCATTCTTCATCTGTTTCCCAATGCGACAGTTGGCTATCTTACCTGTTTGGGGACGCAGGCTGATAAGTCGATGCAGGCTATCGGAGTGCTCGATACACTTTATCGACAGATGCCTATGAGGGTCGATAATATTGAGGGAGCCCGTCAGGGACTGATCAATCAGATCAACAATGGTTATCCGGCTTTCCGCAGCCTTGCTCCTACGGTAGCTGCTATCCGGGCAGCCGGGTACACTCGGGATCCTAATGCTGGTCTGGCACAGGCTCTTCCCAGTCTGAGACTGATCAATGTGGAAGGCTTTTATCGCGCTTATGTACAATCAAGACCTCGTGTACTTATTATAGTCGGTAACGGAAAGACCTTGGATAAGACAAAACTAGCTCTTTGGGGAGGTATTACACAGCTGAAGAAGGATGATATCTTCAAAAAGTAATTGACTTGTTTCAGATATTTTTAGTAGGTAGGGGTAACCGTATGGTTAGCCCTGCCTATTCTTATGTGTGAATGGGTGAGAAATACTGGTTTTAGATGGGCCTTTTGATCGGTCGGATTTAAAGGGAGGATGATAAACAGATATCTTATTTATCACGAAGATTCAGTCGAAGACTTTAAAAGATCAATTATACAAAGTAATGTTCGATGGATATCCCAAAAAGCCTGTTTCATATACTACTTTGCCAACGAGCATTATGCTACTTTGCC
>ULNJ01060608.1_pt1 | contig 27054 bp, 22 predicted proteins | sample 1951891 | NCBI WGS metagenome assembly ULNJ01 (sample SAMEA4835574, study PRJEB28245) | human gut metagenome | biome: gut microbiome; material: fecal sample | place: Denmark | collected 2008 | reverse complement strand
GGCGATGGCGCCATCAGCCGTTGCGGTGGTTAGCTGCCTCACCTGTTTAGCACGACAGTCTCCGGCAACGAAAAGCCCTTGTGTTTTTGTTGATAAATCGTCATTGGCGACAAAATAGCCCTGTTTATCAAGGTCAGCAAGATTTGCGAACATTTTGTTGTTAGGCACTTGGCCAATCGCAACAAACAATGCTGGCGTTTTTAACTCAAATTTTTCGCCATCCGTGCGCTTAAATTCAAGCGCGCTTAATTTTTTATTTTTTTCGCCCTCGCTTTCGGCGATTAATTTGGTCAATTTGGCGTTGTGAATTATCTTGATATTTTCAGTGTTTTTAACGCGATTAACAAGCGCCTCGTCGCCAAAAAACTTGTCAAACAAGGTTACGATCGTCACCGTTTTAGCGTATGTTGCAAGCAATAAGGCGTATTGCAGTGCCGTGTTACCATCGCCCACAAGCGCAATGTCTTCGCCCTTATAAAACGCCCCGTCACACAACGCACAATAACTTATCCCGTGGCCGATAAGCGCCTCCTCGTCAGGCAGATTCAGCTTGCGGTGTACCACACCCGTGGCCAAGATAACCGCGCGCGCCTTAAATTCGTCCGCTTCGGTTATAACGCAAAACGCGTCGCCATTTTTTTCAATACTTACAATTTTTCCAAACTCAAAGTTAACGCCAAGGTCAACGATTTGCTCAAAAAGCCGATCGGCCAATTCGCTGCCCGAAATAGTTTTGATGGTAGGAAAATTCTCAACACGCGGACTGTTAGATATCTGCCCACCTATGCTGTTACACTCAAAAAGCGTAACGCTTCGCCCCTGTCTTAGGGCGTAAAGGGCGGCCGTCATCCCCGCAACGCCGCCACCAATTACGATTAAATCTGTCACTTTTTGTTCCTTCATTCGATTAGTTTTACATTTGCCTTTTTATCAGCCCCCGCATCACAATAGTGCTTTTCAATCACACGTCCTGATGCTTACTTTGCTCTTACGACAGCGCACGCTATTTCTTCGCTTTTTGACTGTCGATAAACTTGCTGATGTCACTAACGTTGTCAAAGCGCGCATATTTCTCGCCATTAGGCACAAGCATAGTTGGCGCCTTGGTTACGTTAAAGTTGCGCGTCGTTTCTTTCTCGTCCTCCGCGTCAATAACCGTGTACTTAATGCCCGCCTTATCTAAAAGCATCTTCGCCATTTTGCAGTTTGGGCAGGTTTTGGTTGTGAAAAGCATAATCTCGTTGCCTACGCACTTTTTGTCGTCGCACACGCACTTATCGTGATTGTGGATGTGCCCTTCAAGGTGTGACGCGCCAAGGTCATAAACCTTTCTATCCTCAAACTCTTGCGACTTGCCATCGTTCCAGTTCGCAACCGGCCTGTAATACCCCGTGATACGGCTGTAAACCTCAGTCGTCTCGCCGCACTCTGGGCACTTATACACCTCGCCCGCGATGTACCCGTGGTTTTTACAAACCGAATAGGTTGGGCTTATCGTGTAATAAGGCAGGCGATAGTTTTCAGCAATCGTGCGCACAAGGTTCGCCGTAGTCTTCCAGTCGCTAAGCTTTTGCCCCAAAAATGCGTGGAACACCGTGCCCGAGGTGTAAAGCGTTTGAATGTCGTCTTGGATATCAAGCGCCTCAAAAATGTCTTCGGTGAAACCAACTGGCAGGTTAGAACTGTTAGTGTAATACGGCGTTTTGCCCTCGCTGGCCGTTATAATGTCTGGGTATTTTTCTTTGTCGTGACGCGCAAAACGGTAACTGGTTGACTCCGCCGGCGTCGCTTCAAGGTTATAAAGGTCGCCATACATCTCTTGATAGTCGCTAAGTTTGTTGCGCATATGGTTAAGCACTTTTTTCGTCCACTCTTGCGCGCGAGCATCAGTCATATCGCAGCGCAGCCAATTAGCATTTAAGCACGCCTCGTTCATCCCCACAAGGCCAATTGTTGAAAAGTGGTTATTAAACGTGCCAAGATAGCGCTTGGTGTAAGGATAAAGCCCCGCGTCAAGCAGTTTTGTGATGGTCTCACGCTTAACTTTAAGCGAACGCGCAGAAATGTCCATAAACTTGTCAAGACGCTCAAAAAACTCGTCTTCGGTACGCGATTCGTACGCCATTTTTGGCATATTCAAGGTTACAACGCCAATCGACCCTGTGCTTTCACCCGAACCAAAGAAACCGCCGCTCTTTTTGCGCAATTCTCTTAAATCAAGGCGAAGTCGGCAGCACATCGACCTAACGTCGTTTGGCTCCATATCGCTGTTTATGTAGTTTGAAAAGTATGGCGTGCCGTATTTGGTGGTCATTTCAAAAAGCAGTTTGTTGTTTTCAGTGTCGCTCCAATCAAAGTCGCGCGTTATTGAATAGGTAGGGATTGGATATTGAAAGCCGCGGCCGTTCGCGTCGCCCTCACACATAATTTCAATAAAGGCCTTGTTGACCATATCCATCTCTTTTTGGCAGTCTTTATATTTAAAATTCTGCTCTTTGCCCTTAACCAGCGCAGGAAGCTCGGCCATATCGCGTGGTACCGTCCAGTCAAGCGTGATGTTAGTAAACGGCGCTTGTGTGCCCCAGCGTGACGGCGTGTTTACGCCATAGATAAACGATTGAAGGCACTGCTTAACGTCGGCGTAACTGAGGTTGTCTATCTTAACAAATGGTGCAAGATAAGTGTCAAAAGACGAGAATGCCTGTGCGCCTGCCCACTCGTTTTGCATTATGCCCAAAAAGTTTACCATCTGGTTGCAAAGCGTTGAAAGGTGTGCTGCGGGGCTTGACGTAATTTTGCCCGGTACGCCGCCCAAGCCCTCAACGATGAGCTGTTTAAGCGACCACCCCGCGCAATAACCCGTAAGCATCGATAGGTCGTGGATGTGAATGTCACAGTTCTTGTGCGCATTGCCAATCTCTTTATCATAAACCTCGTTAAGCCAATAGTTGGCGGTGATTGCACCCGAGTTGCTTAAAATCAAGCCGCCCACCGAGTAGGTAACGGTGGCATTTTCTTTAACGCGCCAGTCCGCAAGATTAAGATACTTTTCAACCGTGTTTTTATAGTCCATCAACGTCTCTTTAACGTTGCGGATTTTCTCGTGGTTGCGGCGATAAAGGATATAGCATTTGGCAACGTTTTCATAGCCGTTGCGCATCAACACCTTTTCAACCGTGTCTTGCACGTCCTCAACGGTTGGGATTTTTTTATCATCAAATTGTTCGATAAGTTCAAGCTCGGTGATTTTTGCAAGCTTTTTACAATCTCGCACATCACCCTCCCCCAAACTCATCATAGCCTTAACAATGGCCGTCTCGATTTTTGAAATGTCAAAGTCAACCACCCTGCCATCTCTTTTAATGATTTTTTCCATTTTTGTTTCTCCTTGCGTAATTGTTACCTTGATACTACACCAACACAAGATATTGTGTCAAACAAAACACACAAAACACTATATATTGTGTTTTTTGTATATTTTTGAACAATTAAAAACTTAAAAGGTCTACCTTTTTTATCGTTAGATATAATCGCTATTAGCCGCGTTTGTTATATTTTTTTAACTTAAATTTATCCCGCACCTACCACCTTAAAAATTAGGCACATTGCACGAAAATTGCCCAACTTTTAAAACCCGCCTCAAATTATTTGACAACGTTTTTCTTGCCAAACTAAACCAATTAATGTATACTTTTAATATGATAAAATTTCCAGAAAGATTAAAAGAATTACGAGAAGAGAAAGGCTTAACGCGCGCGCAGTTGGCCAAAATTTTAGAAGTCACCCCGCGCATGGTTGCCTTTTGGGAAACTGGCGAACGGATGTGTTCGGTTGAAACGCTTATCCTTTTGTCCCGCGCCCTCAACGCCTCAACCGACTACCTTCTCGGCCTCACCGACTTTTAACCAATTTGGTACAAGTTAATAAATTAACATTAAAAAACGGTAGCGGAATTGCTACCGATATTTTTTTGAAATTTCATATTTAAGAGGCTTGTTCGATGATTTTTTTGTTGCGAGTTTTAACAAAGCCGATTTTGTATTCGATTTTGCGCATACGGCCGACCTGAGGCAAAAGTTCAAGAGGCAAAACCTTTTCGATGATTGAGATAATCTCGTTGGTTTCTTTTTTGGTTAACTCATAGCAATATTCAAAGCCAAGCGCGTTTAGGTCGACGCCGCAAACGCTTGCGTACTCTTGAAGTTTTGTAAAGGTAGACTGCGCTTTGTATTCCTCAATTTGAAAGGTCACAAGGTCTAACAAATCGTCTTTTTTGTTAATATCTGCGTGCTTTGTAAGCCTATAAATATTCTTTTTAAGTTTGCGCGGAAGGACATCAACGATGGCGCCAAACGCGTTAATAAACTCAACGTCGCTAAGTTCGTCATAAAGTTTTAAAATATGGCGGATGCTTTCAAGATTGTTAATGCGGCGGGTGTATTCAAGGTCAACCGCTCCGTTTTCGCGCCCAACTTCTACCCAGCCGATAGTTTTTGCAAGTTCGTTTAGTTTGCGCACGCTATTCTCCTTTGGCGCCGCCTAAGTTCTTTTCTTCAAACGAGCGTTGTTTGATAGCCGAAATTGCCTCTTCAAGCATACGGCTTGTGCGCTCGGCCGTTTCGCTGCCCTTATCAAGGTTGCAAGCACGCATTGCGTTGGCCTGATACTCCATTGTCGCCACCATTTGCGCGCGGGTTAAGCCACCCATTTCATAAACCCATTTATTGTTAATAGTGCGGCCGTCAATCTCAATTTCGTCAATATCGTTTGGCAAGGTCATAATATGGTCAAACGCAAGGTCATACACCTCGTCAAGCGCCGGCGTTTTTGAAAATGGCAACTCGTACCTATCCCACATCGTGTTGAGGTTGGCCTCAAGGTCAGTATACGTAAACACGCTTGTGGCGTCTGGCATACAAATATAGCCCGTTTTTTTGGCGTCTTGCGGTTTATAAAAAACCGTGCTGGCCGTTTGTGGTGAACTTGAAAAGCCTGCCACGGCCTTTGCGCCAAGCATTACGTTAGTGGCAAGCAATTTTGCTTTTTCTTGCCCTGTGATATTGTTTGTTTCAACCATAATATTTCTCCAATACGTTAAATTCTTTCTACTCAAAAAGCCCACCTATACCACCTTCAAGCGATGACTGAGTTATGCCATCGGCCTCGCGAAGCCTGCTTTCAGCGTCAATAAGCAAGACCGACTTGCGCGGGTTAAGGCGCATAGTGTCATCAAATGAGGTAGCCTCGGGAATAGTCCCGCCGAACTTGATTGAACAGTCAACAAAGGTTTTAAGATAGTCTTTGGCGCCCAAAAACGCCTCTTCAACATTCGCGCCGCTGGTTAAAATATCAGTGTCTGGCAACAAAAGCGTCGTCGTTTCGTTTTCATAGTCTTTATAGCAAACTGCTGGGTAAACAAATTGTTTCATCTTTTTTCTCCCACTTTCTTTGCTTATATGATACCAAACCCGCGCCGCAAACGCAAACGTTTTAACCAAAAACCCCGAAATTTTTCTGGTTTTATTCAACCCACCAAATCCCTTTTGCCCGAATAATGCCCCCAGTTATTATACTAATTGAAAACCTCACAAGCTTATTGCTTCAATAAAGTCCCCGATTAGCATACTAATTGAAGGCCTCACAAGCTTATTGCTTCAATAAAAAGCCCAAATTTTTATTGACAATTTTATTATACCACCCTATCCCCAATTTGCCAAGGTTGATTTATTAAATTTGTTTAATAATTTTTCAAGCCCTCCGCATAAACTTTTTGCAACTATTATTTTAATAATTAAAATACTTTTTTGTGCCGTACGCCTCCTTTATTCACCCATAAACGTTACCTTAATGCCAGCAATCACCTTTCGCAATCATTGCCCATCCCAAACCAAAACCAAACAAAAAATAGAGGCCTTAGCCTCTATCTAAAATGTTTTTTCGTCCTGTTCAAACGCAATTTGCGCCCTAAATCTTTCAACGTCTTCAGGATATGTTACTTTAAAATTTTTGTCACTAGCCATAACAAATTGAATATCATAATCGTAATGACAAAGCAATGAACAAAAGCCAATCAAATCAGTCTGTCTATCATGGATAGCCTGATTATACATTTGCAACATCGTTTTAAAAGTTGCGCCTTGTGGGGTTTGGATTCTTAATAAATTATCTCTGTTAATGATATTAATTTTTTCATTACTTACATCAAAAACAACATCAGGGCATGGCATGGCAGTAACGGCATTGCCCTTATCTCTAATAGACGTGACATTACGATGTATTATATCCTCATCAACATTTGGCCTGTTACCATCGTGAACTAAAACCAAGTCGCAACTATTCGTAAAGTCTTGCATTTCATTAAGCGCGTTATAAATGGAATCAAAATTTGTTGCACCGCCATTAACAATCTTTTTTAATTTTGTTATCCCAATCTGTTTTGCATAAGAGTTAAGATACTCTTGCCACCCGTCAACACACGAAACAATAATCTCATCAATATCAGGTGATTGTTGAAACTTTTCAAGCGTATAAGCAATCAAGGGTTTACCGCATATATCCAAAAACTGTTTTGGCGTAGACGACCCCACGCGCGCGCCGATGCCACCCGCCGTTATTATCACTTTATTGGCCATAATACCCTCCGTGTGCCTAATTTTAACATAAGAGATGGTTTTTAGCAAGTAGTTGCGTTAAATTATTTGACTTTTTTTACAGTAATTGTTACACTCAACTTATGGAACAGATAACAGATATTAACGAAATGCATTCTTTGCTTTTAGGCACCCTTGAATTTATTGACAAGGTCTGTAAAGAAAACAACATTAAATATTCAGTAGTCGGCGGCACGGCCATCGGCGCCATTCGCCATAAAGGGTTTATACCGTGGGATGATGACGTGGATATTGGTATGCTGAGAGAAGACTATGAAAAGTTTTTAAAAATTATGGATTCAGGCAAATATAACGAAACAAAATATAAGTGTCTTCACTATTCGCCACTTTATCCAAACTATTATTATCGCTTTGCAAAAATGGTTGACACAACCACCTCGCTTACTGAATCCAACCTAATAAAAAACGAAAATATGGGGCTTTATGTAGACATCTTCCCTTTTGATTACGCAAACTTAAAAACAATTAAAACTTTAATTAAAAAAACGCAGCGGTATTCAACTTTTTTAGTACTAGCGTCACGCACGAAATATATCTGGAATAAAAAGTTCTTTAAAAATTTTGTAACACTGCCAGCTTATATCTGGGCGAAAATTTTTGGAAAAAAATATTGGATTAATAAGTGCTTTAATATAGAGAAGTTAAGCAACTCATCGCCATCAATTTTCATTAATGCTTTTAGTGGTTGCTATGGGCTTAAAGAAGTTATGCCTAAAAATATTTACGATGAAACTATATCGGTCCCGTTTGAAAATATAAAAGTCGAAATATTTAAAAATTATGACACATATCTGTTTGGAGCGTATGGTGACTATATGACACCACCACCACCTGAAAAACGCAAAACACATTCCATAACAGTTTTTAAAAAATAGAGGCTTACCCCTCTATTTTATTTTCTTCTAAAACAACCGATGGCTTAACAAACAACGCCTTATTTTTATAGCAGACTATCATTCGCGAGGCGCATAGTGTAATTTCCGACACGTTTCTTGCAATCGCAAGCCCGATAAGATTAAATTGCCCGATCAGTGCCAAAAAGCATAGTCCTACTACCTGAACAACAGCAGAAAGAATCGTTGTAAACGTTGTTTGTTTTGTTTTATCAATTGCATCAAGCGTTGGCCAACCATAAAGCATCCCTGGAAATGAAAAGATTAAAACGGGAATCATATATTTTAAAAGCGCCGCACTTGTTAAATATTTATCCGTAAACGCGAATGAAACAATCCAATCACCCGCAAAAACAATTATCGCGCAGCCGACAAAAATAATAGGCATGTAAATCATAAGTATTTTGTGAATATAATTAAGGTTCTTTTCTTTAAGCATAACTGGGTGGACGCTGTTTATTATCGGGCTATAAAAACTTTGAATTGCAGTAACAAGTTGCATTGCAAGCGACCAAAATGCCACATCGCTTTTAAGTAAAAAGGCGCCAATTAAAAGCGTATTAAGCGCGCCAAATGCGGTTGTTGCAAAGTTTGAAATGAAATAGACAAATGAATTTCCAAGCGATTTAAGCGCCCCCTTAAGGTTTTTGAAATTAAGCCGCACCTTCACATTTAATTTTTTAAGCTCTATAAAAACAAAAATCGTTGCAATAAGCGAAGCAATTATATCAAATATAGGCATTAGGATTATATCTTTGTCAGACTTAACAAATAACAAAGTAAGCACCAACGCAACCGACTTAACAACAATTACCCTTATCGCAATCTTGCCCATCTTTTCATAGGCTTTAAAAATATATTCAAACCATAAAATTGAAAGTCCAGCCGCCACCGCAGAAAGAATTGCAAATAATTCAAGGCCTTTTAGAATAGGGAACGTAAAAGCGCATATAACCATTATAATTTGTGCCAGAAAGGCAAGCATGGTTTGGGCATAAAATGCGTTACTTATCGCCTCATCCGCATTTCCGTTTATTTGATTAGAACGAATAATTTCTTTCGTAGCAGAAAGCAAAAAACCAAAATCAATAAGAATTTGTAAATAAGCAACTAAGCTTTTAACAAAACTAACGCTACCATAACAATCAACGCTTAAAACACGCGTTAAATACGGAAGCGATATCAAAGGAATGACGATTTTAGCAATCGTCATTAAATACAACATCACCGTGTTGCCCACCAATCTTTTTGTTGTTTTATTGTTCATTTTGTTTTTTCTTTTTATTGGAAATTCTTTTGGTTAATGTTGGCCCAAGCATCCATTTTATAAAGTTTTTAAACTTAAGAGAAATTTTTGTTCTTTTTGACAACCAAGATCCAGCATACCAGTGGATAGTTTTTGTATTTTCAGTAATCTTCTTTTCTTTTGTTACCTGATCAATAGGGCAAAAATATTCAGTTGGATAAACCACGATTTTACCATTATCCAGTTGTTGATAAGTGTTATTTGTTATAAGTCCATGAGATTGAAGAATGCGAGTTGTTATAGTACAAACAGTATCCATATTCTTCTCATCAAATTTAAATTCAGATTTATCATAAAAATCACAGACCTCCTGTACAACAACGCTATTAGGCACAGATCCCATTATTAAACCAGGATTAACGTAATTATAACTTTCAAATCCAACAAAAAAATCATTATTTAATAAACCATCTAATTGCTTAATAATCTCAACATCAGTATCAACGTAAATACCCCCATATTTATTTAATATTTTAAATCGTAATACATCAGCCGCAAAAGCATACTTTTTTTGGTTTAGTGCTTTAAAATAATAATCATTAACAAACTCCGGCTCTATATTGCTTTCATTCCATAAAATAATTTCAAAATCAGGACAATTTTTCTGCCAACTTTTAATGCACTTTTTTATTATTTTAGGGAATTTTTTACCTCCGAGCCAAATATAATGTAATTTTTTTGGGATTTTGTTTTCCATAACAGGAACCTCTCTTATATCTGTTTTTTCATATATACCCTCTTACGCTAATACATATGGCATAATTCCATATGCATCAATAACAAACGTTGTTGCTATCAAATATCCAAGAGCTAAAATTAGTTCACAAATATAAAGCAATGTTTTTATTCGCCTATTTTTTATAACCGATATTATTTGTGGAGCTAGAAAAATTATTGGCCAAAAGAATAAATAAACAAGTCTTCCATAAATTGCCGGACTTTGACAGACTCCCGATATAATATAAAAGATACATGAAAAGAAATATATATCAAGCAAAAGGTTATAGCTTTTAGGCAACGCAATGGCTTTTTTGTTGCACAATAATTTAAATAGATAAAATGCAAAAAAAATCGCTATTATTATCACCATTTCAATATGACCAATCGTGCTTAATTCTTGTGTCCATAAGTCAGTTACTATATATCTATCGTAATAATCAAGATGAAGAATATTGCATACAATACTTATAATTTGAGTCTCAAACACACAAAACACTGCCGCACACAGGGCAGTTGCAATATAAAAAATCAATCGTGACTTATCGGTTTTGAGCAAGCAACAAAAACCAATCGGCGCAAACACTATACTTGTTTTATGAAACATAAATGCCAATATAACAAATGCAAAATATCTGCAAAAATCCTTATTTAACAAAGAACTTGTTGCGCACATAAGTAAAGCAATCGCAACACTTTGACGCAATTGACCAAAACCACGCAAATAAACGTCAATAGTAACAAAGAAATAAACCGCCAATGTTAGATTTGTTGTCAGCCTTTTCCCGGAGTAAACTACACATGCTAAAATTATCAACTCACAAATAAATAAAACAAATGAAAACCCCGACTTGCCAAAAAGAACAGCTGCAAGCCAGTTGATTATTTGGAAAAGCGGTTCAAAATTGTGGCCATCAGATATTTCGTTGTTTTTTGCTATCTCAAGAAAATTTAAATTATAATTAGGTGTATCATATCCAACTGTTGTAGCCCTTGCCGAAGCAAAGACAATAAGAATTAGTATCGCCAAATATGAAATTTGTTTGTTTTTAAGCTGGTATTTATCTTTCAAATTTGTACAGCTGTTTGCAGTTGCATATTCATTTTTAAAAAAGAAAAGAGCGTAGACAAGCAGTGCAATACAAATATAAATCATTTTGTTTGATACCCCGCCTCTAAATGTTTTTTGTATATCATGATGTCGTTTATCCTTTTACTTTGATCAAGGCATTCAACTTTTAATTGATTATAATTTTCGCTGTTACTTAATAACTTTTCAATTATTTGCGCGGCCTCATCGTCAGTGTCATAAAGATAGCCGTTTTTGCCATTCTTTATAAGTTGACACATACCATCAGTCTTGGTTGAAACAACTGGCACCCCTAACGCCATCGATTCTAACGCACACATAGGCGTCCCCTCGCGTAACGATGTCATAAGCATTACTTTCGATTGACTTACAATTTTGTATGGGTTTGATTTAAACCCATACATAACAACGTTTTCGTCCAAGCCCTCTTGTGTGATTTTGTCTTTTATATCGTCAAAAAAAACGCCATCGCCAATTATTGCCATTTTGATAGGCGGCAAATTAACTTTTAAAAGGTTAATTATACGTATTAATCGATGCGGATTTTTTTCTTCAACCAACCTTCCAAGATAAACAATATCAAAGTTATATTCATTAATATCTTGGGCTGCCTTAGCTATCAAATCATCTACGTTGATAATATTAGGTAAAACAACCGATTTGTTTTTAACCTTATTTTTAAACCTATAATCATCTAAACAACTCTGAGACACCCAATAAATTTGATCACAATGTTTCGATGCAAGTAAAAATGAAAGCGATTTAAGAGATAGCTTATTCATCCCTTTTTTATTTCCGTGGATATGAGAAATAACTTTTACTTTTTTTATACCTGACGAAATAATTGAAGCCTTCAAGTCGTGAGCATGGATTACGTCGGGTTTAAACTCTTCGACAACTTTTTTTAGGTTCTTTTTTGACAACTTTTGCAAAGGAAAAAACTTTATGCCTTTTTCGTGTAATGATTTTGCTATCTCACCATCTGGCGAACAATAGGCCATTTCAACTTCGCCATCAAACATTTTAATAATCTGGCACGCAACATTTTCAGCACCAGAATATTTATTTGAAGCCAAAACATGCAACACTCTCATTATTAAAACTCCTTATAGATTTCTTCTAATTGTTGGATGACCACGTCAATTGAAAAATTTTTAACATATTCGCGGTTGCGGTCACCATATTCTTTGCAGAGATCCTTGTTGCCTGCAAGTTTTTCAATCGCTGCCTTGATTTCTTGGTTTTGGGTTGGGTTAAAAAGTAAACCCCCTTTATCGCCGATAAGGTCTGTTATTCCACGTATTTTAGAGCCCAACAGAGGCAGCCCCGCGCTCATAGCCTCCATCATAGATTTAGGCAATCCTTCACGAAGCGATGGCATTATAAACGCATCACTAGCAGCTAAAATTTCTGGAATATCTTTTCTAAAACCAAGCATTTTTACGCGGTCATTTAAATTATTTTCGTTAATATATTGATTATATTTGTCCATTAACGGGCCTTGCCCACAAATCAGGTATTTAACATTTTTATTTTCAATATCTTTAAAGATTTCAAGCAAGCGATACGTGTTTTTATTTTTGTTAAGTTCGCCAATGCTTAAAACAACAAAATCATTTTCATCAAAGCCAAGCGATTTTCTAAACTCGGCACGATTAAAGTTTTCAGGCGATGAATACTTTGTTAAATCAACCCCAATACCATTGATTTTGTAAACCGATTTAGCTTTGAAACCTTTTGCTGCGGCATAGTCTTCGTTATTAATAGTAATTAAAGCCGTAGTGCATTTAGCATAGTGCTTTTCAATTGGTTTGTAAACCAGTTTATTAATAAGCGGACAGCCCTTATAAAAATGAAAGCCATGAGCGGTATAAATGCATGGCAAATGGAACTTTTTAGCAAGCTTCCTTCCCATAACGCCGCCCACAGGCTGCTGACAATAAATAATGTCAAAATTTTTTTGTTTTTGAAGATTAACAAGCTGTTTAAAGCACTTTATATTTTGAGGCTTTATTGGATTTCTTGCAAAATTAATTTCGTTTAAAACAAATCCATATTTCGTTTGCAGTTCATCAAACCAAAAACCCGTTTTAGCACATACACACTCAACAGCATTCCCTAAGCGTTGTAAATGTTGGATATGAGGTATAAGAAATTGCCATATCATATTATCGGTGGTTGCAACAACCATAATTTTTTTATTTGTAAGCATATCTTTTCCTTTGTGATAGGTTTTCAAGTTAGTATAGCATATAGTAGTTTTTTTTCAAAACATTTTTTACAGAAATTATTACTAATTAACTTTTACATTAACATCACCAAAATCAGAGTCCTCCGCATAAGATGTAATAGGCGCTGAGGCGTCAATAATCAAAGGAGGAATTTTTATGGCAGAAAGAACTCTTTCAAACGAGGCAACGCTGGCCGCTAACTATGGCGTAAACAACACGCCCATCGCGTTAGCATCTAACGAGGTAACCACCACTCTTATCGACGGGCTTACTTTCACTAAGGCGGCCGACAAACAAGCATGGGTTAACGGCGCGCTTACCTACACGATAACCATCAATAACACCACCGGCGAAACCCTTTCAAGCGTCGTGTTTACAGACGCGCTTGACACTTCGCTTGTTAACTTTAACACCACTTATGGCGTTCAAGTTGACGGCACTGCATCAACCTCGTTTACCTACACCAGCGGAACGCTTACCATCAATCTTGACGATATTGCAACGGGCACAACAAAAACTATCACCTTCCAAGTAATCCGCATTTAAGCCAGTTTTTTAATGGCCTTATATTAAAACCACTATAAAACTCGGTTTTTTGCCACATTTTTAATCAAAATTAGCCAAAAATGCAGTTTTTATCCATATTTTTTATTAAAATATTATAAAACTTGCATATTTTTTGCAAAATAAAGCCCACACCTGTGCAAAATTGCGCAATTTTTATAAAACACATCTTGCCAATATTTAACCAATAATCAAAACAACATGTTTTTAAAACTGCTTTCCGGCTTACAATTACTTTTATTTTCAATTGAATACTGCTTTTACCCCCCCCCTCATCTTTAACCAAAAAAGAGTAGGCATTTTTAACTCGATCGCCTACTCTTTTTATTTGGCAAATTATTTGACTGTTTAATTAATACCTATTTAAAAGTAGATAAACTTTAATACTAGCCCCGCCGCGCCTACAAACGCTATCTTAGTTTTGATTGGCAACGCTGCAAAATGGTATCAAATTTATATGTTATAGGCAAATTTGAGGTAGCAGTCAACTTTGGTTTTAGTGCCTTCGGTGTTGATTATAAAGGTTTCGCTAAAATCAGTTGTGCCATCAGGAAGCATGGCCTTGGCGTTCTCGCGCGCTTGGTGCTTTAAGTCGTCAAGAGCAGAGACAAGATCGGTGCGAGACGGGCGAAGTTCAAGCTCGATGTAGGTTAAAGTTTCGCGCACAATCGGTATAAAGTTATTTTTAGTTATGATTTTTTGCGCTGCTATTGGCGTGAAATAGGTGAACTTGCATGGTGAAAATGGCAAAATTTTGTGGCCGAAAATACTTATCGTATGCGTCGTTTGCGTGCGCCCAGTAGGTACCAGCGCTGCTCCGTTCTCGTCAAACAAAACCGAGGCGATGACCCACGCGTCGGCTTCTATTTTTGCCCCCGCCGGCACTACCTTACCGTTGCGCGTTGACGATTTAACAAGCATTTGCCCCGCGCGCACCATATCGCCAGCCCTGACCAGCGCCTCGCCGCTTGCAAGGGTAAGGCTTTTTATTTTGCAGTTAAACCGCGACACGATGTTTTCGGGCACTTTAACTTGCGCCACCTTTTCAAGCAGCACGACATACTCATTACCCCTGCGCGTAATCGACACGGCCGACAGCCCGTCAACACTTATCAGCACGCTTCGCTCGACCTCTCGCAGTTTCAGCCCGCCCTTAATTCCTTCAAGCGCAATCGCCTGCACACGCCCCATATCTATCACCGCGGCCGACGTGTTTGGATTTGTAACGCGTACCGAAACACGCATAGTTTTGCGCGAAAACCACGCGCCAAAGCACGCCCAAAACCCCACTGCTGTTACCAACAACACTACACTGATTAGCGCGCCAAATGCACGTTTCTTAGGCGACGCCACAACGGGAATTAGGTCGATTTTCGCGCGCTTGCAATAGGCCTTAACTTTTCTGTAATCACGGGTAGAAACCGAAAAAGACAAGCTGTTTTCGTCACGACTTATCTGGTTAAGCGTGACCTTTTTGGCCTGCATTTTTAACAAAAAATTGTCAAGATTGCGGCCATAAATCGCCACTCTTGTTACATTTAAATTAAGCCTCATAAGCCTTTACCCTCAAATGAAATCGAGTTAATTAGGCCGACAATACCAATCTCAAACGGCGCAAGCGTGCCTATTTTAAGGCCCTTGCCCAGTATCTTCATACATCGCGAATGAGGTAGTTTTAAAACAATTTCTTCGGCCGAAAACGACGTAATTTTGTATGTACCCTCAAGCGCAAGCCCCGAATTACCTAAACAAGAAAAACAGAAGTCGCGCATTGCATCGGCTTCTGTTATACCACAAATTTTTTCAATTTCATCAAAGATTTTCATACCCAGCGCCCCTATCTAAGGGTATGATATAACAATACTAAATATGTCTTATTTTATGCCCGAAACAAAGACGTCGATGCCATGAGTTATGGCGATGCCCGAAACGATAGCAAAAAAGATGATGGCGATAAGAGTTAGGCTAAGTGCCACCCAGCTTATTGACTTTCGTGATTTTGTTAACTGCACTATCGAGAAAATTAGACACATTAACAGTAACCCGCCTGACAAAACAAGTGACAGCGGGTTGACATAAAGCGTGACCATCCAGCCGCCAAGCATAAACAAAATGACTTGCCCCGCCTCTTGCTGCCCAGATATAAGCGACACATATATTAAGCTGATTAACGAAAAAAACAAGTTGATTGACGCAAAAACTATGGCCGTAATGCCCATACTGTTGCCATTTTTTCGCTTTTTAATAACAGCAGTTTGCCCGGCATTTGATGTGTTTTGCGCCGCCCCAGTCATACCCGATGCGCCCGTTTGCGATTGTTGACTTGTGGGGGCGGGTTGGATGGGTTGAGCGGCTAGGCCTATTTGTTCGGCCGCTTGTTGCGCCTCGTTTTGAGCGATATACGCGTACAGTTCGTCCGCCGCGCTGGGCTTATTCTGATTGCTCATAGTCACCTCAAAATTTTTAAAATTTTATGCAAATCGTTGAAATAAATTGAAAATATTTACCGATTTGCGTATACAAAACGATGTTGCACCCTTCATCTATATTATATATGTTACAACCACTTAATAGAATGGGTTGCGTATGAAAAAGCGGTTGAGATCACCACGTCGCTAACACTTCTCGTAATGACAATAAATAATCATCAGCATTTAAACTTTACTTTTAGGTTACGCTCGCGGGCTTTTAAAAAATTTCTTTTAAGATAGCAATGACGTCGTCTTTTGTAAACTTTTTTTGGTTGACGATAGCCGCACCATCGTCGATGGCTTTAAGCGCGATTTTTTCAAGGTCTTCTTCTTTAACGCCATACTCGCTAAGCTTTATCATAAGGCCGGTTTTTTCGTGAATGCGGTTGGCCATTTCTTCAACCTTTTCAATAAGCAGCTTCGCGCGCTCGTTAGGCTGGGTGTTTGCGTAAGTTTCTTCGTTAGTAAAATACAACAAAAGATTTGAATATTCAACGTGGCATACGTCAAGGTTAAAGCGCATACAAGGCGCTAAAAGCATGGTCATCGCGTTGCCGTGCGGGATATTAGACACTGCCCCACATGCGTGACCAATAGCGTGCACAATGCCCACCATAGCGTTTGAAAACGCCGTGCCCGCAAGATTGCTTGCAAGCGCAAGGTTAAGCCGCGCCACCGTGTCACCGCTGTCCAAAACGTCAAACATATTTGACGAAATCAATTTGATGGCCGTTGTTGCATACACGTCGCTGATAGGGTTTTTTTGAAGACTGGTGTAGGCCTCAACTGAATGCACAAGCGCGTCAAACGCCGTGCTGGCCGTAAGTTTAGCAGGAAGAGTTTTTGTAAGGCGGACGTCTAAGATAGCAGCATCAGGCAAAAGTTCGCTTGAAATAAATTCAAGTTTGGTGTGCGTGTTGGCGTCTTTGATGACGGCCACGGCGGTGCACTCACTGCCCGTCCCGCTGGTTGTTGGCATCACCACAAACGGAATGTGGGCGCCCTTTTTCACGATTTCGTTACCACTTAGCGTTAAGATATTTTCAACTTTTTGCGAAAGCATCAGGCGAACACCCTTGGCCGTGTCAATAACCGAACCGCCCCCAAGCGCCACGATGCCATCACACTTATTGTGGTTATAAAGGCGCGCAATTTGGTTGATGGTAAGTGTTGAACTGTCAGCCGGAATGTCCGTAAACGTCGTGTTAAACGCAACGCCCTTGCACGCGGCCTTAACCATATCCACCGTGCCGACCTTAACCAGCCCCTCGTCTGAAAGCAACAGCGGCGACTTACAACCCAGAAAATCTAGTTCATACGCCAGATTTTCAAGCGCGCCATCTCCACACAAAATCTTCACGCTGTTAATAAATTCAAAATACCCGTTCATATTAAACCTCCTCCGTTTCATTTGCGGTTGTGTTGTTATCGTTGCTTAAATTATTGCTTTGCTCCATATTCGTTTGGCTGTCTGGCACAGTTACCGCCGTTTCTGTTTCTTCATCTAGCTCTCTCGCCGCCGTTTCGATGTCTATATTTTCAGTAATTGCGTTTGTATCGACTTCGCTATTTGGCGAGTTGGCCGTCACGTTTTCTACGTTGAAAGAACTATCAGTTGCACGTGCGTTTATGTTGATTGCATTAACTTCATCATTTTTAGTTGATGAGCGTTTGACTGCTGCCCGCTTAGGTTTTGTTGGCTCTGGTGCTTTTTCACATTCTTCGGCGCTGATACATATTTTTTTCGCGTTGCCGAAAAGGGTAAAGAAATATAATTTGATTGAGGCGAATTGTTTTTTAGTTTTCGGCAAGAATTTGCGCGTGATTAGACGCGGAAAAAGGTAGTATTCACAAAGATCAATAATGCGGACAAGCGCAACGGCCGTGTTTATATTGCCCTTTAAAAGTATGTCGTGACGTGCAAAACTTTCGGCCACGCCAAAGCGCCCCAAAAGCACTTTCTTGCACGCTTTTCGGTTTTTAAAAATGATTTCAAGGTCGGCGGGTAAATTGTCGTGAGGCTTGTCAACATAAATTTGATTTTTGGTTTTTTGAAGGGTAATATAGGTGCTCTCGCCAAAAATACCCATCGAAATTCTTAGATTTTCAGGCAGGTTTAAAAATGTGTCACGAGCGCGCGCGTCGTTTTTTGACACGTACGCCATACTTTTGCCCAAAATTTTCATTATAAGTTTAACAAGTCCACTTTTTGCCATACGCCCCTCACTTTTAACCTTAGTATACCCAAAAGCCAACCAAAAGTAAAATAAAATCAGTTGCAAACCCAAAACTAAACATGTGCTGAGGGGCGAAATTATTTTGCGCGGCGCGGACGAAAGTGATATACTTTAAAAAAAGGAGGTTTTTATGGGACTTAAAATTGGTTTAATTGTTGGCTGCGTGGCGCTTATGATGCTGTTTATCTGCGTACGCACAATTCGCGGCGGCGTTTGGGGGGTTGCAACTAAGGCGCTGGCGTCGGTTGCGTTTGTAAGCGCTGGCATTATCGCGCTTGGCGTAAATGGCGGTGGACTTGGCGGTGCGTTGGTTGTTATCGGGCTTGTTTTTGGCCTTGTTGGCGACATTTTGCTTGACCTTAAAGTAATTTATCCTGACAATAATGACTTTTATTTAAACTGCGGGATGCTCTCTTTCGGGCTTGGGCACATTGCGTTTGCGTTTGGGCTAAGTTTGCTATCGTCGCCTGAATCAAACCTTTTAAAATGCATTCTTATCAGTCTTGCAATCGCCATCGTTGCGGCCACGCTTATAATGCTGATGGGCAAGCCAATGAAACTTAATTTCAGCAAGTTTTTCTTTCAAAGTTTTGGATACGCCATCGCGCTTGTGTTTATGAGCGCATATTCAATCGCGCTTAGCCTTAACCTTAAAATTATGTTTATAGCAGCGGTTGGTTTTGTTTTATTTTTACTTTCAGACCTTGTTCTTTCAACCCAATACTTTGGCGGTAAGCAAGACAGTAAACCGCTTATCGTTATCAACCACGCGCTTTATTACCTTGCGCAAATAAGCATCGTTGCGTTTTTGCTTTTCTTGTAATTAATTTTTACATCAAAAAAATCGGCCAATTTACGGTCGATTTTTTGTTTTAGAAAATTAAATATTTTAATTAATTATTTTATTTAATAAAATATTTTTTTTGTAATTAATTGATTAATTTTTTTTATTTAAATTATTTTTCGGATTCAGGGCTGCTTACAACTTGCGCGTCACGAACCACTTGATTATATGAATACGTTACGGCTTTAACGCAGGTTTTGTTAAGCTCGATAGCAAACGCGTCTTTATACACACCTGTTTCGTCCACCTTTCGGGTATAGAAAAATTTTGAAACCATACCCTCTTCCGCGTTCTTTTCAAACTCGGTTACATCGGCATTGTTTTTTAAAATTAGCTCAATGTCACCAACGTTTTCTTTCTTTAAAGACTTAACTATATTAAGTTCAAGGCCAAGCGGCGTTTCAAACATAATCCAATACCCATGTTCGTCACGCATACACATAACCCCGTCAAAATTATGGGTTGGTTCAGGCATTTTTTTGATAACATTTTCGATTTGGTTGGCGATTGAATGGTCAAGCTTTTTTGAATATTCAAGCGCTTTTTTATAGTTTTTTAAGATGCTCATCTTTTTCTCCTTTTTTATTATTTTAACAAAAAAATTGGGTTTTTATCAATTAATTTCGTTGATAAATTAAATCTAATTTAAATTGTCAATCATCAAAAGAACATTGCCTACTGACAAGCTTGCCTCGGTTTTAAACCTAAATGCCTCTTTTGTTTTAACCAATGTTGACAGCGTTTCTTTTTCAATGATTTTGGAGTTCCTTTCTATTACATCAAGAGCCTCGGCCGCGCCATTTGCGCACAGTTTGATATGGTCAGTCACTTCAAAGCCGCTGTCCTTTCTTAGGTTTTGAATTTTTGAAATAATCTCTCGCACGTTGCCCATCTCTATTAGTTGGGGGGTAAGCGTCGGGTCTATAATCACGGTTACCGCGCCGTTGCTTTCGCTTGCAAAGCCCTCTTTGTTTTTGATTTCGATAAACAAATCGGCCTCGGTTAAAGCTATCGTTTCGCCGTCAATATTAAGGTTAAACGTATTGCCCGCGCGGACAGATTTAACCACCTCATTTGCGTCCACCGCCGCCAGCGCGTTTCGTATAGCGCCAATCTTTTTACCATATTTTGGCCCCAAAACAGGCAGATTAGGTTTAAGGCTGTAAGACACAAATTCATACGCGTCTTTAATAGTTTCAACGCTTAAAACGTTAAGTTCGCCCGCGATAAGCGCTTTTAGTTCGTTGTTTAACTTGTTTTCACCAACAAGACACACAATGCATTTTGAAAGCGGCTGCCTTGCGCGCGAGCAGGCCGTGTTGCGCACTCTTCGGCCAAGGTTAACGATTTCAAGTGTCTCTTGCATACCCTCGTTAAGGCTTGCATCGATAAAGGCCTTATCCGCCACTGGGTACTCACACAAATGCACGGATACCGGCGCGGTTTTGTCTACCGAGCGCACAAGGTTTTGATAGATTTCTTCGCTTATAAACGGAACGAAAGGCGCAATCAGTTTAACCAGCCCGCTTAAAACCGTGTAAAGCGTCATAAAGGCCGCAATCTTGTCTTCGCCTTCGCCGCTTGCCCAAAATCTTTCACGCGAACGACGGATATACCAGTTTGAAAGGTTATCAACAAACTCGGTTATCTTTCGGCTTGAAGACAGGCAATCAAACTTTTCAAGACGGCCTGTTACAAACTCAACAAGCGCGTTAAACTCACTTATAAGCCATCTATCAAGCAATGAAAGTTTACATGTTTTAATGTCGTGACGGGTTGGGTCAAACTTATCAATCTCGGCGTAAAGGATATAAAAGGCATAGCTGTTATAAAGCGTGCCCATAAACGCGCGTTGAAGCTCAACAAGGTTGTCTTCGTTAAAGTTAAGACTTACGCCCGGCGTGCAGTTGTTATAGAAATACCACCTAAGCGCGTCCGACCCTTCTTTGTTTAAAATATCCCAAGGGTCAATGCCGTTGCCCAATGACTTGCTCATCTTTTTGCCGAACTTATCATTAACAAGCCCAAGCGCCGTGCAAGACGTATAAGGCGACTTGCCAAACAAAATCGTGCTGATAGCAAGCAGGCTATAAAACCACCCACGCGTTTGGTCAATGCCCTCGCAGATAAAGTTAGCAGGGAAAGTTTTTTCAAACATCTCTTTGTTTTCAAACGGATAGTGATATTGCGCAAATGGCATCGAACCACTGTCAAACCAACAGTCCATAACTTCAGGCGTACGGTGCATGGTTTTGCCACAGTGTGGGCACGCAAAGGTTAGTTTATCAAGCGTAGGTTTATGCAGGTCACAGTCATGCGCGGCGCCCGTTTTTTCTTCAAGTTCTTGCCTTGACCCGATAACCTCAAAGTGCCCGCAATCGCAAACCCAGAACGGAAGCGGCGTGCCCCAGAACCTCGTGCGCGAAATGCCCCAATCAATGTTGTTTTTCAAAAAGTTGCCCATTCGCCCCGTTTTGATGGTTTCAGGAAGCCAATAAATGCCCTCGTTGTTTTTAACCAGTTGGTCTTTAACGGCGGTCGTTTTAATAAACCACGCGCTTTGTGCGTAATAAAGCAGTGGCGTATGACAGCGCCAGCAATGCGGGTAATTGTGCTCAAACATATGCACTTTAAACAGTTGTCCGCTTTGTTTTAGCATTTCAATAACGGTTGGGTCACTAGCCTTTGCGCCAAGGCCAGAAAGGGTGCCCGCGCGCTTGTCAAACTTACCTTGATCATCAATTAGTTGAACAAAGGTAAGGCCGTATCGCTTGCCAACCTGATAGTCGTCTTCACCAAACGCCGGCGCGATGTGGACAATACCCGTACCATCTTCAACAGTAACGTAACTGTCAACGGTAACAAAATATCCGCATTTAACCTCATTTGCGACGTAGTTAAACATTGGCGCGTATTTGTGGTATTCATACTCGCGCCCCGGTTTCTCGCTTAAAATCGTGTAAGTACCCTCTTCAAAAAGGGTTGGGATAAGGCCGGTCAGCATAATGTAATTGTGCCCGTCGTCCGCCTTAAATTTAGCGTATTTTTCGTCGGGGTTCATACAAAGCGCCACATTGCTTGGAAGCGTCCATGGCGTGGTCGTCCAAACCAAAAAGTAAGTGTCGTCTTCGTCAAGGCTTTTAAATTTGACGTAAACACTTTTCTCTTTAAGCGTTTTATATGCACCCTCTTGTTCTACCTCGCTTTTTGAAAGCGCAGTGCCGCAGCGTGGGCAATACGGAACAATGCGGTGCCCCTTATAGATAAGCCCCTTTTTGTGCATCTCTTTAAGCGCCCAAAACTCGCTTTCGATATAGTTGTTGTCATAGGTAATGTACGGGTGTTGCATATCGATAAAATAGCCAAAGCGCTCGGTTATGTCTTCCCAAACCTGTTTATACTTCCAAACGCTGGCCTTGCAATCCTCGATAAACTTTTCAACGCCATACTTTTCAATATCTTGCTTACCGTTAAAACCTTTGGTTTTTTCAACCTCAACCTCAACAGGCAGACCATGCGTGTCCCACCCGGCCTTGCGCGGAACAAAATACCCCTGCATGGTTTTAAAGCGCGGGATAACGTCTTTCATCGCGCGGGTAAGCGGGTGACCAATATGCGGTTTACCATTCGCCGTTGGCGGCCCCTCATAAAAAGAAAACACCTTGCGGCCACGATTTTTGTCCATCGTTTGCTCAAAAATCTTGTTCTCTTTCCAAAAGCGCATAACTTCAAGTTCGCCCGCAACAAAATCTAGTTTTGTTTCAACCTTTTTATACATCTTTTTTCTCCTTTAAACAAAAAATCCTTAGCAAATCAAGAATCCGCTAAGGAAAAACCACTTGATATTGCCTATGAGCCATCACTCACATCTTCTGTAACGGGAAGCCCCGGCTTTTTCTAATTAATGACAAACTACTTGGTAAAGTGTAAAGTTTAAAGTTTAAAGTTGAAATATGGACGAAACCATATTGTCAAAGGCGAGGAACTATACATAGACACGCGGAGCGTGCTCGCCAAAAATTTTAGTATAAAATTTGCAGGCGAAAAGGAGCAATTAAGCGTTAAACTATGGCCACACCCAAATAGTAAGCGAGCGAATGCGAGCCTCGCCAAAGAATTTAGAATAAATTCTGCGGGCGAAGAGGAGCAACCGAATGTAAGCAAAGCGAATCCTTGCGTTAGCAATGCTGAGCGTCAGGCAAGTTCGAGTTGCGACGAAGGGCTGGCCGCTAAATGAGCTTGAATTGCGACGCGGTGGCAATCTCTTTTCACCTTTAACTTAACAACGTTTTTGTCATTGTTCAAAAAAGCAACTGGTGGAAGTGATAACCTCTGCGCGCCCGATAGTGTTTTCCACCAACCAACACCTCTCTTAATCGCGCGGCCGCAGCGCCGTGTCTTCCGTCATTGTTTTTCAACCTCTATTTTACCCACTCTCGCCCCACTTGTCAAGAATTTGCCAATAAAAAGCCTTCTAATGGTTAACATTTTTGAATTTGTCATAATAAAAAATAGAAACCATGTAATGTGGATATAGCGTTTCTTTATTTTTAATTAAAATCATCCAAGTAATGTCATTATTGTTTATTAAAATTACAATTATGACAAGTTTTTTTAGTTAAGCCAATGTGTTAAATTATTTTGGTTTCTTTTTCTTTATTTTTATTATAACCAGAGAAAATGTCGATATAGATGCCACCCCTAAAACAAGTGGAATTATTATTTTTCGAATATTGTCTAAACGACTTTGCTTTAAATTATTATTGCTATTAGAATTTGGATTATCAGGATTTGGAACAACAGATTCGTCTTTTTGTAAATTTATTATCATTGTTGTGTTTTTGTAATTAGCTTTGTTTTCACCAACATAGATTGCTGTTGCATTTATTAAATTTTCCACCAATAAATCTGCGTCTTTCCATTGCCAACCAGCAGGCAAATTGATATCAGACAATTTTATTGCATTTCTAGGAATTTTTATTTCACTATTGGGCTTTATTGGCACGTCTATTGGCAAAATTTCAAACTCTAAAATTAAACTTCCTGAATACTTCCCTATTCCATTTATTATGATTTTAGCAATGCCAACATTTATATTGTTTTTATAGGAGGTGGTGAAATCAATGTTTTCAATTAGGATTTGTGAATTTAGAGTTAAATTTACCTTAGGGCAAAGTTCTTTGCCAGTAAAAGAAACAGAAGAAATGTTGCCATGATCAACAGAAGAAATATCAGTTTTTTGTTCAACTTCTTTATTTTCTTGCAAAACTGTATAGGCTTTTATTCTTCCAGCATAATTTATACTATTCCAACTATTTGAAGATTTGTAATGTGTGTTTTCACTTGTATTAAGTGAGTATAGGATATATGCGCTTTTGCCACTATTGCTACTTACACTTACAACAACAGAATAATAAGTGCCTTTATCAATTTTTGCCAAATTGTTTAGCGTAATGGTGTGATAACCGCCATACTCTAAGATTCTTTCGCCAGAGGCAGAAAGGGTGCCGCTTTCAGGATTTTTAGGGTCGGTTAGGTTGGTGTAAACCTTAACTTGGCAATTTAGATTATAACCATAGGTAGCAACGTTGACCGCCTTAACATATTCGTTATGTTGTTCATCACCTTTTTTGGCCTTAAACACGTTTGAAACGCATTTTGAATTGTTTTCACTTCGCATTGGCGCTTCTGATACATTGTCATAAAAATAGTTAAAATCAAATTCCGATTTGTTTGCATATTTAAACCCGCAAGTATTACCAATTGCACTATCATATGACAGATAAAAATAGGGAAGTGAATTATAACTATTTTTAATTATCCACCCTCCATTTTGGCTTGCGGTTTTTGGCCGAAAATTGCTTGCTGGGATGGTATCGTCCCACCCAACTATAGTCATTGCGTGAGAAATTCCATCGCCTGTTTCACCTTTTGTGTTATAGTAACTTTCTTCTCTGGCGTTGAAATATGACCCAGTTATTGCACCATATTTTGCAATTGCTTTTTTTATTTCAGCTATTCTGTATGCCCCGGTTTCATATAAATCAATTTGTTCAGCGTCTAACAACCTGTATAAATTGTTTTCATAGGCATCAGCTTTTGCAGGCACATTTCCTGCCACAGGGGCACACCATTGTGACAACATCAAAAATGTGTTATACGAACTTCCTGTTACATCCCATTTATCGTTTGAATCAACCCCAACAGTATTCCCAAGTGGGTCAGCCTCTCTGTTGTGTGTTCTGTATGCAATTTGTGTTGGCGAAAAACGCAAAGTGTCTTTTGTGTTGCTGTCTAACTTATCTTTTAGAACTGATGTTTCAGATGCACTTGCGGTTGCATAAGCCCAGCAAATATTAGTGTTCCCTTGGTCAAGATTTGGGGTTACGATATCATAATCGCAGCTGTTATATTTTTCTTGACTAGCAATTTCATCAATACTTTTTGTGTTGAGTGTGATTACATTTGACGATGTGTCAGTAAAAACAATATCATGCTCAATTAGGGGTGTAAAACATGATAAAAGCAACATTAATATTGCTAAAACAAAAATTATTTTCGTTTTTTGTCTGTCAAAACATCTCTTCATAATATAATACATATATTAGCATATTTGCTATTTGGAACATATTGCCCTATTTTGCGTTTTTGGGTTCGCGGCCATAGAGGTAGTGCGCCTGTAAGTTAGTGGCGCGCTTTTGTTTGCGCTTTTTAACAATGGCGGCGATGATGAATGGTATCAAAAAGGCCGTTATAAGAATGGCCGCAACAACGGCGTAGGTATACAGATGACTATGCCCTGGAAAGAGGTCAAAAGGCAGTCCGTTTGATTTAAGGTACATAAAGTTGGCGCCCGGAACAAGCCAGTTGCCAAGGCAGGCATAGCCCACCAAAACGGCCAGCGCGATAGGAATCTCCCAAACCTGCTTTAAATCAAGTTTTAAAACTCCGCCCGCCAGCGCGCCGATAACAACGGTTGGCATCATAAAGTGAAGGCCAATGCTTTCGATGTCAAGAAAACTCATCATCGCATATTTATAATAATCGCCAAAAACAAAGGTTAAAATACCACCGAAAAATGTCAACAGCAAAACTGGCAGCGCGAAGAACTTGGCGCGCGTAAAGTAATAAAGCGGAAACACAAACGCAAGAATGTGACACAAATGCCAAGGCAATATTTCAACAAAACTGTCGCCCCGAACGATAAACAACACCGCCATTCTTACAACGCGCGAAATTATCATCACCCAACACAGCATATAGCAAAACTTGCGCGCAAACGCTGGCTTTTTATAAAACCAAATGGCACACACAATCAGCCACACCGCCAAAAGCACCATCAGTATTATGTGCAAGTTGCACCACAGGCCACCATAAAGCTCTACCTTGCCCTCAAAGTCGCCAATAATAAAATCTCTAAAAGTTATATCCATTTTATCTCCGTTTTTTTGATTATATCATAGCCCCATAAAAACGCAAAACATTTTAGATATAAATTTGATTAGGCAGAATTTTCAATCGTTTTTTCGACAAATTACCGCACACAAAATAAAAAAGTTATTAACAATTTGTTGATAACTTGTTAATAACTTGTTAAAAAGGTGTTAAAAACTATGTTTAAAAGTACGTTTCTGCCTTATATTTTCTAGCCTGCGCCCAACACCAAATATTTGTTTGTAATAATCATTTCTCGCCGATTGTTTGTTCACCAATCACGTTATCGTCGCACCTCAAACTTGTTTGGCGAGCACGCTTGCGCGTGTAAAAGGGTTGTCCTCGCAATGACAATTTATATTACAAAGTAATACCTTTGTTACGTGTAAAAGAAAACGATTTGGATGAAGATGACACAAATAAAAAGCCCGATATTGGACAAGTGTACTCGTTCATACTCGCGGTTATTAAAATGTAACTTTAAATAATATTTTATAACACTCGCTAGAAACGTACAATCACAACCTTAGATTTTGGATGAACAAGAAAGAAAAAAGAAGACATCTGGGCGGTAACTTAAATTATATTTCTATTTA
>ULNJ01056877.1_pt1 | contig 27335 bp, 23 predicted proteins | sample 1951891 | NCBI WGS metagenome assembly ULNJ01 (sample SAMEA4835574, study PRJEB28245) | human gut metagenome | biome: gut microbiome; material: fecal sample | place: Denmark | collected 2008 | reverse complement strand
TGTTTTCTCCTTTGCTTCATAAAGTATTTTTAGTATAACTATTATAACACACTATTATTAAAAAATAAATATATTTATGTATTTTTTTTAAAAAAACACTATATTTACTTTTATTTAAATAATTTTCCCAAAGTAAAAGGCCTATTTTTAGGCCTTTACCACTTTCTTTTTAGAAACATTTGTATTTTTTCGAGAATTTCTTTTCCATAACCACTTAAATTATAATCTGTTTTTGATCTCTTAGTGGGGGTTTTTAAGTAATTAGGTAACTCTTTATACATCTTTGATAATCTTTCAAGGAAATCATCAACATCATATTTTGACACTACTTAAAATGTGAACGCTGCTCCACAAATAACTAATAGAATAAATAAAACAAGAATAAATGCATATCTTCCACTTGCATTCCATCCGCCGCCGCAGCAAGGATTAACATTGTTACAGTTTCCCATACTCACACCACCTTTCACTTTTATTGTATGAATATATCTGTATTTGGTTCATATATTTCATATTTTTATTTTAAGTTTAATAAATTTATAATATAAAGGAGATGGGAAAAGTATTAACTCATTTAATGATTTTACAAATGTAAATTATAAAGAAATGTCTTCACTTCTTCAAAGTCTATCTCCTTTAGAATTTGGAACTATAGGGTGCTTAATAGGTTTAATTCTATCCGCTTCTCTTACTAGTGATGAGCTTAATAGTTTAGGTAACTTTTTAGAACTTGTCGGCCAAGTTATGCTTACAGTACAAGCACAAATGGAAACCGTAAGCCCTCAATATACTCATATTGATAGTTTTAATAACCTCAAAAAGGATTTGGATGAAAAATTTAAAAATATTTTAAATAAAAAGAATAAATTATAACTATGCTACATATAATTATTGTATGTGAGGAGGAACGTTTATGAATGTAAAAAGTATGGCAAGAGTAAAATACTCTTATAATCTTGATGGAATCAATTTAACAGGAGTTACAACATCTAACATTGTTAATACTGAAATTAGAAAAATGGGCTTGGTAGCTCGAAAATTCTCTAGTAGTGAGTTTTACAAAAATGGAGATATTCTATCTTTTAACATTGTTGTATCTAATACGGGTAATTACTTTACAAATAATATTTTTATTGAAGATACAATCGAAGGACAAGAATTAATTCCAAGCACTGTCAAATATTATTCTCTTGATGAAAACGCAGATCTAAATGTTACTTATGAAACAAGTGATGATATTTTAAAAATTAAAATTCCGACACTAAAAGAACATGATGTTTGTATTATTTCTTATAAAACTATCGTTAATTCAAACGCTCAAGTAATAAAATCTACTTTGAAGTTATATAGTGATGATATCGAAGAAATAGTATCTACACCATTTAATTTAAAACAAGGTTATGCGAAGATAGAATGCTTTAAAAAGGTTAATGATGATGTAACTTTCTTAAACTCTAATTTAACATACGAATTAACTTTAAAGAACTCAGGTAATATAAGTGCTTATAATGTTGAAGTATATGATGAACTTCCTAGCACATATATTCTTGATAGGGAAAGCCCAATTATATATGACGGTAAACATATTGATTTTGAATTAAATAATAATATATTAACTTTTTCATTACCAGAAGTACCTGCACAATCAGAACTTACTGTATTTATAAATGGAAAAATAGTAGACTAAAAAATGGTGAGAAATCACCATTTTATTTTGCAAATTTATTTAAGTATTGTGGTTTAATGTCTTTTATCTTTGTTATCACAAGCATATCCGTGCTACAAAATTCACGATCTATGAAAGCATCACGACCAAAACTACTTCCTATTCTTATGTATCCCTTAATTAAAGGCGGCATCTCCGAACGGACCTTTGCTACGTCTATTTCTTCGTTATTATCTTTAATTTTATACACATCATTGATTGCATAACAATTTTCATTAGACATGTAATTACTTGTTATATATCTCATACATTCATTATGTTTAGAACCATCAATCCCATGAAATGATGCTGTACCAAGCATTATATCAACCTTTTTTTCAAGGGCATAACGAATTGCTTCTTTCCATAGCAAAAGAATAACTGATCCGTCTCGATGTTTCTTGCTTACAACAGCTCGACCAACTTCCATTAATTTTCGATCCTTTAAAACATCAATGTTAAATTCTTTTTCTAATAAGAATTTTCCATTTAGGTTTTTTATATGATTTTCAAGAATAAATCTATATGTTCCAATCACTTCATCAGTTATTATATCAATTATTACAGCATGATCACAATATTTATCATATTCATCGCAATCTAATCCATTTCCTGATTTTGAATCATCATATTCACAAATCATTTCTTTGTATCTTAAACTAAATACTTGATTTATTCTTTTTTCATAGTCATCTTCTTTACGATCTAAAATTTTTCCAATAAATCTTCCCGCTTCAATTTTCATCATTCAACCTCAAACTTGTTATGAATTCTTTTTAATATATTTGGTATATCTAAACCATATGGACATTTACTTATACATTTTTTGCAGTTTATACAAGCATCTGCTTTTATCTTCATATTTTTATATCTTTTTAACGCCCAATCTTGAAGCCCATATCTATCATAGTAATTTTCTAATGTAAATACTCCTGGAATATCAATCCCTTTTGTACAAGGTAAGCAGTATCCACATCTGTGACAGAAAGTTCCTTCCGCTTCCCTTATTGTTCTTGAAATATAATCTTCATCATCACTAGATAGTTTTATATTTTCCGACGCAGCTAAGTTGAAATTAAGCTCTTCTATCGATCCCATTCCTGGAATTAAAACTGATAGATTACTATCATTTAATAAATACTTCACAGCGACATCCTTTTTATCAATATAGCCTCCACCAAAAGGTTTCATAGCAATTGTTCCAATATTCAACTCATTAGCTTTTTCAAAAAGTTTCGCACTTTTATTTTCAATGAAGTTATATGGAAACTGTATTGTTTCAAAAAGTTTGTTATATTCGCTATCTAATATGTATTCTAAAAAATCATAACTATGTGAAGTGATTCCGATATGTTTGATTATTCCTTTTTCTTTTGCTTCAAGTAAAGCTTTGTAAGCTCCATCTGAACTTATAATTTTTTCAAAGTCTTCTTTTTTGCTTACATTATGAAATTGATATAAATCTATATAATCTGTTTTTAACTTTTCAAGACTTGCATTTATATCATTTTTCATTTCTTCGTATGTTCTCGACATTGATTTTGTTGCTAAGAACACCTTGTCTCTTAAGCCAATTAAACCTAAACCTAAGTACTCTTCGCTACACGTGTAAGACCTTGCTGAGTCGAAGAAATTTATTCCTTTATCTACAGCAGTTTTTATTAAATTTATAGCTTCCTCTTTAGAAATTCTTTGAATAGGTATTCCTCCAAATCCTAGAGGATTAATATATAAATCTGTTTTTCCTAGTTTTCTTTTTATCATATTTTCACCTAATTTTTTTCTTCATAAATTAGTCTTCCATTTATTCTTTTTGATTCAAAGAGAGTAATTTTTGACACTTCTACTTCTTGATAACTATCCATTATTACGTTCTTATTTATCTCTCTAACTAAAGTTATATGAGGAACAAATGGTTTTTTGTCATAATTGAAATTGCCTTCTGATAATTTTTCTCTTAACATCTTAACATATGTTAACAGTTCATCAGTTTGTTCCAACTCTAAGACAAGCATATTTCTTATAGGCTTCACTTTTGTAATAATTAATTTTTTAGGTTTGATATTATCAAGAGAAGCAATAATTTTGTTTAATTCTTCTAATCTTGTTTCTTCGCCAATAAAGGCTAGCGTTAAGTGATTATTTGTTTTTAACGTATAATTTCCTCTAATGCCATTTTCATAAAGGTAGTTTTTTATTTTTTCTATTTTAGCATTTATAATTTCAAGGCCTATTCCTATAAATAATCTCATATTTTCTCGATAATATAAAGATACGGAGGGTTGTTAATTTGATTTATAAATTCGTACCTTAATACTTCATACTCCTTTTGATTTAATTTTCTTAAGTACTCATCTAGATTTATACTTTCTTTTAATCCTTCTTCATGGCCTGGATAACATGTTATAATAATAACTCCTTTTTTTCTCAAAATTTGCAAAACTTTGTCAAGAGATATTTTTATTTGTTCATAATGTGTTGTTATATTGTGATCCCCTTTGGGAAGGTAACCTAAGTTATATACAGCTACACCAATGGATTCATTTATGTAAGAATCTACATATTCATGGCTTTTTAAAATATAAACTATGTTATCTAAGTCTTTAGTTTTTTCTTTCGCACTATTTATAGCTTCCTCTTGAATGTCAAATGAATATACTTTTTTGCACATTCTTGCAAGGAATAATGTGTCATTACCTCTCCCACAAGTTAAATCAGCACACACATCATTTTCTTGTATTTTTGATATGATTATTTTCTTTTGAAATTCTAGTATTTTATCCATTTATAAACTTTGCTCACTTGTTATAACTACTTTTTTATCATTTAGTGTAAAACTCATTGACTTTGAAAGTAGTTTCAAATCTTCAGTTTCCCCTTTGCCATATAATTTATCACCAATTACACTATGATTAATATATGCCATTGAGACTCTTATTTGGTGAGTACGTCCTGTAACTATTTTTATTTCTAGTAAAGTTCTATCACGACAAACTTTAATTGGTTTATATGCAGTGATAGCTAACTTTCCAGTTTTCGATACAACATATTTTTTACTATCATGACGATCTCTACCAATTAATAGAGTTAACTCATCACCTTCTGTTATGACTCCATTTACATACGCTAAGTATGTTTTCGTAACTTTATTGTTTTCAATTTGATATTCTATATCATTGTAACTAATGATATTTTTTGAAAATAGACATAATCCTTTGGTTTCAATATCTATTCTATGAAGCGGGCGAAGATAACTATCATCACCTTTTTCTTTAAGATAATGTACTAAATAGTTTAGTATGGTCTCTTTTGTGTTTCCATCAGAATGAATAAGGGCATTTTTCTTTTTATCAACAGCTATTATGTCATCATCTTCATAAATAATATTAAAACTATTATTCATATCTATGCTTTCATCTTGCTCGTCATTTGTCTCTAGTAAACTAAAATTTATATATATGTGTTCTCCGTTAGTTAATACAGATTCTTTGTTTAGAATCTTGTCAAGCGATGAAATAGCATTAGCTTGACATAATTTATATATAGTTTTAGGAGACAAATGTTTTTTTCTTAAATAATTTTCTAGCGTTATATCAGTGTTTACTATGTATTCTACTACCATAAACAATCTCCATTATTTCTTCTTCTGTGTATTCTTTTATTTCTTTTTTATTTTTGATTAGTTCTAAGGCTTGCAAATGTTTCTTTGATGGACTCGGAAAAACAACAAATGTATTAATTACTCTTGTTATTTCTTTTGAATATAGTCCTCCATTTTCATAAATGACTTTTTTAAAGTCTCCTTTTGTCATGCTTGAGGGTTTTCCTGTAAATGATATAACCATTCCTTTCATAAGTTCACTTTTTGGCTTTATCTTTTCAGTTAGTTTATTATAACAATTACGGAACTTTTTTTCGTCAAGTACACCAAAGCATAAGCCAACTTCTTCAAATAGTTCTTGTATAGTGTCTACTTGATAAATTCTCTTGCATCGCTCAATAATATAATAACATATCGAGGCATCACTTATGGCATTGTGATGATTATGGCTAACTTCTAAATAGTTTGAAATTGCAGATAATTTGAAAGATGTTAATGAATCTTTAAAAGCAATTCTTGATAATTTTAGTGTACAACCTACCCTTATATTGGGAAAAGGCAATTTATATTTTTCAAGAAGACTTTTTAAAACATTCATATCAAAAGATGCAGAATGAGCAAATAAGATATTTCCATCTATTAGTTCTTTTATTTCTGGCCATAATTCAGGAAATGTTTTTTCGTTTTTCACATCTTCATATGTTATACCATGTATCAAAGTATTATAACTCAAAAAATCTTCCTCGGGGTTTATTAGATAGTATTTTTCAAAAACTATTTTTCCATTTTTAGCACCAACTAGTCCTACACTACAGGCACTAGTTAAACTGCTATTAGCAGTTTCAAAATCTATTGTAATATACTCACAATTATTCGATGACATATGCTACGCCACGCCAGAAGTTCATGAAAACTTCTAATTCAAATTCATAATAAACAAATAATCCTTCTTTAAAGCGTGAGTTGATATTTGGGTCATTACATATTACATATGTTTTTCCGTTTTCTTCTCTATAACCTCTCACAACGATTAAATGTCCACCAGTCTTATATAAACCTGTGTCACCAGCGATACTAGCTCCTACTGGGCCTACCTTAGCTAGATGCCTCTTTAATTCATTCCATGAATAAAATCTAGCTACATATCCATTATAACCAAATGCGCCCATTACTGCTGTATTATAAACCCAATTACCATATGTTGGTGATTTATGTCCCTCATCTGCTACTAGGCTAGCAACATATCGATGTTCAAATTCCGGATCTTTATCTTTAAAACTCATGCCTTTAAACTTTAAAAGCATCGCTGTTGTTGTTGCACTGCACATTTCATGTCCTATTACAGGAACCATATTTTGGTTTAGTTTAGGTACATCATAGTCAACAATTGAAGGTAAGCATTTTACATCTACTTCATAAGTATAATTTAATAATTTAAGAGCAATACAAACTAAGCTAAGTTCAGCATCTTTTTCGAGAATAACTTTATATTGGAATCCTTCACCTAAGTTTCCATCCTTCATTATTATTTCATCAACATCCATATGAGCAAAGTCATCATCTTGATTATAGTAGAGATTTTCACCACCTAATGTCCAAGATCCATATGAGAAATACTTACTCATTTTTCCGTTGTACATTACTCTTATCAATAGTTCTATATGTGAATTATTATTAGTTAATGCGCACCAAGATCCAGTTAGTTTTGGAAACTTATTAGTATAAAATATTGGAGATTCTACATATCCTTTTTCATTTTTATCACTAACTTTTATTTTGTTATCTTTGTATTCCAAATTATGCATTTCATAATCCTTCATGTCAACTGCACGATTAATTAAATTATGTTTTTTAAATTCCATTTTTTTCACCTCGAACTGCCTTTCTTTGTATTTATATTATCATATTTTCTTATAAATTACAATTAAAAAAGTTTTTATTTTATTTATTGTAAATGACTTATAGATAATATTTATATAATAAATTAAAAAAACTCATATACTGATATTAACCATATATGAGCTTAAATAATTTTTGTTTTTTATTTTATACCAGAATTATATTTAGTTGTATAGTGACCATATAAACCTATTTCTGATGTACCATCTTCATAGTGTAATGTAATTTCGCCAATTAAGACCTTAGAACAGTGTTTAAAATATCCTACAACGCCAAATATTATTAACTCTTCACCAGGTTTAACTGGACCAGTTGTTGTAAAATCAGCATAATACTTTCCTGTTATTTCTTCAGCTTCTAAATTACCACTTGAATTGAAAACATATAATCTACATTTATACATTGTTATTGTTTTACCTGTGTTGTTTTTGCCTCTCCAACATACTTTTATACCATTAGCAATATTTTTGTAATAACAATATCCAAGTATATCATCCTCAATAGGTTTACCTATTTTGTTTCCTAATTCTTTGATATTTATTTCAACTATGATGGTTTCCGTAAATAATTTACCACCAGCACTTGTTATTTCAATTGTAATTTCTGATTCACCTAATGCTTTGCCTGTAATAGTTAAATATCTTTCTCCTGATTCATCCCAACCATTTCCTGGGTCTATTGAAACCATAGATTTATTTGTCCAAGTAAGATTGAAATCAGCAACTTCAGCGTTGTTATTTAGTTTTATTTTTACCTTTTTTGATTCTTCAACATTAACAGAAATATTATTTTCACTAACTGTAAATCCCTTTAATTCTTTTGTATCTTCTTTACAAGCTTCTAAAGCAAAGACAAATAATATTGTTAAGAGACACAATAACACTCCTTTAAATTTTTTTATCATACTTTCCTCCATTTAATTATTTATAAATTAATCATTAGCATTTTCTTTTTGTAATTTTTCTAACTCTTTATTAGCATCACTATTTATTTGCGCGATATCTATATCAGGATATTGTAAATTTTCTTCATAAAAAGCAAACAACATTATTACTTCATAATCCTCATAAAGGCTAGGAAATTGTTTCTTTCCACTATCAGTCCAGTCAGCTTTGTAAACACCCCTTTTTACTGTTTTTCCTACTAAATCACCATAAGCTAGTTGCACAAGTGGTCATTTAAACCTCCTTTTACTAAATTTTTTCTTATAATTTTGAAATTTTCTTCAGTTAGGCATATATCTTCTACAACAACCACTATTTCTTCTTTCACTTCTATCATTACCTTTGTACCAGATATATATTTCATATCAAAATAAAAAATTTTATCTTCATAATTTGAATGATTTTTGTCCATTGTAAATTCCATATCATATGCATCGTAATAAACTGAACTTTGATTTAATTTATCACATATTATCTCACTTATTATCTTGCTTATTTTTTTTGTAGGATTTTTCCTTTACAACCCACTATTAGAATACATGTTAATAATAACATTACAAAGAATGTTAATTTTGCTAATTTATTCATACTTTTCCACCTCATATATTTATTTAATTTTTCATTATTTATTTCTTATTCCTCATTTGTTATTATCTCAGAACCAATTAATAACTCATCTAATATACTTTGAATTTCATTATAATTTTTTGCGAAAAGTACTGAGACTTTCCCTGAAGCAGCTTTTATCATTACTGAATGAAAAAATCCACTTGTTCCATAACAACATACTTTATCTAGAGGCAATACTTTAATTGTCTTAAATAATGAACTTTTATAGATTCTTTTATTAGTTATTGTAATATTTCCTATATTTAAAAATAAGATTATTGATGCAATTACTCCTAATATCATTGGAATAAATGGTCCAAATCCATAATCAAATTCAAATACATCTGATACTCCACCAAGCGCCGCTCCTATAATTAATGTAATCACAAAACCAGCAAATAACGCTCCTATCGCAAAATACAATAAATTTTTAGAGTTTGTTTGAATTAAAACTTTTTCTTTCATACTTTTTTGTCCTTTCGTATATAATTATTTTTCGTAGATACCTTTCTACTCAATATATAAGACACAAATAAATAATAAAAAATTTATTTTTTTTGTAAAAAAAGAAAAAAGGCGTTTTTTCGCCTTTATTCGATTATATATGATACTCCACGCCAACAGTTAAGGAATGTTTCTAGAGGTAATTCTACATATACATTCTTTACTGCAGGATCGTTAAATATACATATTGTTCCACTTGCTGTTTCACGATATCCACGTAGTACAACTAAGTGTCCATTTGTGTTGTATGAGCCGAAATATCCTCTTACATTTGTACCAATTGGTCCAATTGTGTTAAGCAAATATTTTGCTTCGTTCCATGAATATGTTCTAACTACATATGCATCAACGCCAAATGCTCCAGCAGTTATCATATTGTATGACCAGTTACCGTATGTTGGATTGTTATGTCCTCTATCGGCAACCATATTAGCCATATATTCATGTTCATATGTATAACCTTTGTCCGAGAAATCAAAACCTTTCCATTTTAGAAGCATTGTTGTTGTCGTTGCTGAACAGATTGTTCCACCAATCTCTGGAACAGCATATTGATATAATTTTGGCAAGTCGTTATCCTTTTCTTTTGGTAAATTCGATACATCAACATTATAAACATATCCAGGAATCTTAAAAGCCATCGCTACAAGCGATAATACCGGTGATTTTTCGCTTGTGCTCGTTCTTCTCATTATAAACTTATATTTTATTGCATCAGCAGTTTTATCGTTTAGAACGTTAATTTCGTCTGTGCTTATCTCAGCTATTGCATCACTGTCATCATAGTATAAGTTATTTCTTCCTAATCCGTATGCACCGTATGTGAAATATTTACTCCAAGTGCCATTTATACGTATGCTTATCATAAGTTCTCCAGTAGCATTTTCATTTGAAACGCATGAGTATGAGCCAACTACTGATGTAAAGTTATGAATCTTAAACACCTTTGATTCATATGTGCCTTCTATTGCCCCATCTTTTAGAACAATTTTCCCATCTTTGTATTCTAAGTTATTTAAATTTTCTTGTTTGAAATCTTTTACTCTATCAACTAAATTATGATATGGATAATATTCGTCACAGCCATTTAAATCAATCTTCAATACTAAACAATCATATGTATATGTTCGTGTTTCTCCTCGGCAAGATAATTCAAGAGTTAGTGTTACTTTGACATCTGTCTCACTTGGATTAATCACTCCAGTATTCGATAATACTTTTTCATTACTAGAAGTCCATTTACCTGTTACTCCATAAAGAAATTCTGTATTTAAAACTATATTATTTGCTAAATTTGTTTCAATCACTATTTCTGAATGTGCTTTTTCAATACATACTAGAGCATCATAAGGTTTAATAATTATCTCAAACTTTGTATCATACAAATATTCGACGTAATCATCTTCTAAAACTAACACTAATCCAAGTTCAACTGTTTTATCTGTTTCTGTAAATGATATTTTTCCATCATCTGTTAGTAATCTACGGTTACTTGTTGTCCACTGAAGTTCAATATCACCTATTTTTGATACTAACTCAATGTCTTTATTTGTTTCAGTTGGAATATTTAATTCATCTAATATTTCTTTAACTAATGTGTTAAAAGATTTAATAGTAATATCATTTATAGATTTTGTTATACTTATTCCATTTGTACTAAGTGTAATTTCTAAATTAGTTTTGATGTCATTTTCTTCAGGAATTACAACATAACCATTTTCTTTTACAGCATCTGTATCAAATTTATAAGATATATTTACTTCTTCATCAGAAACGATTAAACTATTCACTAATTCTATTTTACCAGAAATAGTTTCAGGTATTTCTATTAATTCAAACGCTTCTTCTAATATTTGATTATAATTTTTATCTTTCTTTAATACTTTTATCGTAAATTCTCTTTTAAGCTCATATTCATTTAAATGTCCTGCTGCTGTTAATATTACATCAACATCTTTATCTTGTCTATTCACTATTCCTTCATTTGACATAGCTTCGTTATTTGACTCATAAGTAAATGTAATTGTATAGTCATCAACCTTGACTTCTGGAATTAATGGTAAATTATATGAGATTTCCTTAGGAACTATAAGTTGATCTAATCCTCTAGATATAATTGATTTATAATCTGTAGGATCTTTCAAAACTATTATTTTGTATTCTTTCTTTAGTGTATGACCATCAATTGCAAATGTTGCCGTTAAAGTCACTTCAACATTCTCTTTAGATCGGGTTATATCACCATTAGTAGCAATAGCATCATTATTTGATTCCCATGTAATTGAAACAACTTCTTTTGCTACTTTTACTGATTGAGGTAAACTAATGTTCTCACTTACCTCATCTGGCATAATTATTTCATTAACTGCATTTCCTAAAATAGTATCATAGTTTTTTTTACAGCCAATTAATGTAACTGTTAAACATAATAATAAAATTGTAATTATTTTTTTCATATACTTTAACCTCTTTATCTTATTTTATCATATTTTTTATTAATAGTCTAGTTTCTTTTACAATTATACGTGTAAAAAAAACAAAAAGCACCCGAAGGTGCATATTGTATCAAACAAATTGATTATAATGTAAATTCTAGTACATAAACCGCCTCTTTTAATTAAAATATGCCTCAATTTGTTTCTTCCTTTTTGCGTTTGATACAATATTATTTTACAGCATAACACTACTAAAATAATAAGTTAAGTTTTCTTCTCAAATCATTTCACTTACTAGTAATAATTGGTTACACAATCTATTCAATCTTCTTTATATAATTTTCTCTACTTCTTTCCAAATATTATCGTTATTAAGATACATTTACATTATAATGTAGAATAGTGATAGAGAAATGATTTTTTTCCTCTACATATATTAAACAATTTTAAATGGAATATTTTGGAAAAATATTTTATGAAAACGTATTCAATAGTTAAATATTTAATAACTTACTAATTAAATCTGGCATTATTATAGCTAGTGCAACAAATAATGATGCAATAAGTAAACGCACAATAAAAGGTACAATTGATTTTTTTACCCCTCTTCGTATGAATGAAGTTAAAGAATATATTGAGGCAAAAACAATTATAATTGTTTTTAAAAGATCTTTTTTAATAAACACTTGCATTAACACAAGAATGATAACAATCGCAAGAGAAAATCCTGCTAATACTTTTCTTATATTTCTTAATCTAACTTCACGGGCTTCTTTTTTTATTTTTTCTTCCTTTTCATATATTTCTTTTATACCTTGTACAGAAAGATCACTTTGCTCTTTCATTTTACTTTCAAATTCTTTGAATTTCTTATCTTTACATATATTTTTATTATATACAAGTGAATATACATTAGGATATCCATTTTTGATAAGCATTAATCCTTCTTCAGCGTCATAGTTATTAGGATCACCTTTTAATATTTCAAGATACATTTTTTTAGCTTTAGCTATGTAATGGCAATTTAAATATCCCTTAGCAAGGCAAATATTTAAATAATTATTTGTTTCCTTTGGAAGTTCTTTAAATTTGACTCTATTCTCTATATATATTTTATTTATTAATTTTGGCTTTTGTAAACTGTATTCTCTAAATACATATTTAGATATAGATTCTAAAATATTATCTATTGCTTCTGACTTCTTGAGATAAGTAATATATAAAGAAGCGAATTTGCTCATTTTTTTAATTTGATATTGTTTTTTATCTTCTTCTAGTTTTTTTGATTCAATGACTAGTTTCTTTAAGTATTTATTACTTGATAAACTTATTTCTTCCTTCATTAGATTTTCTATACTTTTACGTTTTTTCTTAATTTTTTCATTGATTAAAGCGAACATATAAGTTACTAAAACTTCATCAACATTTAGATTCTTTATTATATTTGTTGGCTCTTCTATTTTTTTATCAATTAAATATGCTAGTAAAAATCCTCTTATTTCAAAATCGTTAGCATATTTACTTTCATTTAATAGATTGATTATTTCTTGATAATTGTTTTCATTAATTTCTTTTTTAAGTACTGATAAAACTGATTCAATCTTATAATATGATTTTGAATAGATGAGTTTATGAACATCAAAACTTATTTCATTCTTATCTAATAAATCACCAGTTATTTTTGTGTTTTTCTCATATGTTTCTTCCTTTACTACATCATCTTTTTTCAATGGTTCTATAACTTCTTCGTTACTAACTTTTTCTTCTACTACTATTTCTTCTTTCTTTATTTCTTCGATATTTTCTTTGTTATCTTTTTCATTTGTTTCTGGGTAAATTGTTTCTTCCTTCTTAATTTCACTATCATTTTTCTCGATATCGTCCTTTTCATTTATATCTTTTCTTAGCTCTATATTATCTTCTTTTTTTTCTTCATCTAAAACTACTCTTTCATAATTTGATTTTATTTCAGGTATCGCTTCTTTAAGCTCTTCTTTTTCTAATATTTCTTTTTTTTCTTTATCAATCATATTTTTCTCCTTTTGAAATCATTAAATATTATATGAATTTTGAAAATTCTAATTCACAAAATTATTTAAATTTTCCTTTTGTAATAATTATACCATACTTATATATTTTATGCAAAAAATAATACGTGATAACATAGAATACAAAAAAAGATAGACCAATTAATCTATCTTTTAATTCATTTTTTTCTCGCAAAATCTTATAAAACCTTCAATTATAAGAATAATTATAATTAGTATTAATGTCCACGAAAATACTCTTGTCATATTAAAGAATGAACCTTTTTCAGTAGCTATTATTCCTCCTATAGTATTAGAACCTTGGACAATAACTTCACTCATAATTAATACTTTTAAACCCAATCCAAATGATGATAAAATACTTGAAATAATATTTTTCTTAGTTATGGGAATAAATACTTTGCCAATTATTTTATAATTAATATCACTTATTAATTTTGTTTCTTCGACTATATCTTTTTCAATTTGTATAAAACCTGTAAATATATTTTCATAAAGTATAGGTATTAAAACAAATAGTGTGATAAAAATTGGAGAATATTTTGAACCTACAAGTACTAATAATATAAGTACAAAACTAGCTACAGGAATTGTTCTTATAGATGCCATAACTGGTGATAGATAGCATTTCATTTTCTCACTTTTATAACTAACTATAGCTAATAATAATGAAATAACAAATGATATTGTTACAATTAAAATTAATTTTCCTATTGTAAATAATATTAATAATAGATTTTTCCATATTGAAAGTACTTTAATAGTATCTATCAAGACACTTGGTATTGATGGTACTATAAAATCACTTTCCACAATACTTAAAATAAACCATAATAAAAGTAATGTTATAATACCAAATAAGTAAAATATAATATTAATTTTAGATAATGAAGTTTTCATCAGGTCTTTTACCTTGTAAAACACTTGGTTGGAATTTATCTAATAACTTGTAATAACTTTCAATAATATTTTTATTATCTTTTGCATTTATAAAAGTTATGTTGCAATTAGGAATAGCTTTTTCTAATACTTCTTTTGTTAGTCCTTCAAAAAAATTATGTTTTGATTCTACACTTTTAGCATAATCACTTGGATTATTATTCATTTCTTTAATATTTTCTTCGATTTTATTTATAGCTTTATCATCAATATTCTTATTTGGATTTACAAACAAACAAGCTTGTATAAGCATATCAACCTCATCTTTTAATAAATCAGATAAACTTATTTTATATACTTCTTTTTTTGTCTTATTACTAATTATTGAAATATTAGGTTCAGCAAGTAAAAAGAAATCATATTCTGTATTTTTGCTCGTATATTCAAGAGTAACATCGGCTGCACTTGATCTGAAATCAACCTTTTTAGGCGTTAAGTTTTTATAATTCATAATGGAATTCAAAGCAAGTGATGGAGTACTTCCTTCTCCAAATCCTAAAACATTTTTACCATTTACTTCTTCTATATTTTTGAACTCATTTTTACTTACTAGATATGTATTATTTGCTGTTATTATAGCTTTTAATTTATACTCGCTTTTCTTAGCAATGTTTAATTTAGTTCCTAAATTTAATGGAGCAATTAATAAGTCATATTCGCCTTTTGTGAAGGCTTCAATTAATGGATCTTGCCCATTTACGATATCAAAACTAAACATTTCGTCATCAAGTAAATTACCAACAGCAACTAATGGTGTTCCTTGAGGTAGTAGAACTCTAATTTTTTCTTTTGGGTTTTTTTTACATCCTATAAATAAAGCGCAGACAATCATCACTATAATGCTCGATAGTATTTTTTTCATTATTTTTGTATTCATAAAATTCTCCTTTTAATTATTATTGACTTTTTTATAAAATAATTATACAATAAATTATATTAAAATATTGTAACATATGTTACGGAGGGTAATTATGCATATTATTTTTTCAAATACAAATCTAGATGAAAAGTTATACAAAAAAGTAATTTACAAGCGTGGAGAAGTAGTTTTTAATAGTGGTGATATATGTAATGAAATTGGATTTGTTGAAGAAGGTTTACTTTCAATTAAAACTCACACATATACAAGTGATGAATACGAAATCAGTTCATTAAAAGAAAACACATGCTATGGTATGTTTTTACTTTTTTCTGATGATCCCCATTACTTAGGAACTTGTATTGCATTAAAGCAAACTATCGTTTATGTTTTCACAAAAGATAATTTATTAGAAGCATTAAAGAATCCTTTTTTCTTAAACAATTATCTTCACCTTTCGTCTAACTTAGCAAAAGTAAATCAAAAAAAACTCAAGATTTTATCTCAAAAATCTATTCAAAATAAGATTTTATTTTTACTTGTTTCTAATTATCAAGAAAATGGTTCTTCTATTCTAAAAATTAAATCCAAAGAATCATTAGCAAACTATTTATGCATAACAAGGCCATCTTTATCTCGTGAATTAATTAGACTAAAGAAATTAAAGATCATTGATTACTCGAGAAATTATCTTAAACTTATAAAAATAGATAGTTTATATTAAAAAACTGGATTTCTCCAGTTTTTATTTTAGGAAAAGTATTTTACACACTTCGACCGATGGATCCCTTCCTATAATGTTACCCATTTCTCTAAACATAACAATTAATAAAATCATTGCAATTATATTGATAATAATTCCAATAATATTAAGAGTAGTGGCTATATTTTTTGATTCACCTGTTTCAGATTTTAAGGCTTTTGTTAGTCCAATTATACCTAGAATAATTCCAGCAATACTAGACACAAATGGTATCATACATGTTATTATTACCACGCAAATTGATATTATACCTAATATAACTGATGGTTCCATCTTTTTATTTGCTTTTACAGCAGGTACCAGTTGATTTTCTTGAGGAATAGTTCTTTTTTTGTGTCTTTCCAATGAATAGTTACATACCACACAGTAATTTGCGTCATAACTATTTTCCTTTCCACAGCGTGGGCAAAAGATTTTCTCTTCAACTAATTTATTACCGCATACAGGGCAAAACTTTGCCTCTTTTCTAACTTCTGCTCCGCATTTTTCGCATTTAACACTTACACTTTCTTCTTTTTCTTCGGGTTCTTCTTCTACAATTTCTTCTCCACAAAACATGCAGAACTTGCTATCATCCGAAATTTGTTTATCACAATGAGGGCATTTCATAATTATCTACCTTTTATCACGTTTTCAAAACTATAAACCTTTGTTTCTCCGTTATATGTTACTTTTACATCATAAGAAACTTTTTGGTTTTTTAAGTTTGGTTTTGTAATCCTTCCTGTATTGTCCATATTTTCAGATTTTGATATCCACTCAAAATCTACACCTTTAAGGTTATTTTTTGCAAAGTATTCTAATCTTACTAATAGTAAGAATTCTTCCCAACGATTATTTTCACGCATTACTTGAGGACAATTTTTACCTGAGAAATCGTTGTGTTGTTTTACTCTATCTATATCTAAATTATATTGTATTAATAATTCAGCAACTAATTTGGCTAATTTTCTCATAACAACAGTATAATCAACGCCTTCATTAACACATGATTCAATACCGATTCCGTTTCTGTTTCCACCGCCTATGCTCCATGCGCCAAAGCTTGTATTGTAATATGTATCACCAAATACATGTGAACCATCACCAGCATGATATGCTACTTCATCAAGAGGTAAGTGTTGATAAATTCCATCATCACCCACTGTATAATGCCAAGATATTGATGTTGCATCTTCTTTTTCGTTTAGATTTTTTATGTATCTATTATGCATTTCCGCATTTGCAGTTTTACTTGGATTTCCTGTATCATGTACAACGACATATTCTGTTGATTTTTTTAAAATGTTAGTTCTTTGATTTCCAAATGTATATGGTAAAATATCTACATTTACATTTGCATTGTTTGTGTCATAGAATGGCAAATATCCATTTTCTGTTCCCATCCAACTAATTAAACTATATGTATAAGTAGTTATTTTGGTACTATTTATTGTATCAACGAATATTTTTATTTTATCCCACATATCTTCATATCCTTTTAGCTTAATATTATAATGCTTTGATAGATATGCTGTTTTACCTTTGTATGTTAATCTAACTTTCACATTTAAACGTCCTGCAAAAATTGGATTTCCCACATAGTCTTCTAAGTGCAATTTTTCATTGTTACCATCCAGCCATTCAAGCGTTGTATGATATTCATCGATGAATGTTGGGAGAATTGTTGCTTCACCGATATATCCATCTGTGCATACATTTTCATCAATCCATTTGTTGATATCATCAGACAAATCATTAATTGTTTTTCCTTCAACTTTTAGATCTATTGAAAAATTTTCACTGAGTTTAGGATTACCTAAAACTACTTTATAACTTATTGTAACAATTGAATCATCTATTGGCTTATTAAATTCGCCAGTATTTGAGAAGATACTTTCATCACTTGATGACCATTCTATTTTCGAACCACCATAATAATCTGGATAATCACACACTAAATCCATACTTTTGTATATTTTTTTAGCACGGAATTGAGCTGTGAATTTTTGAGCTAAATCGGCAAAAGCAGATCCTGTTACAGTAAATGTCCAAGTTTTATATTGTGTTTGTCCACCATAAATTGCTTTACATGTCAACTCAACATCAGTATTAAATTCAACAAAATCTAATACGCCATCATCAGTGCAGAATAAATCTTCATCACTTGATGACCACTCATATTTACAATCAACTTCTGGATGTGTAGTTGGCAAAGATACCTCTGAATAACCTTTTACGCCTACTTCATTGTATGCCCACTCTAAAAGTTCATCTAAACCAGCTTTTTCACTAACTTCTATCTTGATTGTTTTTTTAACATCTGCTCCATCTTTAGGGAAAACATATATTTCACAAGTTCCAGCAGCTACTGCTATTACTTTTCCATCTTTAACAGTAACAATCTTTTCATCACTTGATTCAAATATTAATGCTTTCTCACTAGCATTTGTTGGTAATACTTCAGCTTTTATTTCTGCTATATCATCAACTTTTAATTTTAATTCTTTTACTTCTAATACGATATCACTAACTAGAACTGGTAAAACTGTAACTTTTAATTTCTTTGACATATTTGTTTTGGTTTCATTAATTGTAATAGTTGCTTCACCCGTTTTTAGTCCCGTTACTTTAAAATCATCTATTTTGATAATATCACTTTGTGTTGTTATTTCAAAATTAGGTTCAAAGCCATGATTATAAGTAATTTTAATTTCTTTTGTTTCGCCGCAAACAATATTTTCTATAGTTGCTTCAAAAGAAAATTCTTCTTCTTTTACATTAATTTCAATTGAAACTTTTATTTGTGAATCGTCTTTTACAAATATATTAAGAGTAGCCTTACCTACTTTTAATCCTTCTAACACGACTTCTTTTTCCGAAATTGTTTCTATTTTGACAACATCATTATCTACGCTTGCATCACATACTTTTTCACAATCATACCTTATTGTTAGTTTTTTTCCAACTTCAACCTCTAAGGAACTCGCATCGACGCCAATTTGTAACTGAGGCTCCTTTGTATTCCCACAAGCTACAAAAGTTAAACTTAATAGTAAAACAAAGATAAATAATATTTTTCTCACTCTATTTATCATATGCTATACCTCTATTTATTTGACCAATCTTCGTATGCCAATAGATTAGAAGTGTATTCAACTTTCTTTGTATAATCTTTATAACTTACATTAATTTCATATTTTAAAGTTTTTGCTTTCATATCTTTATTTAATACTTTTCCTGTATCATCTAATAATTCAGGAGTAAGTGATTTATAACTGAAATTAACGTCTTGTAATTGTGTTTTACCAAAGTATTCAATCTTTACTAAGTTTTTGAATTCTTCCCAACGTCCTGTATGTCTAATAACTCCTGGACAATCTTTACCACTAAAATGGTTATGTTGTTTGATTCTATCAAAACTTAAATCAAATTGTAATAATAATTCAGCAACAAGTTTTGCTAATTTTCTTAATGTAACATTGTAATCAGCTCCAGCATTGATACAAGATTCAATACCAATACCATTTCTATTTCCTCCGCCAATACTCCATGCTTTATATGTGTTATTGAAGTATGTGTCACCATATTCGTATGATCCATCGCCAGCATGATAAGCCACTTCGTCAAGTGGTAAACTTTGATATATTCCATCTTCACCAACTGTGAAATGCCATGAAATATATGTATTATCAGCTTTATTATTAGCCTGTACTTGATTCAAAGCAAAGCTTTCAGCTGTATGAGTTGGAGATCCTCCAGCAGTGTCATGAATTACAACATATTCTGTTGATTTTTTCTTTATATTTGTACGTACACGTCCATATGTATATTCAAGCATATATTCTTTGTTAATCTCAGCATCACCAGGGAAGTAGAATGGTAAATATCCCCAGTTTGTCTCGTAATACGCAGCACTCTTATATTTATAAACTTTGACATTATCATAATATAATACTTTGATGAAATCTTCTATTTTTTCTTCTGTAGAATTGTATCTTTTATTCCATACTAAGTAATCTACAGTTTTTGTAATTTCTTCCCCACGACATGTCATTGTAGCTTTTAATACTTGAGCATCACCTAAAATAGGATCTTGAGCGATGTTAGCAAATTTTAAGTTTTCGCCTTTACTATCAGTCCATTTAATTGTTACATCATAATCAGAACATATTTCTGGCAATGATGGGTCATCATAATAAAGAATGCTATTTTTAGGGAATGATTCAAAAAGCCATTCCAATGTTTTTTGTGCTTTATATTCTATTGATTGCCCTTCAACTAAAACCTTAGCCTCTACAAATCTAGATGTTTTTGGTGTTGTTGTTCTTATGTTAAGTGTTAAAGTAACTTCTTCATCATGGAAAGGTCTATTATATTCACCAGATGTTGATAAATATTCAGGTTTGTCGCTTTCCTTAACTAATATTCTACTTGAACCATAATCTTCAAACTTAAAACTAAAGATTTGTGCAGTATTGATTACTTTAGGAATAGAATCATAAAATTTCTTTAATAAAACATCGATGTAAGTTCCAACAATAATAATAGAGAAATCTTTTGAAACTGTGTGATCTCCTAGTTTAAATACTAGTTTACCTTTAGTTTCAACGTCTAATTCTTCTCTAGTTATTACACCTTCTGCAGTTACATTTTTATCTAATTCATATGAAACTTGATAATCTTCATATTCTGTTGGTAGATTTTCATAAACATCTTTTCCAATTTCTTTGATGAAACTTTCCATTTTTGATAAAATTAAAGAATCATCAACTTTTTTCTCAACATTTATTTCAATTTCTTTTGATATTTTAGATCCATCTTTTGCAGTAAATTTAATTTTACCTAAGCCTTCTTTAAGTGCTTTAACTTTATTATTCTCTACAGCTAAAATATCTAAAGTAATAACTTCAATTTCAACATCTTTATTTGTTGCATTCTCAGGAAGAACAGTTATTGTGATTTCTTGTTCTTCTCCAGTAAACATTGAGTTAACAGTACTTACTTCAATACTAGAAACTAAAATTGTTTCGCTTTTCTTTTCTTCAATGGTTACGGTATATTCTTTTTTTACATTAGATCCATCTAATGCTTTTACCGTTATTATTACTGTTCCTTCTTTTAAGGCAACAAGTTCATTTCCATTTGCTTTACAAATAGTCTCATCACTTACTTCTATTGAATATTTTTTGTTTGAAGCATCTTCTGGTAGTATAGAAATATCCAAATTTTGCTTTTCAGAAACTAACATTTTTTCCTTTCCTTTAATATTAATTTCCGTAACCATAACACTTTGAGGAGTATTTGGTTTACATGAAATTAGTACTAATGAAAGCATTAATAAAAATACGCTTAAAATTTTCTTCATAAATGTTTTCTCCTTTACTCTAATTTCAATAATTTTGATTTATAATTAAATGTTTTTATTTCTCCATTATATTCACATATAACTTTATATTCAACTATTGGTTCTGTATTAGGATTATTAATAATTTTACCGGTATTATCAAGGTATTCAGGTGTTAATGATACGAAGGTGAATTTAACATCTTTTAACTCTGTTAATGCATAATATTCTAAACTTATTAATTCTATCATTTCTGCCCAACGTCCAGCTGTTCTTATTACTTGAGGACAATCTTTTCCGGCAAAATCATAATGTTGACGAATATCTGATGGTGTTAAGTTGTATTTTAGAAGCAATTTACCCACAATTTTTGCTGTGTTACGCATTACCATATTAAAATCAACGCCTTCATAAACACACATTTCTATTCCAACGCTATTATTATTACCTCCACCAATACTCCATTTTTTATATGAGTCATTATAGTAAATGTCTCCATAATATGTTGAACCATCTCCTGCATGCCAGCCAACTTCATCTAGTTTTAATTCTTGGTATGCTTCTTTATCGTCTATAGAATAATGCCATGAAGCAACTCTATCTGTTGTATGAATATATTCATTTAACCCTTTAGCAGTTGCTGTAGGATGGGCCATACCAGTATTATGCAAAGTTATATAATTTGTAGATGTACGCATTCTATTTGCTTTTAAGTTGCTATCATCTGGTAGAATATCAACTGTAACTTTTACGTCTTCCATTAGATAGAATGGTAAATATCCAATGTTTTTAGTTAATACTGTTTCATATCCTGGTTCCCAACCATATAGATAGAAACTTTGTGTTTTTATTTCTTTTTTATTTATTTCTTCTAGGAATAATCCAACTTTATCCCATATATTTTCAGGATTCTTTCCTTCAACAATTCCAGATACGATACCTCTTTTAGCAAATTCGCCCATTTCAATTGTTAACATAAAGTCAATTTTGATGTCCTTGAAAGGTTTAGTTACTTTTCCAGAATCATCCATAACATAAGGATTATAAGATCTCCATGATATAGCTGCTTCGTATCTATCATCTGATGTTGGTAATTCTACACTTTCTCTTATTTTACCATTTTCAATCAGTTCTTTTAGTTCATTATATAATAATTCAACCTTTTTCATACTTTCTTTCATAATACATTTTACAGTATAAATTTGTTCTTTTGTTTCTCCATCAATTGTTATAATACATTTTATATTAACATAATAATCAGGATCATCATTTCTTTCAAATGTGAATAATCCATCTTTTATTTCTTCGTCATCAATAAACCATTGATATTTAGCCCCATTTGAAAAGCAAGTAGTTGGCAAATTCAATGATCTTTTTGTCTCTGTAGGAATCTTATCTTTGACATAATCTAAAGCAACATCGAACTCTGTTCCCCAACCTTTAAGAATTAAAACAACATCAACAAAATAATCTTCATCACCCAAAACATAATATACCATTACAGCAACTTCAGTGTCAACTATAGGTTGAGTGAATTTTCCTGTATCAGTTAGATATTTTGTTTTATTGATTGAATATTCAAAATATACACCTGTATCTTTATACTCTTTCACAAAATCAATGTCACCAGAAATTTCTTTGCCATCATATAATGATTTAATATAACCACTAATCTCTTCTTCTGTCAAACTTGCATCTAGAACTGTGATTTCAATTTCATCATATGTTTTTTTGCCATCATTTGATTTAATATATATTTTACATGTTCCAAATTTTAAAGCTAATATTTTTTTATCGTCAATTTTTACAATTTCAGGATTTGCACTAACAACAGTGATTTTATCAAGTACACTATCATTACTTGTTTCAATAGAAAAATCTAAAGACTCTCCTACATTAAGTTTAGTACTACTTATCACTAATTTTGCAGTGTCTTCTGTTTGTTTTACTTTCTTTACTGTTATAGTAACTTCATCAAGTTTTGTTCCAGTTTTAGTTTTTAAATATATTTTACACATTCCTTCAGCCTTAGCAATTATTTTATTTGCTTCAATAACTACTATTTCTGTATTCTCGCTTATGCATTCTAAATTATCCAATAACTCTTTAGGGTTACATTCTATTGTATAGTCTGCTTGTTCACCAACGTTTAACTCTTGTTTATTAACAACTAAACTTGCTTTTTCAGGTAAATTTTCGATTACTTTTATATTTATTTCTTTGTATATACTTACATCTTTTTTGTAAGTTATCTTCAAAACACATGTTCCAACTGATAAACCTTCAACTTTTCCATTTTCAACTTTTGCTATTTTTTCATCATTTACTTCGAAGTCAAAATCTTCCAAACTAAATTCATTTTTTGAAGAAATATTTATATCTACTTTTTCTCCTTGTTTTATCTCTTGTGCTATCGTAGCATCAAATGTAAATTTTTCTTCGATAGGTTCCTTACATGATATAATCATAAATACTAGTGCTAATAATATGCTTAAAATGGTTAAATTAATTTTTTTCATTAGAAATTTTTCCTCCCGAGTTTAGATTTAAATATGTATTCATTTTTTCCAATTGTAACTTTATATTGTATTTCTTCATTCTCTTTATAATTAATTATCTTTCCCGTGTTATCTAAATAATCTAAAGATAGTGATTCGAATTTTACACTTACATCTTTCAGTTCTTTCATACGATATAAGTTTAAACTAACAAGGTCAATAAATTCTTCCCATAAATGGCCTTTTCTTATTGTCATTGGACAATCTTTACCACTAAATGAATTATGTTGTTTAACACTATTAATATCTAGATTATATTTTATCAATAATTTTGCAACCAAATATGCAGTAATCCTCATTGTTTTAATATAATCATGTCCATAATTTACACATGTTTCAATTCCAATACTGTTTAAATTTCCACCCCTATTTGCTACTGTGTCAAATCCAGAGTTATAATAAGTATTGCTTATCATTATTGTGTTATTTTTAGATATTTTAGTATTGATTCCTAGATAAGGTATTCTTTGGCATACATTTCCATTTTTATCTCTTGGAGATAATAGATTGGTTTTTTGACCATTCACTTCAAAATAACCATCATCAGTAATTAGGACACTTACTTTACCAGTGTTTTTAACATTTGTATCAATAAATTCTAATTTTACTTGTGTTCCATCACCTGCATGATAACAAACCTCATCATCAGGGACATGATTAATATACCCTTTATCATCTACAGTATAATGCCATGAGACACAATAATCACTTTCGGGATTTGTTGCCATACTCATTAGGCAATTAGCGTGAGCATTTGCGTCTGCAGTTGGATCTCCGCTTGCTGTATCGTGAACTACAATATACTCTGTATATTCCCTCTTTATCCCACATCTATTTAGTTTATTTGTTGTTGGGATAATTTTATCAATTTCTTCAAAACCAAAATTATTCAAAAAAGGAACATAACCCAGTGAAGCGTTTTCAATAACGGCATAATCTTTTTGATATCCAAACGTTTTGAATTTAAAATTTTCAATCGTTTCTTTGTGTAACATTTTTAAAAAATCATCATAAGTCATAATATTTATCCTTTTAAATAATAGTTTATTTTTGTTTATATAATTATACACTATTTTGAAAAAATAATAAACAGTTTTTTTACTACCAATTTTTTTCTTTTATTATTTTCTTTTTAATTATTTCCTATAAATTAAATCTATTTTATATTTATTTTATAAAAAAAAGAAGGGTTTTTCCTTCTCTTTAAATGACTAAAGCTTTTCAGTTTGTTCAAGTTTTTTGACTATTTTATTCTTTGTTGCTTTAGCCAAATATTCATTACAATTTTATGGGGCATGATTTTTACTAACCTATATTGCATTCTAGCATATTTTCCAGGACATATAACATCTTTTATTTTCTTCTTAGTTATCATTTTAAAACAATATTTTACAATATATTCTGGTTCATAAACATAGTTAAAATATTTAATAACATTATCTTTATTTGCTACATCAAAGAATTCTGTCTTTACCCAGTATGGAGTCAATGCACAAACATGAATTTCTTTTTTTCTTAATTCTACATTAAGTGCTCTTGAGAAACTCAAAACAAATGCTTTGGTAGAGGCATATATGTTGATATAAGGAACAGGCTGAATCGAACTCATAGAAGCAAGATTTATTATTATTGATCCTTTTTCCATATATGGTATAGATATATAAGAAATCATTTGAACGGCATTGCAATTCAAATTCACCATATCATAATTAATTTCTTTGCTTCCTTTTATAAATTCTTCAAATTTTCCAAAACCTGCACCATTAATAAGCAATTTAATATTATACTTATTGTCTTTTAGAAATTGCTCATAGACATTAAAACTTTCCTTTTTCGATAAATCAAGTTTTAATGGTAATATTTCTGCTTTTGTATATTTTTGTAACTCATTTAATAATTCTATTCTTCTTGCAATTACAACAATAGCATCGACATTGAAATATTTATCAATTTGCTTTACAAATTCTTTACCCATACCGCTTGATGCACCAGTTATTACCGCTATATTCATTTTTATCTCCTTTCATTAATTGCTTTTATATGTTACTTTTCACTACAATATAGAAAAAAAGTCCTTACGGACCTTAAAATCTAAATGGTGGCTCGGGACGGAATTGAACCGCCGACACGAGGATTTTCAGTCCTCTGCTCTACCTACTGAGCTACCAAGCCGAATGGCGGTTCCAACGGGACTTGAACCCGCGATCTCCAGTGTGACAGACTGGCATGTTAACCACTACACCATGGAACCATTGGTTGCGGGAGAAGGATTCGAACCTACGACCTCTGGGTTATGAGCCCAACGAGCTACCAGCTGCTCCATCCCGCGATATAAATGGCGGAGGAAGCAGGATTCGAACCCGCGCGCGCTTTCACGCCTGTCGGTTTTCAAGACCGATCCCTTCAGCCGGACTTGGGTATTCCTCCGTATAATTAATTTATATCACTATCTTATTAAATAGTAAATAATCAAAACTGGTGGATCCAGTAGGACTCGAACCTACGACCGCCCGGTTATGAGCCGGATGCTCTGACCAACTGAGCTACGGATCCAAAGAATGGTAGCGGTGGGGGGATTCGAACCCTCGACCTCACGGGTATGAACCGTACGCTCTAGCCAGCTAAGCTACACCGCCAGTTTATGGCAAATCAATTTTTACAAAAATGGTGGATCCTGCCGGGATCGAACCGGTGACCTCCTGCGTGCAAAACAGGCGCTCTCCCAGCTGAGCTAAGGACCCACAAATGTGAGAATGGTGCCTAAGGCGGGAATCGAACCCGCACGGTATTGCTACCACAGGATTTTAAGTCCTGCGCGTCTACCTGTTCCGCCACTCAGGCAATAAAGAAATGGTGTCTCCGAGACGATTCGAACGTCCGACCCACTGATTAAAAGTCAGTTGCTCTACCTACTGAGCTACGGAGACACAGATGGTGCCGACTATAGGAATCGAACCCACAACCTACTGATTACAAGTCAGTTGCTCTACCTATTGAGCTAAGTCGGCAAATGGTGGGGGTTGACGGGATCGAACCGCCGACCCTTTGCTTGTAAGGCAAATGCTCTCCCAGCTGAGCTAAACCCCCACGGTATATAGCTGCATCATTAATATCATAATTAAATAGAAAGGAACTTGGCAACGCC